>Ga0183260_10001637_pt1 | contig 18637 bp, 16 predicted proteins | sample AntDrymUQ4972206_2_FD_129768 | JGI IMG/M metagenome (GOLD analysis project Ga0183260, IMG submission 129768) | Polar desert sand microbial communities from Dry Valleys, Antarctica - metaG UQ497 (22.06) (version 2) (version 2) | ecosystem: Environmental > Terrestrial > Soil > Desert | place...
GATGCAGTCGCGACGGCGTCCGGGGCATGAAGAGGCCGCCACGGGCAAGCCCGCGGCGGCCTCGGATACGCCGGATCAGCTCCGGTTCATCTCGTCTGCTCGGCCCTTCTGGTACGACGCGTCGCGGGACGCGTCGTCGGCCGTCTCGTGAACCGTATCGCCAGCGTCTTTGACCACGTTCTCGACGCGATCGCCGAGGCCGGCAGCCTTGTCGCCCAGCGACTCGTCGCCGTCGGCCTTGCGCAGTCCTTCCTTCATGTCCGCCCCGGTGTCGCGGATGGTCTTGCTCAGGTCGCTCATCACCATTCCTCCGTTGCCCGCGGCAGGCGCCGCGGTCAACTTGACCGTAATCATCGAGCGCTCCTCGATACGTCGTGGGAACTGCTAGATGAGTTGCAACCCGATCACAGCGGCAATCCAGCCGCACCACGCAGGAGGTAAGTCATGGCAACCGAATCCACCAGCTCCCGGGAGTCGACGACCACGCGCACGCGGTCATCGAACGGCAATGACAAGGCCGATGCCGTGCAGTCGGCCGTCCAGGACGTCCGCGGGGCCCTGGAGGGCGTCAGCCGGTCGATGCCCGATGTCGCGCGGGCTTCACGGAGTGCCGTCGACGACCTGTTCAAGGCGATCGAAACCGGCTCGGACGAGCGCGTCACCGCAGGCGTCTCCCTTTCGCTTGGCCTCGCGCTCGGGATGCTCCTGGGGGGCGCACCGCGTCTCCTGATCATCATTGCGCTGGCCCCGGTCGTCGCCGCCGGCCTGGTCCTCTCGGATCGGCGGACGCGGAGCGGCCGCAGCACCACGCAGTCGGCCTAGCCGAAAAGGAAGCGACCGTCCGGGGGGGCCGGACGGTCGGAGGAGGGCGGGAGTCCGGCCGGGCAGACCGGGTTCCCAAAAGGGAGGGAACGTGGCGATGAGGGATCGCCGCGTCGGGCCGATCGTGGCGGCACCGTCCTCACGGTCACGCAATGACCGCCAGCCGCGAGCGTTTCAGGGGCATGACAGTCGATTGGCGGCCAAACCGTCGAAGGTCCGTCAGACCGTGAGGCCACCATGCGGCGCCATGGCGTCGGCCGCGAGGATCTCCATCGCCGCAGCCTGGACGTCGCGGGCGTGAGCGTCGCAGCGCCGCACGGAACCCGAAGGCTGCGCTCCTCCGATCAGGACGGTCCGCAGCCGAGCCGATGAGCCGCGGCAGCGGGCGATGTCGCTGGCCAGGTACCACGAGAGGCCGCGCGGTCGGTCCGGAACCGCACGAACCACCTCGGCCGCCACGGCCCGCAGGGCGTCCCCCGGCTCCGCCACGCCCGACCGGACGAGCACGATCCGAACACCGGCGTCGGCAAGATGGCGCAGCGCTCGCACGGCCTCGGGGTCGGGTGACCACAGGGCGCCGGAGCCGATCGACGCCGCTCCGACGTCGACGTAGACGTCCGTCACTGGCCGCGACCCGTCTCGCCGCCGGCCTCCACGCCATCAGCGCCTTCCATGGACGTCGGGAATGACTCGAGTTGCGTCATTCAAGAACCTCCGTCCCCGCGTGTTCACTGGTCACTCAGGACCTGCTTGCCACTGTCGTCGAGCAGGGGGACAGTCGGCGACATCGCGGCGCGGACGCGCCGTTGCAAAGCCCCGACGGATGGGATTCAGGCCCGTTTCGCGTGCTCAGACGCGTTCCCGTACTCAGACCCGGATGACGAGCTCCAGCGGGCCGTCGCGGCGCAGCACCTCGGCGCTGGTCGTGTTGCCGCGCCAGCGGTGGAACAGGAGGTCGACCGTGCGCTCGCCGACCTGGAGCTCGTGCACGGTCACCTTGCCGAGCCACGCCGGCAGGTGCGGGCGATCCAGCTCGAGCACGTCCCGGGCAGCGTCGGCGTGCATGCCGAGCATCGTCTGCAGGAGCGAGAGCGAGGTGGCGGCGGCCCACGCCTGGGGCGAGCACGCGACCGGGTAGGGGACCGGCATGTCCGCGAGACCGCGATCGAAGCCGCAGAAGAGCTCGGGCAGCCGGAAGTCCGGCGAGTGCTGGGCCGCCTCGAAGATCCGTGACGCGATGCGATCCGCGGCGTCGTGCCTGCCGGCCCGCTTCATGCCCGCCGCGATGAGCGCGTTGTCGTGCGGCCACACCGACCCCGTGTGGTAGCCCACGGGGTTGTAGCCGGGCTGCCCCGAGGCGTAGGTCCGGATGCCCCAGCCGCAGTCCATGGTCGGATCGAGCAGTCGGTCCACCACCTTGTCGACGTTCTCCGGGGGCACGATCCCGCTCCACAGGCAGTGCCCCGCGTTGGAGCCGATGGTCTGCACCTGGCGCTTGTCCCGGTCCAGCGCGATGGCATAGAAGCCGTGCTCGGGCATCCAGAAGGCCGCCTCGAAGCGGCGCTGCAGCTCCGCGGCCTCGGTCATGAGCCGCTTCGCGAGCTCGCGCTCGCCCAGGCGCTCGGCGAGCGACGACAGCCGTCGCTTCGCGTCGTAGACGTAGCCCTGGATCTCGACCAGCGCGATGGGCGCGACCGCCAGGGAGCCATTCAGGTGGCGAATGGCGTCGCCGGAGTCCTTCCAACCCTGGTTGAGCAGCCCGGCGGGCGTGCGGCGCTCGTACTCGACGAATCCGTCCCCATCGCGGTCCCCATAGCGATCGATCCACTCGAGTGCCGCCAGGGCGTTAGGCCAGAGCGAGCGGACCATGTCCAGGTCGCCGGTCCAGCGATACGTCTCGTCGAGCAGGATCAGCCACAGCGGCGTCGCGTCGATGCTGCCGTAATACGGCCGGTGCGGGAGTTCGCCGGTGCGGGCAAGCTCGCCGACGCGCAGCTCGTGCAGGATCTTGCCGGGCTCCATGTCCCGATCGGGATCGTCCTCCGTCGCCTGCCAGTCGGCGAGGACGCGCAGCGTCTCGCGGGCGACGTCGGGCATGAACGGCAGCACCTGGAGGGAGGTGATGATGCTGTCCCGCCCGAATAGCGTCGTGAACCAGGGCACGCCTGCTGCCACGTAGTGCTCGCCGGCCATCGGCCCGTCGTTCCGGAGCAGGCGCAGGTCGGCGATGCTGCGCCGGATCGCGAGGTCGAGGAGCTCCCCGTCGGAGCGGATCCGCGCGCAACGATCGTGCCAGCTGCCGTATTCCTCCTCCGCGACGGCCGGCTCCGCGATCGCGCTGCCGTCGATGCCCGGGGCGGCCGACAGGGTGTCGACGGAGCTCGCCAGCCGGGTTGGGGTCTCCACGGCGTCCGCCGATCGCCCTGGCAGGGGCGTCAGATCGGTCGAGACCTCCCAGCGCACACCCGCACGACCGCCGGGCTCCACGTCGAGCAGCCAGTGCACTCGTACCGAGCCCTCCCCGCCGGCCATCGGGTCCCTGGTGCTCGGCTTCACGTCGCCTGACGTGAACGAGACCAGCGTTCGGCGGATGAGCCCGTCCAGGCCCTCGTAGGCGAACGCGGCCGATTCCGGGGTGACCTCGATCGGCCGGTAGATGCCTCGCCGCTCGCGGATCCGCCCGCGCACCTCGAAGATGTCCGCGGCATCGGCGTCGAGCTCCAGGTCGATATCGATCCGCTGGCCCGTCTCGCTGTAATTGGTGACCTCGATCTCCTCGGCCAGTCCGCCGGCGATCCAGCGCCGGCGCATGATCGAGATCGCACGCTGCGACAACGCCTCCGTCGCGCCCTGCTTGGTCGCCGGGTCTCGCCGGGATTCCGGGTTCGTCAGCTGGATCGTGCTGATGTGGTTGGCCGCGGACTGCGCCCGCAGGAGCGTGGGGCGGACGCCGTTGATCCGGAGGACCGCGCACGACAGGATTCGCGTGTCCAGGTCGTACAGGCCGAGCCCGCGCGAATCGGGGTGGACGTCGCCGAAGGGGTCGGACAGCAGGTAGAGGTTGCCGTGCTTGAGGACGCCGACGCCCCCGAGGTCCGTCGCAGGAACGATCGAGGGACGTGGCGGCGGAAGCTGGACCGGTCGCGCGGCGTCGGCGCGATCGATGAGGGGCTGCGCCACGCGTCCATGATGCCCGCCGGCGTCCGCCCTGTCATGACCGTGTCCACCACATGCCCTGCGCGGGACATAGCAGCGCCGCGACAGCCGGTCCCATGTCAGCGGACTGCAAGCCCGCGCAGGTGTGGATAGCACCTGTGCGAAGTGGCGGCGTCCGTAGGCTCGGGATCGCTCCCGCCAGGGAGAAGACCTGGAGCACAATCGCAATGCTGAGCACCACCGCCGCCGCGACCGGCGCGAGATCGATGGTCCGGCACCTGGAGCCAGGCGGCTGGAACGAGCGTGAAGCAGGCAACCTGGTCGCGTTGGCCCACGGGCTCCGGCCGGCTCGCAGCGGGTGGACCGTCCGGGAGATCGAGCACCTGCGCTTCCTCCACGCGATGGTGAATTCCGGGCGAATCGTCCGATAGGCGTATCGTCAAACCTTCCATGACGAGTTCCAAGCGCCGGCTGCCCCACGGACAAGCACAGCTTCGGCTGTCGCCGCGTACGCGCGCGGCCGTCACCGCGATGCGCGCCGGGCGACACCGGAAGAGCCCCGGTGGACTGCCGATCGGCAGGGTGCTGGTGGCCGTGATCGTCGCGTTGGTCATCGGAATTGGCTCGGCCGGAGGGACCGCTATCGTCGTAGGCACCGGCGTCATCGGCAGCCTCGCCGAGGGACTGCCCGATCCCACCACTCTCACGGGCCTGTCCTTCTCGCAGCCCACGATCATCTACGACCGCACGGGCACGGTGGAGCTCGCCCGCTTCGAGCGCGAGAAGCGCCGTGTCGTCAGCTATGCCCAGGTCCCGCGGCTCATCCTCGACACGACGACGATCGCGGAGGACCGCACCTTCTGGGTGAACACTGGCTTCGACCCGGCGGCGATCGCCGCGGCAGCAGTGCAGAACGCCTCGGACGAGGAGTCGGGCGAGCGTGGCGCGTCGACGATCACCCAACAGCTGGTTCGGGCGCGGCTCCTCCCGACGGAAGTCCTGGAGTCGGATGACCGGTATATGCGCAAGGTCCTCGAGGTCATCCAGGCCGCGCGGCTGACCGCGGCCTATCCGGGCGAGGCCGGCAAGGAGGCGATCATCACCGCCTACCTCAATGAGATCTACTACGGGCACCAGGCCTACGGCGTCGCCGCGGCGGCGGCGGTTTATTTCGGCGTGCACGACCTGGATCAGCTGACGCCCGCCCAGGCGGCTCTCCTGGCCGGCCTGCCCAAGGCGCCGTCCGTGTACGACCCGTACCGCTACGCCGTGGAGGACGCCGAGGGCCGGCTCGTGGTCCCGAAGGCGTCTCCCCCGGTCGTCCGACGCGACTACGTGCTGCGCGGCATGCACGAATCCCGCTGGTCCACGCTGACCCCGAGCCAGCTGGAGGCGGCGCTGGACGAACCGGTCATCCTGGCCGGCGACCAGCCCCGGAGGATGCTCGCCGATCATTTCTCGTGGGCGGTGCGCACGGAGCTGGAGCGGATCTTCGGCGGGCGCGAGGCGGTCGAGACCGGCGGCTACCGGGTCATCACGACGCTGGACTGGGAAGCCCAGCAGCTCGCCGAGAAGTTCGCCTATGCCGCAGCGATCATCCCCCAGCTTCCGGCGGGACAGGCGGAGAAGGAGATGGATCGCCTCAAGCTGACCCGTGCGGACCGGACATGGGTGACCAGGCTGCGGGGCAAGGACCTCAACAACTCCGCCATCACCATGGTCGATTACCGGACAGGCGATGTCCTCGCCTACGTGGGCAGCGCGGGCTACGACCGCAAGGACCTGGCCAATCGACGGTTCCAACCGGAGTTTGACGTTGCCTCGGCGTACCGCCAGCCCGGCTCGGCCTTCAAGCCCATCGTCTACGCGACCGCCTTCGAGGAGCGGGTGCTCACGGCCGGCAGCATGCTCCTGGATATCTCCACCGACTTCGGCGGATGGACGCCGAAGAATGCGGATCGCATGGACCGTGGGCCGGTCCGCGTCCGGCAGGCCCTCCAGATGTCGCTCAACCTGCCCGCGATCCGCGGGCTGGAGCGGGTCGGCAATGAACCGGTGGGGGATGTCGCCGAGGGCCTCGGCGTGAAGTTCCTCAATGGCCACGACGCCTTCCTGCAGTCGGGTCTCGCAGGCTCGATCGGAACGGTGGAGACGCGCCCCATCGACCTGACGGCGGCGTTCGGCAGCCTCGGCAACGGCGGCGTCCACGTTCCGACCCGCATGGTCCTCTCCGCCGAAGGCCCGGACGGGCGAGCCGCGTACACCGCGCCCGAGCCGGAGGGAACGCGGGCCCTGTCCGAGCAGAGCGCGTTCCTGGTGACGGACATCCTGGCCGGCAACACGGACCCGAACGAGAACATCTACTGGGCGGAGACGCTCGCGGTCCGCAACGGCCCGGATGGCGAACGACGACCCGCCGCGGTCAAGACCGGCACCACGGACAACAACATGGACTTTGGCGCGTACGGCTACCTCGCTCCGCCAAAGAACGACGACGCGCCAGCCATCGCGGTCGGGGTCTGGATGGGCAACAGCGACAACTCCGTGCCCCGCACCTCGTCGCCGCCAACGTCGCTCGCCGCTTCCGGCGAGGTCTGGCATTCGTTCGTTCGCGACTACACAAAGAAGTGGCCGGTCGCCGACTTCAAGGTTCCCAATGGCGTCGTCCAGGCCACCATCGACCGCTGGTCCGGCGGGACGCCCGGCCCATGGACGCGCGACACCGTCCGCGAGTGGTTCCTGAAGGGCACGGAGCCCGGCGGCCGGCGCCAGATCGACCAGGCTGGGCTGCTGTACTCGTCGGGCTGCGGCGGCTGGGTCGTCGACCCGGTCAAGGCGGAGCTCGGCCCAGATCGCTGGCTCGATGACATCGCCGCCTGGGTCTCGCGGGCCCGGCGAGGGCCCGGCGTCAGCGGCCCGTACGGCTCCACGACCGCCTACTGGTTCGGCGCCTCCACGTGGGGCGGGCCCCTGGCGGGACCTTGCTTCCAGCCGCGGCCGGTCGAGGGCGGGGGCGAGGGCGAGGAGGACGAAGACAATCCGCGAAAGCCGGATGTGCCCAAGCCGGACAAGCCCAAGCCGGACAAGCCCAAGCCGGACAAGCCACCGCCGCCCCCGGACAACGCACCCCCGCCCGCCTGACGACCGCGTCCGGTCCGGCAGATGGCGGCTGGTAGCTAGGTGCGACGCCGCCGGCGCGGCTGCTGACTGTTAGGGACATGCAAGAGCCGGACACGTCAGGGTCGGGAGGCAACCAGCCACGCGGCAATAGGATCACTCTCGCGACTTCGTGGTCGTCCCGCGATCTCCGTTGCTGAGTTCCCGGGTCCAAGGTCAAGGCAGGAGGCGCCATGGTCGACACTTTCCCGGCAGGCCGGAAGGAAGGGCAGCCCTGGGGTCTCGACGCGCTTGATCCGGGCCGGCTGCGCAGCATCGTGGACGTGGTCGCGGATGGGATCACGGTCCAGGGCGCCGATGGTCGGCTCGTGTATGCGAACGAAGCCGCAGCGCGCGCCTGCGGTTTCGAGACAGCCGCCCAGTTGGTGACCGCGGGTCGGGCGGACATCCTTGCGCGGTTCGAGCTGTACGACGAGGCCGGCGAGCCCTTCGATTCCCACCAGCTGCCTGGTGCCAGCGTGCTGCGCGGTGAGCCCGCGAGCGATCGCGTCGTGGGCTTCCGGGTTCTCGCCACAGGCGACACGCGCTGGTCGATTGTCAGCGCAGTTCCGCTGCGGGACAGCGAGGGGCGCCTCGAGTTTGCCGTCAACGCCTTCCACGACATCACGGCACGAAAGCAGGCTGAGGACGAGCGCGACCGGGAGCGGACGCGCCTCGCGGCAACGCTCACCCAGCGCCTCGCCGACGAGGCCCGGCTCGCGGAGCTGATCCGCTCCGAGCGGGCGCGTTCGGCGGAGCTCAACGCCATCATCGGCGCGATCGGGGAAGGCATCGTCGTGGTGGACCGCGACGGCCTGATCTCCCTGGCGAACCGCACGGCGCGGCGGCTGCTGGGGCCGTTCGAGGAGGTCGATCTCGATGCCGTCCTGGCCCGATTCGAGCGCTCCGACGACATGGGCGACCGGCTCTCCGCCGGACCGGTGCAGGCACGGCTGACCGGCGACAGGGGCCGCTGGCTGGAGATCGCCGCGTACCCGGTGGCGGCGGCCGGGGAGGGCGCCGATGGGACGATCCTCGTGATCCGCGACGTGACCGTCGCCCGGGAGCGGGACCAGGCGCGGGACGCGTTCATCGGCATGCTCTCCCATGAGCTGCGCACGCCAATAACCACGATCTACGCCGGCGCCAAGCTCCTTGCCCGCGAGGGCGGCCTGGAGAGCGGGACTCGCGCTGGCATCTTCGAGGACATCCACGGTGAGGCGGAACGGCTCCACCGGCTGGTGGAGGACGTAGTGGCCCTCACGCGCTTCGGAGAGGGCGCCCTGGACTTCGGCGCGGAGCCGGTCCTGCTGCAGCGCGTCCTGCCGGCGGTCGTTCGCTCAGAGGAAGGCCGCTGGCCCGGTGGGCAGTTCCACGTGCAGCTTCAGGCGGACCTGCCGCCGGTCTCCGGCGACGCTACGTACGTGGAGCAGGTTGTGCGCAACCTGCTGGCCAACGCCATGAAGTACGGTGGTCCGAACCCCGTGGCGACGATCGTGGCCGAGGAGGCCGCGGGCGAGGTGCAGGTTCGTATCCTCGACGTGGGCCCGGGCTTCCCCCCCGCGGAGGCCGATCGGCTGTTCGAGCTGTACTTCCGGTCGCCGGCCGCCGCTCGCAAGGTGAGCGGCTCTGGCATAGGCCTGTTCGTCTGCTCCCGCCTCATCGAGGCCATGGGCGGGAGAGTGTGGGCGGCCAACCGCGCAGCGGGCGGTGCAGAGTTCGGCTTCGCGCTGCGGGCGATGGCCGAGGAGCGCTGACCGCTCCAAGCTGGTTTGCCCGAGCTCAGCGCCCCAGGCCGATGAGGAGCGCCGTTCCGAGCGCCGTGAGGGCGATGCCCATCTCCAGGATCCGCATCGACCCGCCGGACACGGCGACGGCAAGAGTGCTGGGACGTGGCTCGATCCTCGCGCGAACTGGGGCCTGGTGGAGGTGCAGGCGACCCGTGAGGCTGCTGGAGACGATTGTTTGCAGACTCATCGGTCCACTCCTTCGAGATGCTCCGCCTCGGGGCCGTTCTCGTTATCCACACCATCGCTGCCGGGCGCGTCGGCCGCAGTAGCGCTGGCGCGATCGCCCTCGCAGCGCAGTAACACCGCCCTCGCTGACGGTGCGCGCAGTCACCGCGGGCCGGGCGATCGCTGTCCGATCATCCGGAGCCTGACAGGACGCTGCAACGGCAGACGTGGATTCGATGGTCCCGGTTCCCGGTCCGCTGCGTACCGTGAAGGTCAGCACAGGAACCAACTTGGACCCCGCCGTACCCTCTGCGGCGAATGGGGTTTGAAGAGCGCCGAGGCTGCCCTCCCCAGCCTCGGCGCTCGTCGTTTTCGGATCGGCGCTCGTTGCTCGGAGTCGTCGTTCGGAGGAGCCCACCGGCCCGACCGAGCCCTCCCAGCTCCTCCGCGTCCCTGCGCGAATGAGAACGTTGGCGCAAATCGAGCACGAATCGAAACGGGCGGCCCGCAACTCCGGGCCGCCCATGTATCTCCGCCAGGTCCCGCGGGGCGCTGCTGTTGCCACGACTGGCTGACGCCACGCGAGCCGAGCGTCAGTGTGCCCATGCGGGCTTGCACCCACGAACTCGACGGCGTCCGGCGCATTTCGCGCGCCTCGCAGGTTCGTGCTTTTCAAACGTTGCTGAGAGGCATATCGCGCCAAGCGCGGATCCGTGGATGTTCCCCGGGAGCTAGGTTCGGTGGTCGCCCCTGTTGCGGTGATGGCGTCCGCACGCCACGCACGGCGGGACGATGTCTACCCGACTCATCCTGGCGTCCGTGGCGCGCAGCTGCCCCAAGCGCAGCAGCCACAGCGCCCAGCCGGTGGCCAGCATGGCCGCGGCGAGGATGGGAACGATGGTCTCAGCGGGCATTCACGCCTCCTCGATCGGATACGGGTTGGAGGCGAGGGACGTCTCGGCAGCCGTCAGGCCGGTGCCGTCGGTCGCCATCGATGACCTGTTAGCGGGCGAGATGGCTTCATCGGCCGACATGGATTCGGTCGACCAGGCGTCGCCGGGGGCTTCCCAGCTCGGCCGGCGGAACCAGGCGAAGTACGCGGCAAGGGCGCCGACGACAGCGACCAGACCGACGCCAGCCGCGACCCACGGCCACACGGGCGCCTTCGAGCGACCGAGCAGGCGATCGATCGTCTGATCGGTGGTCTTGCTCAGCTGCTTCATCGAGGGCAGATCGGGCAGCTCGATCTCGGACAGGTTCGGGATCTTCTTGCGTAGCTCTTCGATCGTCGATCGATCGAGGTCAGGCAGCACGATAGCGGTCATGGGGTTCAGCCTCCTGCGGTGGAGCCCCATGGTTGCGTTCCGCGCCGGTACGGGCGACAACGCATCGGGAAGCCGCCGTTGCAGCCGTGTGTCGCCGTCTTCCGCCGCCGCCCCAGCACTGGGGCCCATCACGCAAGCTCGCTGCAAGCGGAGGGCCTCCTCGGGCTGTGCGCACGGCAGCCGGATCGGCGCACCGTCAACGCATGCGCCGCCGGATCGGCGCACCGTCGCCGGTGCCCCGAACGCTCCGGACCGACCGGCGCATCCCGAAATCGAAGAGGAGATCCAATGCAACCAGAGTCGAATGACGAGTCACGGGCGAGCGGCGATCCCGCCGAGGGCCGTCCTGACCTCGGGCTTCCCGGTGCCGACCGTCCGGAGCTGCCGCCCACGCCAGAGGATGATCTCCCCGAGCGCCTTGGCGAGCGCATCTACGGAGGCAGTGGCCAGGGCATCGCGACCGGCGAACCTGACCTCAAGCCGGATGTGGAGATCCCCGAAGTCACGATGTGACGCCTGCGGTCCTCGCCGAGGCCCTGTGAGGCGCTCGTACCTGCACCAATGCTGCAAGGGCTTTTCGGGCTGGGTGGGGCTTCCCGTGCATCCCGTCCGCCGCACGCTTGCCGCTCATCCGCATGGAGGGAGATGAACCATGACCTACGAGCGACGAGTCACCACGGAGACTCAGGAAGATCCCGCCTACGTGCCACCAATGGCGCCCGCCGTGGGGGGCACGAGGTCCAGCTCCGTCGTGGAGCGCGCCGAGGTTTCCCCGAGCGGCGGAGAGATGATCCGCCGCGTGGTGGTCCTGATCTTCGGGATCATCCAGGCCCTCATCATCCTGCGCATCGTCCTGCTCCTGCTGGACGCCCGCGAGGGCAACGCGATCGTCTCGTTCATCCTCGGCACGAGCGAGGTGTTCGTGGCGCCATTCGAAGGAATCTTCCGCACGGATGCGTTGAGTAGGAGCGGCTCGATTCTCGACATCGCCGCCATCGCGGCGCTCGTCGGCTGGACGATCCTCGAGATGATCATCCTGTGGGGCGTGAACCTCATGCGGAGGGAGCGGGTCTAACAGGAGCCCATCCCACAGCGAGTCTTCCGCAGCGCGAGCCCCCATGGCTCGCGCTGCCTGCTTCCATGGCGCCGGCCACGCCGGGCCTCGGTGAGCGACCCACCGCGGTCCGCGTGGTCCGGCGCCGCTTTGATTTCCGCGCCTCCCTGGATCGCCTCGCCTCCGTGTTTCCCTCGGCAGCCGAACCGGCTTCTCGACGCTGCCCGCGTCAGCCCGCCGCGGCCGGACCGGGATCGGGCCCGTTGCCCGCAAGCTCGACGAAGCGGCACAGCGCGTTGGCGAGCTTCATCTGGCGCGGTGAATGACACGCGACCCGAACGAGCTCCGGCGACGCCACGACGAGGGCGACGCACTGGGCGCGCGAGGTCGCCACGTTCAGCCGATTGAGCGAGTACAGGAACTCCATGCCCCGCGGCGCCTCCTCCGGCGTCGAGGTTGCCATCGAGTAGATCGAGATGGGCGCTTCCTGTCCCTGGAACTTGTCCACCGTGCCGACTCGGTCCGTGGTCAGCCCCGCATCCGCGAGCGTTCGGCTGATGCGCTCCACGTGGGCGTTGTAGGGCGCGACGATCACGATGTCCTCCAGACGTATCGGCTTCGTCTCCCCCTTGCGATTTGTCCAGCGCGCCCCGGCGTTCAGGAGGTCCCGGACGAGCCCCGCGATGACCGTCGCCTCGTCGATCGATTCCGTCGCGTCGCCGTGGTGCTCCACCGGTCGCCAGCGGACCCCCGTCCCGTCCGCTGGAGCAACGCCCACGAGTGCCTGACCCGCGAGTGAAGGCTCCCATGTCAGCCGGCTCTCGTAGAACACCTCGGATGTGAACTTGCAGACGTCCGGGTGCAGGCGCCACGTGTCGGCTAGAAACAGTCCGGCGTCGTCCCTGATCACCGCGTCGGCGCCCAGCACATGACCCAGGGCGCTCCGCTCCGCGCCGGGCGGGTGGCTGCCCTGCAGCGGTTGCTCCAGCTGCTGTGGATCGCCGAGCAGGACGAGCGACTTGCCCGCCGGCGCGACCGCGATCGCGGTCGCGAGCGCGAACTGCCCCGCCTCGTCGATGAACAGCACGTCCACGGACTCCTCGAAGTCCTCGCGCGACCAGGACCAGGCGGTGGCGCCCACGACGTGGAGCTCGCCTGATGTGAGGGCCGTACGGGCCTCCGCGTTCGAGGCCACGGGGTGCGCGTACTTGGAGGTCGGCGGCTCGTCTTCCTTGGCTCGCTGCCCGATGCGCACATCCACGCCCAATTCGAAGGCCGCCTCGTGGATCTTGTCGAGCGCGTTGCCGATCACCTTGTGGCTGCTCGCCGTGACCCCGACCCGACGGCCATCGAGAGCGAGGGCCACGATCATCCGCGCGGCCGTGTATGTCTTCCCACTGCCGGGTGGGCCCTGGATCGCCAGCGTCCCGCCGGCCAGGCTCTTGCCCAGGCGGACCGCAGCCTGAAGCGGCGTCTCGTCGACGCGCTGGATGCGCGGCTCCGGGGCCGCGGTCCTGGGTGGGCGCCGAAGGAGCAGATCGCGTGCTGCCCGGCGGGCGCCGTCGTCATCGATGCCGTTGGCGAGCACCCACTCCGCCGTCCGGATCAATGAGCTGCGGATCACCTCCGTCGGGAAGTACACGTGGGGGATCAGGGCCTTCGGCAGGCCCTGCTGCATCTCCCCCTTGGTCCGCTTAAGCACCACGCTCAGCCCGATCTCGTCGAGCTCGGACACGGTCCCGCAGGGCCTGGAGCCGGCATCCGGGACGGTCTCGGGGTTGATCACGGGCGTGCCGACCTTCAACGCGTGGTCCTGGAGCGGAAAGCTGAAGCGCTGGTACACGCTGCCGCCCTTGCCGATCTGGCCGAGGTCCTCGACGAGCTCGACCCTCCCGAGCGGCTCGCGCTCGTCCACGAGCTCCTCGTCGGTCATCCCGGCGAGCTCGTAGAAACGCCACCAGAACGCCTTGTCCTCGCGCCGATGCCAGTCGAGCAGCTGGGCCAGGAGCCACCTCGCCTGCTGCTCATCCGATCGGTCATCTGGCTCCTCGGGAACGCCCTGGGTGAGGGCAGCGACGAGCTCCGCGACCCGTTGCTGCTGCTCGGTCAGCGGCTTGAGCTGGACCGCCTCGGGGTGGAGCGGCGGCCGCGGCAGCGAGACGCCAAGCTCCGCCTCCAACTGCCGACGGCGATCCTCCAGCCAGTCGCGGAGCTTCCAGTTGCTGACCACGTCGTCGCGGTTGTAGCCGGCGATGCTGCGCAGGATGACCTCGCCGACCTCGCCGTTCTCCGTTGTGCCTCCCTCCAGCCACGTCTCGAAGGCGACGATGCTGGAGCCCGCGCTGCGCAGGTCCACCTCGCGCTCCAGGCCATACAGCGGCTCCAGGCGCTTGATCGAGTAGCTCTCCACGCTGGCGCGGATGCCCTGCTTGACGACGCGGAACAGGTCCACCAGCACGCGACCCCGGAGCAGCCGATCAACCTCCTCCTCGCGCGTTGCGTGCCGCTGCGCCAGGCGCCCGAGGGCGGTCTTCTCATACGCCGCGTAGTGGTAGACGTGCAACTCAGGGTGGGCAGCGAGGCGCCCGATGAGCAGGTCAACGAGGCGCTCGAAGGCGGCCTTCTCGCCGGCGCGGGTGACGTTGCCCTCGTCATCCCGACTCCACAGCTCGTGGAAGCGGGGCTCATCAGGCCGTTCCGGGTCCTCGAGGCCCGGCTCCAGCACGCCGAACAGGTACTCCACGCCGTCCTCGAGGGCAAACGGATCGCCCTCGATATCGAAGAACAGGTCGTGGGGCGACGGCTCAGGGAGGACGAGGAAGCCGCGATCCTCCACGAGCCCGCCCTGGTCATCGAGCTCCGTCCTGAGGAACTCCCACTTCGTTCTCCTCTCGTCCTCGCCCTCGACCTGGATCCGCGCCTGCTCGCGAACCCGCTCCAGTGCCTGCCCGCTGACCCCCTCCAGTAGTGGAGTCATGGGCAGCGGCACCACCGCGAGCTGGCGTCGCTGCGCGATCGTCCGATCCTTGAGTGCCCGCCGCTGGCGCCCAGTGATGCCCGCGACGAGCGAGAGGTCGTCGTCCGTGCGGCGCTGGGCCCGGCAGTGGATCGCCCAGCGGCAGACGTCGCAGTGCTCCACCGGATCCGGGTAGGTCGCCGTCACGGGATAGACAGCGTCGCCAAGGGTCACGGCCGCCTCGAACTCGGACTTGACGCGGCGGAAGTAGGCCATGAAGTCGGCGACCCGGTATGTGGCGGTCTCCCGCTTGCTCCCCCCGAGCACGATGTGCAGCTCCTCCGGCTCCACCCCCTGCACTCGGGTCAGCTGCTCCACATACGAGCAGACCTGCAGGATCGCGCTGGCCTTGGCCTTGCGCGCCAGCTTGGTGTCGGCGACCTCGTAGGCCCAGGCGCCGAGCGCGCTCTCCCGTTCTACGCGCAGCAGGAAGTCCGCGAAGCCCAGCCACGTGCCGTCGAAGAACGTGGCCTGGTAGATGACGTCCGCGCCTTGGCGCATGGCCGCCTCCGTGGCGCTGGCGGCCGCACTGAGCTCCTCGCGGCGCGACGCGAACGTGACCTCGTGAGGGATCTCTACGACCATCCGGCCCGAGGTCCGGAGCTCCTCCAGGTAGCGCTGCTCATGGGCCGCGCCACGCTCGGCGATCAGCTCGATGGTGGGGTCGTTGCGGACGGGCCGCGTCACCAGGTTGACGAGCGCCGCGCGCTCCAGCGCGAGACGGTGCGAGCACGCCAGGAAGCCCACGAGGTCCGTAGCCGCGTACACCGGGCGGCCGTCGATCAGCTGCACGGCGAAATCGTAGGCCCCGGCCGTGCCGGGTTGTCTGTCAGCACGGCAGCCAATTGCCGACCTAGGAGGCTGCGGGCCCGCTTCCCGATCCGATGCGCCGCCGGGTCGTCACCTCGACGCGCGTGTCATCACGCTCCTGCGCGGGATGCTCGACCAGGGCGATGAGCCGGTTGGCCATGAAGCGGCCGGTTCGAACCGGTGTCCCGCCGCGCGTCACCTCGCTGACCTCGACGACACCCCGGGCGGTCGTGACCTCGATTCGCCGGCCCGCCCGAGTCGCGACGATCTCGAACGTCTGCACGCCCTGGCCGGTGTCGACGACGGCCTCGACACGGTCACCCTTCATCGATGCCTCCTCATGCCGGCCGCATCGTCGCACCTCGGCCCGCGGACTGCCAGCCGCGTGCGAGTCGGCGATAGATCGGGTGAGGCAATGCCGGCGGCGCTTCGTTCGTAGCGCGATTGCGAGGCGAGCGTGGCCCGGACCGCCCAACGCTTGATCGCCGCGGCGTAGGGTCACGGCATGAGCAACACGCGCTACGGCCACTCCGGCGTCGGCGGTGGCAATCAGGATCAAGGCGAACGCAAGGACGAGGGCTGGGAGCGCCGCCAGGGCGGCGACGAATCCGGCCAACCGGGGAGGCGCGGCGAGCCGACCGCCGACCAACCGGGTGACGAGCAACGGCAACGCAGCCAGCCCTCGCCGGACACCAACACGCAGGTCGGGATGGCCGGCATCGGCGAGGCGAGCCAGCGTTCCGCGGAGCGCCTGGCTGCTGAGCCAACAGCCGATGGCGCGAGCGGCGATGGCAGTTCGGGCGCCGACTCGCGCGGTGACAGCGATGGCCGTACCTCCGACGACCCCGGAGCAGGGACGGACCAGCCACCAAGGATGGGCGGGCCGCTCGGCCCGGATCGGGAGCACCCCCACCTGCCCGAGGGAGCGCAGACGTCGGAGACCCGCGGCTCGGGAGCGGGCGGCTTCGACGTGGGCGTGAACGCGAAGGTCGTCGGCGCAGTCCACCAGGGCGCACGCGAAGAGGATCCGGGCGAGGCGTCGGGCGGCGAGGCCCGCTAGCCGCGCATTGCGTGGACCCGGCGCGGGTCCGCAACGTCGGACGTCGGGTAACAGGCGGTCTCGATCCAGCACAGCTGGTAGATGGTCTTTTCAGCGTTTACTGCAACGAGGCATTCGCCGGAACTTTTGATCGCTAGAACCGTGGCCGTGACCCGGCCATACTCAGCACGACGGGCTCGTGTCGCTGAACTGCTTTGGCCATGACGCTCGACCCTTACAGGTTCGATATGCGTCGACCGCTCTCGCAGCCGTCGCCGGCACCGTGACCGCATTTCATCACCCGGCCTACCGTGGGCCTAAGGAAGCAGCAAGCCTGACCGCGCAGGGCCGCGACCGCCTCTTGCCGTCCGAGCCGCGCCCCCAACGTCGTCGCCGGCTCCAGCAGGCCCGGGCGGGTCTCGTCGCCGCCACCATGGAGCGCGACCGGCTTGAGCACTTCTACCCGGCAATGGTTCTGCTGACCGTTGCGGCTGTCCTCCTGGAGGCCCTGTTCGCCAGCGTCCTGGCCCAGCCCGCGCTTGCTGCCAGCTCCTTCGCCACCTTCGTCTTCCTGGTTGGGCTCGTCGCCGCCGGTCGGGAGCTCCGGCGCGGCCGCGCCGACCGCGCGCGGGTCTGCGTCGCCATCGCCCTCACGACCTCCGGGGCCCTTGGGGCCTATCTCGTTCCGGACCTCGGGTTCGCGGCCACGCTGCTGCCGCTGCTGTCGGTGATCATCGTCCTGCCCTACATGCAGCGTCCGCAGCTGCTCCCGGTGTCGGTGGCTGCGATCGCCGCCACCGTCGCGATCCGGCTCCTGGACGCCGGGCCACACCTGTTCCCGGAAATCGGCAACGCGGCTGGCCTCATCTTCACGAACGCCATCCTCCTGGGGGTGATCGTCTTCGTTCTGGCCGCCGTCGCGGACTACGCCATCGACGCCCGTGAATCGCTCCAGTACATAGGGGATTCCAACATTCGGCGTGCCCGCCACACCGCGGCGCGGCTCGCAATCGCCTCCTCGCTGCGGACGCTGGAGGTCCAGTCCACGCCAGAGGCAACCGCCGCACTGATCGCCGGCTCGCTGATCGACCAGCCGCTCGTCGACATCGCGCTGATCCTCGAAGAAACGCACGATGGACTGACCGTCCTCGCCGCCTCCGGTCCTCAGGACCACCCGATCCCCGTTGGCGAGGTCGTGCCCCCCAGCCGCGCACGGTACCTGTTGGCGCGCTCCGCCGCCGGCGCCTGGGCAGAGCTGTGGTCCGACCGCCCCGGCCCGGACCTCGAAGACGAGCTCATGACCAGCATCGGCATCAAGGGCCAGGCGTTCGCACCCATCGTCGTGGGTGGCGAGGTGCTGGGCCTGATCGGGATCTCGACGACAGACGCGGAGGAGTCGATGCATCTCCTCGCCGACCTACCGACCGTCTCCGAATCCGCCGCCCTCGCCGAGAAGATCCTCGCACCCGCGCTCCTCGCACGTCGCGAGCTGCGCCGGAATCGGGCCGAGATGGCCGCGATGATCGAAGCGGGCGCCTTCGCGCCGGTGTTCCAGCCGGTGGTCGATCTGGCCTCGCGCCGCACGATCGGCTTCGAGGCGCTGATGCGGTTCACCTCCGGGGAGCCGCCCGCATCCACGTTCATGGCCGCGGTGCGGATCGGCCTCGGCATCGAGCTCGAGACGGCGACCCTTGCCGCAGCGATCAAGGCAGGCGCGCGGTTGCCCGGGGACGCATGGCTCAGCGTGAATGTCTCCGCGGCGCTGATCGCGCGGCCGGACATGCTGGGCCCCATCCTCGCCGGGCAGCGCCGGCCGATCGTCATCGAGGTCACCGAGCACGAGCTGATCGATGACTACGGACCGCTCCACCACGGGCTGCGGATGCTCGGCGCCAACGTGCGGCTGGCGACCGACGATGCCGGGGCCGGCGTGGCCAACTTCCGGCACCTGATCAACCTGCGACCAAACCTCGTCAAAATCGACGCGAGCGTCGTGCAGGGTGTGGATGTCGATCTCCCGCGGCAGGCGGTCGTGGCCGGCCTCGTGAACTTCGCCTCCGTGTCCGGGGCGCTGGTCATCGCCGAAGGCATCGAAACGATGGCCGAGGCGGACAGGCTCCAGCGACTTGGCGTGGCGCTTGGCCAGGGCTACCTGCTGGGGCGACCGGCGCCGGTCGAGGCGTGGGACCCGGAGCTCCTCGCGCTGGGCGCGTAGGACTCAGTCGATCAGGTAGGTCACCGTGACCGTCGCTGCCACCTCGTTCATGCCCGCCTCGATCGGGGTGGAGGCATCCCGTCCGGCCA
>Ga0183260_10001638_pt1 | contig 18634 bp, 15 predicted proteins | sample AntDrymUQ4972206_2_FD_129768 | JGI IMG/M metagenome (GOLD analysis project Ga0183260, IMG submission 129768) | Polar desert sand microbial communities from Dry Valleys, Antarctica - metaG UQ497 (22.06) (version 2) (version 2) | ecosystem: Environmental > Terrestrial > Soil > Desert | place...
ACGATGATCTCGACGACGGCCGAGTGCAGCGAGTCGCTGGTGTACACCGGGGCCGAGCAGCCCTCGATGTAGTGCACCTGCGAGCCCTCGTCGGCGATGATCAGCGTCCGCTCGAATTGACCAGCGTTCTCGGCGTTGATGCGGAAGTAGGCCTGCAGCGGCATCTCGCAGTTGACCCCCGGCGGAACATAGATGAATGAGCCACCCGACCAGACGGACGTGTTGAGGGCGGCGAGCTTGTTGTCGCCGGGCGGGATGACGGTGCCGAAGTACTGCTTGACGAGGTCGGGGTACTCGCGCAGCGCCGTGTCCATGTCGCAGAACAGGATTCCCTGCTGGGCGAGCTCGTCACGGTTGCGGTGGTACACCACCTCCGACTCGAACTGCGCGGTGACCCCGGCGAGGTACTGGCGTTCGGCTTCGGGGATGCCGAGCTTCTCGTACGTCGCCTTCATCTGCTCGGGGAGCGCGTCCCACTCGTCGACCTGCTCGCCACTCGGCTTCAAGTAGTAGTAGATGTCCTGGAAATCGATATCGGGCATGTTGACGGCGAACCACGGCGCCATCGGCTTGCGCTCGAACAGCTTGAAGCTGCGCAGTCGGCGCTCGGTCATCCAGCGGGGCTCGCCCTTCCACCACGAGATCTGGTCGACGACGCGCTCGTTGAGGCCCTTCTCGGGGGTGAACGCGTACTCGACCTCGTCGCTCCAGCCGAGCTGGTACTTGCTGAGATCAAGATCGAACGATGTCATCGCGGCCTCCCGGTGGTCGATCGGCGGGGGGATCGAATTTCCACTACGGCCATAGTAACAATGGTCGGGCGCGGCGAGGCGGGGCCGGCAGCATCGGCTAGACCGATGCCCGTGGGTTGGGTGCGCGGGGTCATCGCCACCGCTCTGGTCGTGGTCGGGCTGGTTTGGCCGAGCGGCCCGGCGACGGCGCAGCCCGATTCGGGCGACGACGGACTGGTCATCGACGGCGTCTCGACGTACGTCGTCGACCTCCCGGCCGAGGTCGTCCATGTGCGCATCGAATTGACGTTCGAGAACACCATCGCCGATGAGCCCGACGGCGACGGCGTCCGCTCGACGTTCTTCACCGGCTACGCGTTCGGCATCCACGGTGACGCCGAAGCCGTGGCGACGACGACGGCCGACGGCGCCGTCGTCGAGGTGGCGGTGGACCCGGTCGACGCCAACGTCCAGGTGCTCGAGCTCCAGTTCCCCGACGAGTTGCACCACGGGGAGCGCCTCACCCTGGTCACGACGTACGACCTGCCGGGGTTCGCGCCCCGGTCGCCATCGTGGGAGCGGGTCAACCGGGCCTACGCCGCCTTCTCGGCCTTCGCCGCCGGTGATCCCGGTCGGGCCCGCGTCCAGATCATCGCCCCCGAGAACCTCGAACTGACCGCGCGCGACCAACGGGTCGCCGGGGGTCGCACCTCCAGCGTGCCCTTCGGCGACCAGCGCGTGCTCACCTACGCCGACATCGCCGCGCCCGACGACTTCTCGGTGTTCGCCACCGCCACCGACGACGCCCAGCTGACAGCCACGGAACTGACCGTCGCGGGGCCGGCGGTGACGTTGCGGTCGTGGCCCGACGACCCCGAGTGGTCCGCGTTCATGGGCGCCCAGCTGACCGACGGGCTGCCCGCGTTGGCGACGCTGATCGGTCAGCCGATCGACGATCGCGACGAGTTGACCGTGCTGCAGAGCATGGAACCGGCCTTTGACGGCTACGCCGGATGGTTCGACTCCACGACCGGCCGCATCGAGATCGGCGAGAGCCTCGACGCGGTCACCGCGCTGCACGAAGCCGGGCACGCCTGGTTCGACGAGATGAGCGCCACCGAGCGATGGATCGTCGAAGGCCTTGCCGAGACGTACGCCAACGCCGCCGTCGACGCCATCGGCGGTGAACCGGTCGCCCCGAAGGCGCCGACCGAGCACCTCCTCGCCCTCAACGACTGGCGCGCCTTCGGCGTCGGCGACGACATCGCGGCGGAGTCGTACGGCTACCAGACCTCGTACTACGTCGTCGACGCCGTGTACGACGAGATCGGGGCGGCGGCGATGCGCGACGTCCTCGACCACGCCTTCGCCGGCACGTCGGCCTACGACATCGAACGCGACAACGCCATGCGGATCATCCCGGACTGGCGCGAGTTCCTCGACCTCCTCGAGCTCACGGGCGGCTCCCGGCGAGCCGACGACCTGTTCCGCCGGTACGTGCTCAAACCCACCGAGGCGGCCGTCCTCGACGAGCGCCGGGCCGCCCTCGACGACCTCGCCGAAATCTCGACCACCCTCGACGGCTGGACGCTGCCCGGGGTCGTGCACGATGAGCTCGACGGCTGGCACTTCCCGATCGCCGTCGAGGCCATGGACGCCGCCGGACGAGTGCTCGACCAGCGCGCCGAGGTCGAGGGTGACGCGGTGGCGGCGTCGGTCGACGTCCCCGATCTCGGCGACGAGTTCGCCGCCGCCACCGACGGCCACGAGATCGACGCCGTCGGCCGGCGACTCGCCGAGCTCGGCCGGGCCATCGACGCCGTCACCGCCGCCGACGCGCGGGCGACGGCCCCACTGCAGCAGTACGAGCTACTCGGCCTGCGCGACGTGGATCTGCCGGCACTGCTGGCTGATGCCCGGGCTGCGATCGCCGCCGACGACGCCGATCGCGCCGTCGAGATCGCCGACGCGGTGGTGACGATCCGCGACGAGGCCGCCGAGCTCGGGCGCCGCCGCATGGCCGACTGGCGGGGCGCCGTGCCCCCGGATCGCCAGCCGCTCATCATCGGCATCGGCGTCGCCTCGGCACTCGCCGCCGCCGCGCTCGCCGTCGTCCTCACAACACGCCGGCGCGTCCGATCCGGCTTGGCCGGTCGGCGCAGCCCGGAGTTGTGGAATCGGCCAGGCGGGCGAGCGCCGATCCGTAGGGTCGGCGGCGAGCACGGAGGCGCATCCGATCCGGCTTGGCCGGTCGGCGCAGCCCGAGAATTACGCGGCGTCAGGGCGGACGTCGACGCGAGCGGCGATCCGCCCGGTGACCGCGAGGTCGGCGTCGGCGTCGGCGACGGAGTCGATCTCGATGAAGATGCACTCGCCGGGGCAGTCCTCAGCGGCATCGATCGCCCCCTGCAGGACGCGGGTCGGGACGACGGCGAGGGACCCTGACCCGCCCGGGTCGTTGAGCACGACGCGACGCTCGCGCACGTAGGCGATCCCGTCTTCCAGTTGCACGAACACGTCCGGGCAGTGGTCGACGCACAGCCCGTCTCCGGTGCACAGGTCCTGGTCGATCCACACGCGCATGACCCGGGGCACGGTAGCGCCGGGCAGCGGACTCGGCGCCATCATGCCGGCGTCGATCGACCGTACGCTGCCGCCGATGACGGCCGACCTGGCGCCCCTGTCCGCACCCCGCGCCCCCGAGCGACCTCACACGTGGGTCCGGCCCACCGGGCCCGTCGACGACCCGTACGCGTGGCTGCGCGATCGCGACGACCCGGCCACGCTGGCCTATCTCGAGGCCGAAAACGACTACGCCGAGGCCTGGTTCGGCCCGCGTCGCGAGCTGATCGAGACGGTGTTCGAGGAGATCAAGTCGCGGGTGCAGGAGACCGACGTGTCGGTCCCCGTTCCCCACGGCGAGTGGTGGTATGTGACGCGCACCGTCGAGGGCCAGGACTACCCGATCTTCTGCCGCGGCCGCACGATCGACACCTCCGCCGAGACCGTCATGCTCGACGCCAACGTCGAGGCCGGCGACCGCGAGTACTTCGACGTCCATGCCGTCGACGCTTCGCCCGACCATCGCCTGCTGGCATGGTCGAGCGATGTCGACGGCGGCGAGCGCTACACGCTGCGCGTGCGCGACCTCGACACCGGGACCGAGCTCGCCGACGAGCTGACGGGCACGTCGTCGTGGGGGGGCACGGCGTGGTCGGCCGACGGGCACTGGCTGTTCTACGCCCGCCCCGACGAGCAGATGCGACCGTACGAGATCTGGCGCCACCGCCTCGGCACGGCCCCGGCCGCCGACGTGCTCGTCGCCCGCGAAGACGATGAGCGCTTCAACCTCTCGGTCCGCCTGACGCGCAGCGAACGCTGGATCATCGTCACGGCACAGTCACGCACCACCAGCGAGGTGCGCATCATCCCGGCTGGCGAACCCACGGTCGAGCCGACGCTCGTGCGACCGCGAACGCCGGAGGTGGAGTACGACGTCGACGACTGGGGTGACCGCCTCCTCGTCCTGACCAACCTCGACGCCCCCGACTTCCGGGTGATGACCGCCGCCGCGACCGCGCCGGACGACTGGTCGGAGCTCATCGCTCACGAGGCCGGCCGGCGGATCACCGCCGTCGAGCCGTTCGCCGGCCACCTCGCCGTGCACGAGTGGCGCGACGCCCAGCCGCGCGTGCGTATCGTCGGACGTGACGGGGGCGAGCACGTCCTCGACGTCACCGAGGAACCCCACGACGTCGAGCTCGGCGCCAACGCCGAGTGGGCCACGAGCGTGTTGCGGATCACATCCCAGTCGCTGACCCAGCCGCCCCGCGTCTGGGACGTCGACGTGAACACCGGCGAGCGCGTGCTGCGCAAGCAGACCCCGACCCCCGGCGTCGACCTCGAGCTGTACACGTCGGCCCGACTGTGGGCCACGGCACCGGACGGCACGCCCGTGCCCGTCGACGTCGTCCGTCACGTCGACACGCCCGTCGACGCCACCGCACCCGCTGTCGTCTACGGCTACGGCTCCTACGAGGCCTCACTGCCGCCGTGGTTCTCGGTCGCCCGGCTCTCGCTGCTCGACCGCGGCGCCCTGTGGGCGCTCGTCCACCCCCGCGGAGGCGGCGAGCTGGGGCGGCAGTGGTACCTCGACGGCAAGCTGCTGACCAAGCGCAACACGTTCACCGACACGATCGCCGCCACCGAGCAACTTGTGGCCGACGGCTGGGCCGACCCGACCCGGCTGGGCCTGCGCGGCGGGAGTGCTGGGGGGTTGCTCGTCGGCGCCTGCATCAACCTGCGCCCGGATCTCTACCGCAGCGCCGTCGCCGAGGTGCCCTTCGTCGACGTCGTCACGACCATGAGCGACGCCTCCCTGCCCCTGACCGCCAACGAGTGGGAGGAGTGGGGCGACCCCCGCACGGAGCCGTGGGCGTCGTACATGGCCACCTACTCGCCGTACGACAACGTCAGCGCGGCGGACTACCCGGCGCTGTACATCACGGCCGGGCTCAACGACCCGCGGGTCAGCTACCACGAACCGGCGAAGTGGACGGCCAAGCTGCGCTCGGTCGGCGCCGGCGATGACGCCCCCCGACCGCTGCTGCTGCGCACCGAGATGGGCGCCGGCCACGCCGGCCCCAGCGGGCGCTACGACGCCTGGCGCGACGAAGCGCGCACGCTCACCTTCCTGCTGTCAACACTCTGAAGTTGCGCGCTCGCACCGTCGGCGGAGTGCAGGAGTTGTCGCGTCGGCCAGGTGGGCGAGCGCCGACCCGCAGGGTCGGCGGCGAGCTCGGGAGGCGCAGCCGATCCGGCTCGGCCGGTCGGCGAAGCCCGAGCGAGTCAGACCGCGACGGTGAGGCCCTCGGCGGCGGCGAAGACGTCGACGCCCATCGAGTCGCCACAGGCGGCGGCCATCTCGACCAGGCGATCGAGGGCATCGTCGTCACGATCGGGATCGTGGTGATACAGCGCGAGGCGCCGCGCCCCGACGACCGACGCCAACCAGACCGCGTACTCGACCGTGCAATGCCCCCAGTCGTGCTTGACCCGGAAGTCGAGCGGGGTGTACTGGGCGTCGTGGATCAGCAGGTCGACGTCGCGGCAGAGCTCGACGACCTCGTCGTCGACGGCCACGGCGTCGGTCGGTTGTTGGTGGTCGGAGACGTAGGCGACGCTGCGCCCGCCCCACGTCACGCGGTAGCCGTTGGTCGGACCGATGTGTGGGACCGGCGCAGCCCGCACCTCGAAGCCGCCGACACGGAACTCGGCCGGCGCCGCGCGCACGTCGATGCGACCGGGAAACTCGTGCAGCGCGATCGGGAACAACGGCGGCTTGATCGTGTCGGCCAGCACGTCTTCGGGCGAGCGTCCGTCGCGCTGGGCCGGCGCATACACGGTGAGCTCGGAGTCGGGGCGCCGCAACGGGGAGTAGAACGGCAGTCCCTGCACGTGATCCCAGTGCAGGTGGCTGACGAGGCAGGTGCCCCGTAGGGGACGGCCGGCGCGGTCGATGTCGAGGCCGTGGTAGCGCGCGCCGGTGCCGATGTCGAACAGGAGCACGTCCTCGCCGGGCGCGTCGACCGAGACGCACGACGTGTTGCCGCCGTAACGGGCGACGTCATCGCGGTCGCACGGCGTCGAGCCGCGCACGCCGTGGAACGTCACGCTCATGGCCTGCCCCATCGGTTCCCCAGCCCCCTCGGTCGTTCCTGCCCACGCCGCGCGCGGGCTCGTCGCCCACACGGTAGGCCGCCCGTTCATGGCCTGTTCACGCGGGCCGGTCGTGACGTTCGTCGCAGCCGGCCCAGCGGGGTTACGGTCGCCCCTCGTGGAGCGTGCGACGGTGTCGGCCGGCGACCTCGAGTTCGCCACGCTGGCGACCGGGCCGGACGACGGGCCGCTGGCACTGTGCCTGCACGGCTTCCCCGACACGGCCCACACGTGGCGCCACCTGCTTCCCCGCCTGGCCGCCGCCGGCCACCGCGCCGTCGCGCCGTTCACCCGCGGCTACGCGCCGACGAGCGTGCCGGCCGACGGCGTGTTCCAGACCGGCGCCCTGGCGGCTGACGCCAATGCGCTCCACGACGCGCTCGGTGCCGACGACCGCGCCGTGCTCGTCGGCCACGACTGGGGCGCGCTGAGCGTCTACGGCGCGGCCGGCGCCGAGCCCGGTCGATGGCGGGCGGTGGTCGGCCTGGCCGTGCCGCCGGGCGAGGCCCTCGGCCAGGCCTTCCTGACAAACCTCGATCAGCTCCAGCGCAGCTGGTACATGTTTCTGTTCCAGCATCCCCTGGCCGATTTGCTGGTGCCGGCCGGCGAGCACGCCCTGCTCGCCCGGCTCTGGGCGCAATGGTCGCCGGGATACGACGCCGCCGTCGACGTGGCTCATGTGCGCGAAGCCCTGGCCGAGCCCGAGCATGTCCACGCCGCCCTCGGCTACTACCGGGCCACGCTCGGCGACGGGCCGCGCGACGCGCGCTACGACACCACTCAGGCGGCGACGACGGCATTCCCGCCCCAGCCGACGCTGTACCTGCACGGGGCCGACGACGGGTGCATCGGGGTCGAGGTCGCCGTCGCCGCATTCGCTACCGCCCCGGCCCACGCCGAGTTCGCCACCGTCGACGACGCCGGGCACTTCCTGCACCTCGAACAGCCCGACCGCGTCAACGATCGCATCGTCGATTTCCTCGGAGCACCGTGATGGTTGCGCCAGTGGCCCCGGCACTGCCCGATGGGCTCGTCGTCATCGTCAAGGAGGAGTGCGAGACGTGCCGGATGATCGCTCCGCTGCTCGCCCGCCTCCGCGGCGCCACCGTGTACGTCCAGGACGACGCCGGGTTTCCGGCCGGGGTCGAGGCCGTGCTCGACGCCGACCTTGCCGTCAGCTGGCACCACGCCGTGGAGACGGTGCCGACCCTCATCCGCGTCGTCAACGGGGTCGAGGCGGAGCGAACCGTCGGGTGGGTGCGCAGTGACTGGCGTCGCGTCACGGGTGTCGAAGACCTCGGCGACGACCTGCCGCCGTTCCGACCCGGCTGCGGCTCCATGAGCGTCGACCCCGATCGCGTCGACGGCTTGCGCCAACGGTTCGAGGGTGGCCGACTGCGCTCGCGGCGCGTCGAGCTGGCCGAGCTGGAGGACGAGTTCGAAGCGTTGTTCGATCGCGGCTGGACCGACGGACTTCCGGTCGTGGCGCCGACCGAGCAACGCGTGCTGGCCATGCTGGACGGGACCAGCCGTTCCTCCGACGAGATCGTGGCCACCGTCGCCCCCGACCTGGTCGAGGCCACGGTCGAGAAGATCGCCATCGCCGCCGTGATGGCCGGCTGCCGGCCCGAGTACCTGCCGTGGGTGCTGACGGCGGTCGAAGCGATCTGCAACGACGAGTTCAACATCCACGGGCTGCTGGCAACGACGATGCCGGTCGGGCCGGTCATCGTGTGCAGCGGACCGGGCACGGTCAAGATCGGCATGAACAGTGGCGTCAATGCGCTGGGTCAAGGGAACCGGGCCAACTCGACGATTGGCCGGGCGGTCCAGTTGGTCGTACGCAACGTCGGCGGCGGCCGCCCGGGCGGGGTCGATCGGGCCGCCCACGGCAACCCGGGCAAGTTGTCGTTCTGCTTTGCCGAGCGGCCCGACTCCCCCATCGGCACGCTCGCCGAGCAGCAAGGCGTGGCCGGCGACGTCGACGCCCTGACCGTCTTTCCGGGCGAGGGCCCGCGCTGCGTCGTCGACCAGCTGTCGCGCCGGCCGGAGAGCCTGGCGTCGAGCCTGGCCGCGTGCCTGCGCACCGTGCACCACCCCAAGCTCCCGCTCGCCTTCGACGCCATCGTGGTGCTCGGCCCGGAGCACCTCCGCGTGTTCGCCGACGCCGGGTGGGACCGGCCGCGGATCCTCACCGAGCTCGACGACCGGTTGCAGCTGGCCGGTGACGAGATCGTGCGCGGCGCCGGCGGGATCGACGAGGGTGTCCCGGCCGACCTGGCCGGCGCGACGTTGCCGAAGTTCCGCCCCGGTGGACTGCTACTGGCGTCGGCGGGTGGCGGCGCCGGACTGTTCTCGGCCATCATCGGGGGTTGGGCCAACGGGGCCACCGGATCGACGCCGGTGACCAGGGAGGTACGACCATGAACCGCTTTGTCCTCGATCCCACTGGTGAACGGACGGTGGTCGAGCGGACCCTTCTCGACCGGCCGCCATCACTGGCCGGACGCCGGGTCGGCCTGCTCGACATCTCCAAGCCGCGAGGCAACGTCTTCCTCGACCGTCTCGAAGAGCGGCTGGCGACGGACGGCGCGGCGGTGCAGCGCTATCGCAAGCCGACGTTCACGAAGCCGGCACCCGTCGACCTGCGTCACGAGATCGCCACCCAGTGCGAGGTGGTGATCGAGGCGCTCGCCGATTGAGGCAGCTGCACGTCGTGCAGTGTGCACGACATCACTGACCTGGAGCGGCGGGGCATCCCGGGCGTGTTCGTCGCCTCGGCCGAGTTCGTGCAGGCGGCGGAGGCGCAGTCGACGTCACTCGGCTTTGCCGCCGTGGCCCGGGTATTCACGCCGCACCCCATCCAGGACCGCACCGACGACGAGATGCGGACCTACGCCGACGAGGCCTACGACGAGATCGTCGCCGCCCTGACGACCTGACGGACCGGCCACGGCCCGGCGGCGCGCCGGGCGATGCGCCGACGGGTGACCCAGCGCGTCCCGTGCTCGGCGACAGCGTGGATCATCACGCCGGCACCGACGGTGAGGACGTAGGCGAGACGACGGTCCATCAGCTCGGTCAGCAACGGCCAGATCGTGAAGTGGCTGATCAGGATCCACAGGCTGGCGGCGCCGATGGCGGCGACCGGGCGGACCAGCAGGCGAGGCCAGGGCAGCTGGGGCAACCACAGCAGCGCCACCAGGCCGGCGGCGATGAACGCCTCGCGCTGCGGACGTTCGAAGAAGCCGGGAACGGTGAGCACGACGACGACCGTCGTGAGCCCTCGCCGCCACCAGGTCGACGAGGCGTGGACGAGCCAGCCGAGGACGAAGAACCAGGCGATGGCGTGGGTCCGGAAGCGCATGTTGCCGGGATCGAACCATTGCGCCCAGTCGGTGCGTAGCACGAGCATCAGCGCCAGCGCCGCACCGGCGACGGCGTACGGCCAGCGGCGCTCGACGCGGCGCACGGCGGGGATGGCGACGACCAGCGTGGTGATGGCGACGAGGTGCACGAAGACCTCGATGAACCAGAAGTGCCAGTGGTCGTCGGCGTGTGAGCTCGGGCCGATGTACGTGTTGACGAGGGCCAACGTGCCCCACGAGTACGCACCGAAGACGACGATGCCGATCGCCGTCCAGGCGATGGCCGGGACGGCGGCTCGGCTGATCGTGCGCAGGCCGGCCCGGACGCGGGCGGCGCCCGACTCGATCGGCAGGAGGAAGCGGCTGAGGTTGTAGCCGGCCACGGCCAGCAGCAGGTGGGCACCGCCGGGAAAGAACACGAGGTGCATGTGGGTGGCGACGACGGCGAGGATGCCCACCGCCCGCAACACCACCGTGGTGTCCAGCCGTGATCGCCGGTCCCGGGTAGCCGGACGGGTGGCCTCCAGCTCGCCGACCGGGCGGAGGTGCCAGTCGGCAGGGAGCCGGCCGAGGACGGCCTCCAGGCGCACCGAGCACTCGACGTAGCTGAGTGAGTCGCCGCCGAGACCGACGAAGGTGTCGGCCGGCTCGACATCGCGCCCGAGGATCTCGGCGTACACGGCGGCGACCGACGTCTCGCCGGCGGGTGATGCGGGCGGCGCGTCGGTGGTGTTCTGGCGCAGGCGCTGCCGGAGCTCGTCGTAGGCGACCTTGCCGGTGGTCGTGCGCGGGATCGGCCGGTCGGCGTCGACGAGGACGCGGGCGGCGGGCAGTTTGGTCAGGCGGGCGACCGTCGCGGCCACCGCCGACGGATCGGCCGCCGGCGCCGCCACGACGATGCGATCGTCGTCACCGGTCACCGCGGCCGGCCCGAAGCGCTCGGTGACCTCGCGCTCGACGACGTCGAGATCGATGCGCAGCCCGAACGGCTTGACGAAGCGGGAGCGGCGTCCGACGACGGCGAAGACCCCATCGTCGGGCCGGTACCGGGCGAGATCGCCGGTGGCCAGCTCGTCGATGGTCGCGCCCGTGGCGAGGTCGACGTCGGTCTCGGCGTAGCCGAGCATGACGTTGTCGCCCCGATAGACGAGCTCGCCGACGCCGGGCTCGGCCCCGTCGACGGCTCGCAGGTGGAGGGCCCCGCCCGGGACGGGGACCCCGATGGCGTCCGGGTGACGGTGAGCCAGCGCCGGCGGCAGGTAGGCGATGCGGGCCGTCGCTTCCGTCTGCCCGTACATCACGACGAAGTCGGCGCCCCAGCTGGCCGTGCGGTCGAGCCACCGGCGGACCCGCGGCGGCGCCAGCCGGCCCCCGGCGCAGGTCACGAAGCGCAGCGACGGGACCCGCAGCCGTTCGGGACCGGCCCGCTCCAGCAGCTCGAAGGAGTGGGGCACGCCAGCGACGTTCGTGACGGCGTGCTCGACGAGGGCTCGTTGGAAGCACGGGTCGACCACCGATGCGTCGGTCAGCACGACGCTGGCGCCGGCGGCCAGATGGGAGTGCACGACCGACAACCCGTAGCAGTAGTGCAGGGGCAGCGAGGTGATCGACCGATCGTCGGGCCCCAGGCCGAGCGAGGCGGCGATGGCGACGGCGTTGCTGGTGAGGTTGCGGTCGGAGAGGCGGACCAGCTTGGGGCTGCCGGTCGAGCCCGACGTGCTGAGCAAGAGCCGCAGGTCCGGATGCAGCGAACGGTCCTCGTGGCGATGACGGCGCACGTCGATGCCGGTCGCCGACGTCGTGATCGTCGCCGCCGGGCGCCATACGGCCGCCAGTCGATCGAGGTGATCACCGGCGAGCAGCGGGACGTGGCCGGCGTCGAGCAGGGCGAGGTAGGTGACGACGAACTCGACGGTGTTGGTGGCGGCGAGGAGGACGACCGCACGAGGACCAAGATCGAGCTCCTGGCGCCGCTCGCCCACGCGCCGGCGCAACTCGCCGTACGACACCGTCCACCCCGGCGCGAGCAGCGCCGGCGCATCGACGGCGCCGGCACCGCCGAGCAAGGCATCGACGAGGTCGCCGGTCCGGGTCGTCACGGCCGGCATGTTAGGCATGCCTTACACAATCGGCAAGGCGCCCTGATGACGGGCTCGTGGCGAGCTGCGTCGTCGACGCCTACCGTGGGCCTATGACGTTCTGGTTCAACGTGATGACGCGCGAGGTCGAAGAGCACACCGATTCCGACCGAGCCCCCGCCAGTGACCTGCTCGGGCCATACCCGACCCGCGACGTGGCCGAGCGCGCGCTGGAGACGGCACGTCAGCGCACGGAGGAGTGGGAGGCCGACGAGGCCGCCGACGACGACTGGGGCGCCGGCCGCCCGACCGACGGGTAGCTACAGCCGGGCGATGGCGTCGGCCGTCGCCAGCACGGCGCGGGCGTTGGCGACGTGGAGGTGCTCGATCATCTTCCCGTCGACGGTGACCACGCCCTTGCCCTCCCGCTCACCCGCCTCGAAGGCCTCGATCACGCGGCGGGAGCGCTCGACCTCTTCGTCGGTTGGCGACCACGCCGCGTTGGCCGGGCCGACCTGGCTGGGATGCACGAGTGTCTTGCCGTCGAAGCCGAGCTCGACGCCCTGGCGACACTCGCGGGCGAACCCCTCGTCGTCGCGCACGTCGTTGTAGACGCCGTCGAGCACGACCTTGCCCGCCTCCCGAGCCGCCGCCAGCGCCGTCGTCAGATACGGGATGAGGTTCCAGCGGTCGGCCAGGAGCGGCGCCCGCAGCTCCTTGGCCAGGTCGTTGGTGCCCATCACGAGCACGGTCACGCAGGGGTGAGCGGCGATGGCCCGGGCGTCGAAGATGGCCGTTGGCGTCTCGATCATCGCCCAGATGGTGGTGGACGTCGCGCCGGCGGCGTCGAGGCGGGAAGCGACGTCGTCGAGGGTGGCGGTCGAGTCGACCTTGGGGATGACGACGGCGGCCGGGCCGGCGGCGCCGGCGGCGGCGATGTCGTCGGCGCCCCACGGTGTCGACAGGCCGTTGCAGCGGATCGTCAGCTCGCGGGACCCGTACTCGCCGGAACGCACGGCGGTCACCGCCTGGTCGCGGGCGGCGGCCTTGGCGTCGGGCGCCACCGCGTCTTCGAGGTCGAAGATGATGGCGTCGGCCGGGATCGTCTTGGCCTTCTCCAGCGCCCGCTCGTTGGCAGCCGGCATGTAGAGGACGCTCCGCCGCGGTCGCAAGGTCGCGCCGGTCACGAGTCGGCCCCGAAGCCGTAGGCCGTGGCGAGCTCGGGGTCGCCGGCGGCGAGCTGGCGGGCCAGTTCGACGACGACCTTGCACTGCTTGACCGAGGCGTCGTCCTCCATCTTGCCGTCGAGCATGATCGCGCCCGTCCCGTCCCCCATCGCCGCGATCACGCGCTGGGCGTGGGCGACGTCGGCCGGGTCCGGACTGAACACCTGCTTGGCGATGTCGATCTGGCTCGGGTGCAGGCTCCAGGCGCCGACGCACCCGAGCAGGTAAGCGTTGCGGAACTGATCCTCGCAGGCGACGGTGTCGGCGATGTCGCCGAACGGGCCGTAGTACGGCAACACGCCGTAGGTCACGCAGGCGTCGACCATGCGGGCGATCGTGTAGTGCCACAGGTCCTGCTGGAATGTCGGGCGAGGCGCGGTGGCGTCGTCGCCGGCCGGGTCGGCGCGGACGAGGTAGCCCGGGTGGCCACCGCCGACGCGGGTCGTCTTCATCCGCCGGTTGGCGGCGAGGTCGGCCGGGCCGAGCGAGAGACCCTGCAGGCGTGGCGAGGCGTTGCAGATCGCCTCCACGTTGGCGACGCCGCGAGCCGTCTCCAAGATGGCGTGGACGAGGATCGGTCGGCCCACGCCGGCCCTGGCCTCCAGTTGGGCGAGCAGGCGGTCGACGTAGTGGATGTCCTCCGGACCCTCGACCTTGGGGATCATGATCACCTCGAGGACATCGCCGACCTCCGTGACGGCGGCAGTGAGATCGTCGAGCGCCCACGGCGAGTCGAGTGCGTTGACCCGGGTCCAGAACTGGGTGTCAGCGTGGTCCCACGCCCGCCCGATGTCGAGCAGCCCGGCGCGGGCCGCTTCCTTGTCGGCGGCAGACACACCGTCCTCGAGGTTGGCCAGCAGCACGTCGACGGTCGGCGCAATCACCGGCACCTTGGCGACCATCTTCGGGTTCGATGCCGGCAGGAAATGGATCATCCGCGACGGTCGGACCGGAATCTCGCGCACCGGATCCGGCGCCCCGACCGCCAGCGGCCGGAAGAAGTCCTTGGGGGGTCTCACGCCCCGAGCGTACGAGCCTCACTCGCCCACCACGAATCCCCGCTTCCCACCCGAGTATGGGGCGCCACCGGAGTACCGCAGTACACGTTTCGCGTATCGGGATACTCGGGTGACGGCAGTATTCGGGTCCGGTTTAGGGGAGGCGGAGCCAGACGCCGTCGGTGACGACGAGGCGGTCGGCGACGAGCGAGGCCACGGTCGCCGGCGGGTGATCGGCGGCGAGCTCGGGGCCGTCGGTCAGCGCCCGCAGCACGCGCCCGCGGCGCTGGCGCTCGCTGCCCTCGTAGGGCGCCTGGGGCGACGACACGCCGGCCGACCCGGTCGCCGGGTCGGGTTCGGGGTGCCCCTCGCCGTGCCACGAGCACGACTCGGCCAGCGGACACTCGCTACAGCGGGGTGCTGGCCGGCACACGGCGGCGCCGAGGTCCATCAGCGCCTGGTTCCACGCCCAGCCTTCGCCGTGCGGCACCAGAGCGTCCGCCGCCGCCTGCACCCGTTTCGGCGTGAGTCGACGTCCCCCGACCCGGGCGAGCAGGCGAGCGATGTTGGTGTCGACGACGGCGACATCGCACTCGTAAGCGAAGGCCAGCACGGCGCGGGCCGTATAGGGACCGATCCCGGGCAGGGCACGCAGCTCCTCCATCGTGTCCGGCACCCGCCCGCCGTGGCGCTCGACCATCGCCGTCGCCGCGTCGTGCAGGTTGCGGGCGCGCCGGGGATAACCGAGTCCCTGCCAGGAGCGCAGGATCTCGGCCAGCGGCGCCACTGCGAAGTCGGCCGGGGTCGGGTAGCGCACGCAGACATCGAGCCACCGGCCGATCACCCGCTGCGCCTGCGTCTGTTGGAGCATGACCTCAGCGACGAGGATCGCCCACGGATCGCGCGTCGCCCGCCACGGCAGGTCACGCAGCCGGGGCCCGACCCACTCCAGAACCGCCCCGGCATCGACCCCCGCAACCGCACCCACGGCGACCGGCGATCTGGGGCGAATCCGTCCCGGATTCCGAGACAGAACTTCCCCAGAAGAGCCCGCGGGACCGATCTTCCCCAGATCGTGGCCGTCGAGCTCGGTCGTCACCGCACCTGCACCCGCCGGCGGTGCCAGCCGCTGGCGCCGTCGGGGGCCGGGCGGGCCGGCTCCTCGGTCTGCACCGTCCCGTCCCCGTCCGTCGCCCGGACGGTGAGGACGTGCTCACCGGGCTCGGCCTCCCACTCGAGCACCCACTGCACCCACGTGTTGGCGCTATCCGACTCGCCCAAGGTCGCCGCCATCCACTCACCCTCGTCGACGCGCACCTCGACGGCGCTGATCCCCGCCGGCGGCGACCAGGCGACGCCGGCGACCGCCTGGGTGCCGGCGGTCAACTGGGTGCCGCCCCGGGGGACGTCGATGCGCGACTGCGTCTTGATCGGCCCCTCCTTGGACCAGCCGCGGGGAACCCAGTAGCCGTCGAAGTCCTCCCACGTCGTCAGCTCGATCTCCCGGAGCCACTTCGTCGCCGACACGTAGCCGTACAGGCCGGCGACGACGAGACGGGCCGGGAAACCGTGGGCGGTGGGGAGCGGCTCGCCGTTCATCGCCACGGCCACGAGGGCCACCCGCCCGTCCAGGCCGACGTCAGTCGGGAAGCCGGCGGTGAAGTCGTCGACCGAGCGGCCGACGATCTGCGTCGCGCCCTCCTGCACACCGGCCCGCTCCAGCAACGTCGCCAGCGGGACGCCCTGCCACACGGCGTTGCCGACGAGGTTGCCACCGACCTCGTTGGACACGCATGACAGCGTGACCGTCTCCTCGGTCGTCGACATGGCCACCAGCTCGTCGAACGTCAACTCGTAGGGCCGATCGACCATCCCGGTGATCGACAGCGTCCAGTCGTCGACGTCCACCTGGGGCGTCCGCAACGCGGTGTCGATGCGGTAGAAGTCGGCGTTGGGGGTGACGTAGGGGCTGAGGCCGGGGACGAGGAACGACGGCGGGGCGGTGGTGGTGGTGGTCGCGGCGGCGGTGCCGGCGGTCTCCGCCGTGGAGGCGGTCGCCGCCGTGGACGCGGTCGCCGCCGTCGAGCCCGTCGCCGCCGACGAGGCGGGGGGCGCGGACGACGCGGTCGTGGCCGGCGTCGGCAGCCGCGTCGCCTCGCGAGCGGCGTCGACGACGTCGGACGAGCCGAGCCGGCGCCCGACGAACGCCGCCGCGGCGGAGGCGGCCGCCACCGACCCGGCGCCGAGCAGCACGGTGCGCCGTGAGGTCGCGACGGTGGCCCGCCGGTCGCTCACGGCGGCTCCGACGTCGGCACGGCGTGGGCGCCGGGCGAGGTAGTGAAGGCCGAGCAACGTACCGACCCCGGCGGCGACGCTGGCGGCGGCGGCGACCGGGCCCACGCCGGCCTGGCCTTGGGGATCGGTCTCGTAGGCCCACCACCCGATGGCGCCGAAGGCACCAAAGCCGAGCGCCGCCAGGATCGGCCGGCGCCCGGCCAACCGGCCGAGCACGGCGCCGAGGACGAGCGCGATGACGACGATGCCGACGATCAGGGCCGTCTTGTCGTTCGTCCCGAAGATGGCGACGGCGAGGTCCTTCAGCGACGCCGCGAAGCGGTCGACGAACTCACCGCCGATGGCGGTGACGAGCGAGGGCCCCGGGCCGAACAGCCCCGTGACCAGCTCGCCGGCGCCCAGCGCCGCCGTCGCGGCCACGACGCCGATCAGCGCACCGAGCGCCCGACCGGTGCCACGCCAGCGCTCGTCGCCGGCGGCCACCGGTCTGGACCCGTTCGCCTCCGCCCGCGTCATGTTCGTCGCTCGATCCACGCGCAGCCTCCGATTGCCATGACGACAGCCTCATCGCCCCACGTCACGACGCCAACACGAACCGCGAAACTTCTCCGAAACTCCGTCTCGCCCCCCTTCGCCGGTGGCCGGGTCCGTCCTACGCTCGGCTCATGGCGACCGCTTCGCTCGCCGGCACTCTGGTGCCGCCGACGGTCCTCGTGGTCGACGACGAGCCGATGGTGCGCGAGGTCGTCGCCGCCTACCTCGAGCGCGACGGCATGCAGGTCCACGAAGCCGCCGACGGGCCGCGCGCCCTGGCGTGGCTGGAGGACCATCGGCCCGACCTCGTCGTCCTGGACGTGATGCTGCCGGGTACCGACGGGCTGACGATCCTGCGTCAGCTGCGCCGTGACGGCGCGATTCCCGTGATCCTCCTCACCGCCCGCACCGAGGAGGTCGACCGCATCCTCGGCCTCGAGCTCGGCGCCGACGACTACATCGTCAAACCGTTCTCGCCGCGCGAGCTGGCGGCGCGTGTGCGCACCGTGCTGCGCCGGGCGACTTCGGCGGCGCCGGCGTCGGCGACGGGCGCGCTGACCTTCGCCGACGGGCTGCGCATCGAGCCCGCCAGCCGAGAGGTCGCCGTCGACGGCCAGATCGTGGCCCTCACACCCAAGGAGTTCGACCTCCTCGTCGTCCTCGCTCGCGCCCCGCGACAGGTGTTCTCCCGTCGCCAATTGCTGGAGCAGGTCTGGGACTCGGCCCCCGAGTATCAGGATCCGGCGACGGTGACCGTGCACGTCGGCCGCCTGCGCCAGAAGCTGGAGCCCGAGCCCGACCGGCCCCGCTGGATCACGACGGCCTGGGGCGTCGGCTATCGGTTCGAGCCATGAGCGCAGTGAGCCGGCGGGCGTGAACTGGTGGGATGCGGCCTGGGACGATCCGTGGTCGTCGCTCGTCGCCGTCGTCGCGCTCACGGCGGCCTCGATCGTCGCCGGGTTCGCCGTCCGGGCCGTCACCCGGCGGACCCGGTCGTTGCGCCTGCTCGTGCTCGTGATCGCCGTCGCCTCGCTGGCCATCGGAGCGGCCGCCGCGTGGACGCTCGGACGGTTGATGGTCCTCGACGCCGAGACGGCGGAGGCGGTGATCAGCGTGCTCGTCGTCGCGGCCGCGTTCACCGCGGTGTTGGTGCTCGTGGCCACCGTGCCGTTGGGTCGCGACGCGCGGGCGCTGGAGTCGGCGGTGCGGCGTATCGAGCACGGCGACCGCGACGCTCGGGCCGGCGTCCACCGGGCCGACGAGCTGGGCCACGTCGGGCGCGCCCTCGACGAGCTCTCGGCCCGCCTGGCCGAGTTGGAGCGCGAGCGGGCCGGCTACGAGCGCGAGCGAGAGGTGATGTTCTCCAGCGTCGGCCACGACCTGCGCACGCCGCTGAGCGCCCTGCGGGCCGCCATCGAGGCGCTGGCCGACGGCATCGCCCCCGATCCGGACCGCTACCTCCGTTCGATGCAGCGCGATGTCGAGGCCCTCGGTGCCCTCATCGACGACCTCTTCCTCCTCTCACGGATCGAGGCCGGCCGCCTCGACCTGCACCGTGAGCCGGTCGACTTGGCCGAACTGGCTGACGCCGCCGTCGAGTCGCTGACGCCGGTGGCGGCGACCCGCGACGGCCATTTGGAGCTGGAGGCACCGAGCCCGGTGCCCGTCAGCGGCAACGCTGCCGCG
>Ga0183260_10001639_pt1 | contig 18633 bp, 15 predicted proteins | sample AntDrymUQ4972206_2_FD_129768 | JGI IMG/M metagenome (GOLD analysis project Ga0183260, IMG submission 129768) | Polar desert sand microbial communities from Dry Valleys, Antarctica - metaG UQ497 (22.06) (version 2) (version 2) | ecosystem: Environmental > Terrestrial > Soil > Desert | place...
CAGCACCGCTTCGAGCAGAGCGAGCTGCGAGCGGTGGTCGCCGTGCTTCGCCCGCTCCGCGGCGAAGCCGACGATCGTCTGCGTCCACGCGTCCCGACATTCCCCCGCGAAGGCGAGCGTGTCGTCGTCATGGACCGCGGCGATCATCTCGATCCGCCACCTGCCGTCGTAGAACATCCCGCCGACGATGAAGGAGTCGCTGTAGTCGGCTTCGGCGAGCGCTTGGCGGAGCACGTCCTCGTCGACCTCACCACTGCCGCTGAGGTCGCCGCGCAGCTGATCGACGACACGGAACGTCATCCGGTGCGGTGGCCCGTAGCGGTCGTCGGGGTCCGCGTCGGGGTCCGCGCCCCTGTCACGGATCGCCTCGGCCCGCGCGAAGGCCTGCGTCTCGTGGTCAAGCCCGCGCCAGTACCCGACGGGCTGGATCGGGTGGCCGAGCGTGTTCGGCGGCGGCGGGGGGCAGTAGCCCGTCCCGAGGTCCGGGACCTGGCGAGGCGAGCGCGAGGGTGTCGGCTCCGGCGGCGGGGCGGCGGGCGTGCTCTCCGGCGAGGGCGACACCTCGGGTGCCGCCGACGGGGTCGGAGAGGGCATCGGCGAGGGCGACCCGGTCGGGTCCTCGGCAAGCGTGAGCGACGTGCGCTGGGGGTGGTCGTCGTACCGGAGCACCGTCGCTGTCGACGCGAGCAAGGTCGCCGCGCCGACGATCGCGACGGCCCGTTGGCGCGTCACGTCGAATCGTCGCCTACTGCCCCAGATCGTCACGAGTACGACGGTAGCCCTCGCGCGGCGCCGTGTACGGCGAACCGGTGCACGAGTCGCTGGTCAGCCGGACGCCCAGGCCCGCGGGCGGATGTTCTGGTTCACACGGAACACGTTCTGGGGATCCACGCGGGTCTTGATGTCGACCAGCCGGCTGTGCACCGCCGGGGCGTACGCCTGGCTGACGCGGTCGGCGCCCTCGTCCTCGAGGAAGTTGACGTAGGCACCTCCTGCGGACCACGGCAGCACCCGCTCCCGTATCTGCCGGGTCCAGTCGCGCAGGGCATCATCGAGCGCAGGGTCGGACCACAGGGCGAGGGCGTTGAGCACATACGTGGCACCGCGGTGACCGAAGGCGGTGGACTCGGCGGGGACCCGCGCGATCGCCCCACCGAGGTGAGTGATCAGGATCTGGGACAGCGAGGTCGGGAGTTGGGCGCCTTCCTCGACGAGCGCGTCGATGGCGGCGTCGGGCAGAGCGGTGAGGAACTCGCCCTTGCCGGCGTTGCGCTGCCCAGCCGGTGACCCCTCGTCGAAGACCTGCTGCAGGGCCGGGTAGCTCACCGGGGCAACGTCGTCGTACGTCGGTCCGCAGCCACGCAAGGCCGCGAGCGCCTCGACGGCCTCAGCTGGCGGACCGACGTGGCACAACGCCACCCCGGCGTGCGGTTCCCCACCGGGAGGCGTCCAATAGCCGACGCTCATCGTGAAGCCGTCCGGTACGACGGGCACCAGGTCGCGGAAGGTCTGAAGCATGCGTCGTCCCCGGTGCAAGGGGTAGAGCAGCACCCCGCCGATCACGGTCTGGACCGGGTGCAGCGCGAGGGACAGCCGGGTGACCACGCCGAAGTTCCCCCCGCCACCACGCAACGCCCAGAACAGGTCCGGGTCCTGGTCCGCGTCGACTGTGGAGACAGCCCCGCTCGCATCGACGAGGCTGGCTGCCCTCAGGTTGTCGCAGGCCAGTCCGTAGCGGCGCGCCAACCAGCCCAGCCCGCCGCCCAGCGTCAGACCTCCAACGCCGGTCGTCGACACCTGACCGCCGGTGGTGGCAAGCCCGTGCCGGGCCGTCGCCGCGTCGACGTCGGCCCAGGTCGCGCCACCGCCGACGAGAGCGATGCGCTTGTGGGCGTCGACGTGCACTGACCGCAGGCGTGAGAGGTCCACCAGCAGGCCCTGGTCGCAGGTGCCCAGACCCGCGACGTTGTGTCCGCCGCCTCTGATCGCGACCGGCAGCCCGCCGGCCACCGCGGCGCGCACGGCCATGGCCGTGTCCCGGTCAGCGATGTCGGGTGTACCACCCGGCCGGACGATGACGGTTGGGTGTCGATCGATCGAGCCGTTCCACACCAGCCGATGGCGCTCGTACCCGTCGTCACCCGGCCACAGGACCTCGGCCTGGAGCACCTGGCGGAGGTCATCCGCCAGGTGCCCCAGCGCCGCACTCACAAATGCACGGACGGGTCGATGAAGCTGTTCGTCACGATGTCCGTGGGCGCGACGCCCGTCTTCACGGTCTTGATCCGCTGCTTTGTGTACAGCGGTGTGAGCAGGTCGATCATGCGCTGCACGCGGGCCATGTCGAAGCTGCCCAGTGCCCCATCGGGGGAGTTGCCCACGATCTTCAGCGCGAGCATCTTTGCTACCGCGTCAGCCATCAGGCCGGGGCTGAGCGTCCAGAAGCTCTTGAGCTCTTTTACGTAGGCCAGGATCTTGGTGTTGACGGGTTCCGGAGATTTCATGTAGTCGACCTGCGCCTGCTGGAGCCGGGGGACGAGGAGCTTCAGGCACGCGGACTTGGCCGTCACCGTCTCCGGCTTGACCGCGACGTTCTGCGGGTAGGGCTCGTAGCCCGACTCCGAGACCAGCTTGAAGGCCACCGGCTTGTTCCACTCCGGGAGATCGTGCTCGTACTTGTAAGGCTCGTGGGTCGCGTAGACCTCCTGCACGGCGTCGCCCTCGGTGACGAACCTGGACGGGCTGCCGTCGTAGCTCGGGTCGAGCTGCGCCTGCGTGAGCAGACCGCGTCCAACGAGGTACTCGACGAATGCCGTGCCCTCGAAGTACAGCACCTTGGCCTTGCTGCGCCCGATGTCGGCGAGGGACGTGAAGTCGTGCTTTGTGGGGTCCCACATCAGCGCGGAGGGGCTGTAGGCCAACGGCGCAAAAATCCCGACCGTGGGCAGCCGGCCGGACTGGCGCACGGCCTCATCGGTGTTGACGAAGCCCATCGTGATGTCCGGGTCCTGATACATCAGGGCGCTCACCGACTGGTCCCCCGCGTAAGGACCACCGGCCCTGATCTCGAAGGTGACACCCGTGTCCCCGATCGGGCCGGAGTACCGGCCCCGCTTGGCGTCGACGGTCCCGTTGGGGCCGATGAGCTGGTAGAGGCCACCGTGCTCGGCTTCGGGGAACCAGTCGGTCTGCAGCACGATCCTGTCGCCGCAGGCCGCCTTCAGCGCCGCCGGGTCTACGGTTGCGGTGCTCGCGTCCGTGCTCGCGCTGGTGCTGGCTGCAGGCCTTGTCGGCGAGCCGCTCGAACCCGAGGCACAGCCAGCCAAGAGCAGAACCCCTCCCATTCCGGCTGCCACCCATTTGGTGCGGTTCATCTCTCCCCTTTTCCGGTCGGCTGGCGCCGACCGCTCTCGTGCCAACTGCCGACCACGCGGCGCGTGAGCAGCCCGAACGACCAGAACACGACCAAGCCGAGCAGAGAAGACAGCAGTACGGCTGTGATCAGCTGCTCTGACTGCAGTCGCCCCCGATAGACATCTATCAGCCGGCCGATGCCGGGCTGGCCCTGCCTGAAGAAGAAGTCGCCGACGATCGCCCCGATCACACTGAGACCGGCCGAGATGCGCAGCCCCGCCATCAGCGCGGGCAGAGCGGCTGGCATCTCGAGCCGCACGAGCCTGGACCAGCGGCCCGCTCCCTGCAAGGCGAACAGCTCGCGTAACCCGATCTCGACGGAGTGGATGCCGAACAGCGTGTTGGTCAATATCGGGAACACCGCGATCAGCACGCACACCAGCACCCGGCTTCGGAAATCGAAGCCGAACCAGAAACCGATCAGCGGGACCATCGCAAGGATCGGGATGGTCTGCAGCGCCACCGCGTAGGGGTAGAGCGAGCGCTCCAGCCAGGTCGCCTGGCTCATGAGCACCGCGAACGCGATGCCGACGGCAGCGGCAAAGGCAAGGCCGGTGAGCGCTACCGCGCTGGTGGACCACAGGCCGGCGAGCGCCTCAGCGCGGTTGGCCGAGTCGAGCAGCCCCACGCGCACCACGTCCTGTGGCGGAGGAAGCAGGAACCGTTGCTCCGGGGCGAGCACCCGCAGGCTGACGATCCACCACACCACGAGCACCCCGGCGAGTACGACGAGGGGAGGCAGGACGATCCGTAGCCCTCTCACGGCACCGCCTGGCGCAGCGCGTCGCGGACCTGTGCCGCGATCTCGGCAAACCTCGCTGAGCTGCGCACGTCGTCCGCGCGGGGATGCGCGAGGGGGACGGGGATGTCCTGGACGATGCGGCCCGGCCTGGCGCTGAGGACGAGCACCCGGTCGGAGACGAACACAGCCTCCGCGATCGAGTGGGTGACGAACACGCCGGCAGTGTGTCGGTGGGCGAAGAGTCGAAGCAGCTCCTCACACAACCGCTCGCGAGTCATCTCGTCGACCGCGGCGAACGGCTCGTCGAGCAGCACGACATCGGGCTGGAGGGCCAACGCTCGGGCAACCGACACGCGCATCCTCATGCCGCCGGAGAGCTCACGCGGCCGGTGCCCGGCAAAGCTCCTCAACCCGACGAGCTCGAGCACCTCTTCGACTCGAGCGGCCCGCTGCGTGCGGTTCTCCCCGCGCAGCTCGAGCAGCAGCTCGATGTTGCGGCGCACGGACCGCCACGGCAGCAATGTCGGGTCCTGGGGGACCATCGCGAGTCCGTTGGATGAGCCTTGCAGGACGGCGCCGCCAGTCGGCCGGGTCAGGCCGGCGGCGACACGCAACAGCGTGGACTTGCCGCAACCCGATGGGCCCACCAAGCTCACCACCTCCGCGGGCTCGACCTGGAAGGTGATGCGGTCCAGCGCCGCGGTCCCGTCGGGGAACACGAGGCTGACGTCGGCGAAGGACAGCGCCGGGCGCGTCACGCCGCCACCGTCGCTGCGTCAGCGTTGGCAGGTTGGACCAGGGCGACAGCGCCGTCCACGCCGAGCAAGCCACCCTCGCGGTAGGCGTCCCGCGCACCCTCCTCGCCGAGGGACCGGACCGCTTCCGCGACCGGCTCGGCCCGCGCCTGCTCGCGCAGGGGGCGCAACGGCACGCCGAGCTCAGAGCGAAGGGCATCCACCGCTCCGAGCACTCGCATCTGCGTGCTGTGCTCGCCGTCAGCGCCGGCGAGCAGCGCGAGATCTTCGAGGGAGTCGGCCAACCCCACCCGCTCGCCGATCTCCCGCCGTACGCCAAGCGCTCCGTGGTGCAGCCGCCTCGCCCGCTCCAGATCTCCCTGAATCGCCGCGAGCTGCCCAAGCGTGGCCAGACACTGGGCGATGCGCCACTTGTCCTTCATGTTGCGCGCCAGGTCGAGGCTCTCGTCCAGCAGCGGGCGGGCAGCCTGGAGATCGCCGCGGCGCAGCACGGCCTCTCCGAGGTCGCCGAGAGATGCCATCACCCCCCACATGTCTCCGGCTGCACGGTAGGAGGCGAGCCCGTCCTGCCACAGCAGCTCGGCCTCCTCGATCTCGCCCTCCTGCAAGGCGAGACGACCCAGCGTCGCGACCGACTCGGCCGCCAGCTGCGGATCGCCCAGCTCCTGGGACTCCCGCATGCAGCGGTCGAGCATCTCCCGAGCCGTCGCGGAGTGCCCCTGCAGGCCGAGAACGCAGGCGAGCTTGAAGTTGGCGCGCACCTGGCCGGCAAGATCTCCGAGCTCCAGGAACCGCGAGTGCGCAGCGCTGAGCAGGTAGCGGGCCGCCCGGAAGTCCCCCTGGTCCCAGGCGAGAGCGCCGGCCGCGTGCAACGCCTCCGCGTGCACGACCGGGCTGACGTTGCGTGCCGTGAGCACTCCGTCGAGCCATTGGCGACCTTCGCCGAGGTAGCCGCGGATCCACCAGAACCGCCACACCGCAGAGGCGAGGCGGAAGGTCTCCTCGCTCCGCCCTTCCGCGCGGGTCATGCCGAGCACGTTGCGAAGGTTGTCCAGCTCGACCTCGAGCACATCGTGCCAGTCAGCCTGATCAGGCATGAACAGACCTGTGCGGGCGCTTTCGCCCAGCGACACGTACCAGCTCGTGTAGATCTCGACCATGGAGGGGCGGTCACCGGACTCGCTCAGTCGGTCACTGGCGTAATGCCGGATCGTCTCGAGCAAGCGGTAGCGCATGCTCTCGCCTTCCAAGGAGGCGACCAGCAGCGACTTTGCCGCGAGGGCGTCCAGCAGCCCGAGGACCTCATCGGCGAGCACCGGGCCACCTGCGCAGACCTGCTCCGCGGCTTCCAACGAGCAGCCGCCAGTGAACATGCTCAGTCGCTCGAGCAGGGCCTGCTCGGGTCGGCTGAGCAGCTCGAAGCTCCAGTCGACGAGGGCCCGCAGAGTGCGCTGCCGTGGCATCGCCCGCGCGTCGCCTCCCACGAGCAGCCGAAAGCGCTCACCAAGGCGGTCGGCCAGCTCCGCCGGTGGCACCGTGGCCACCCTCGCCGCCGCGAGCTCAATGGCCAGTGGGATGCCGTCGAGCTGGCGCAGCACCTGGAGCACAGCATCTCGGTTGCTCGCGGTCAGACTGAAGGTCGGGTCGACACTGCGGGCACGCTCGACGAACAGGTGCACCGAGGCGTACTCCAACGCCGCGACGCTCGCCCCGACGCTGGCGTCGGGCACCGCCATCGACGGCACCCGCCACAGCACTTCACCGGCACAACCGAGGGGCCGCTGGCTGGTGGCGAGCAGGCGCACTCCCGGACACTCCAAGAGGCGGTCGAGGAGATCGGCCACCGCATCGATCAGGTGCTCGCAGTTGTCAAGGATGAGCAGCAGCTGCTTGGTTCGCAGGTGGTCGAGCAAGGTGTCGACCATCGATCGGCCGGGCTCGTCGCGCAGTCCCATCGCGGCACCCACGTGGTTGGGGACCAGCGCTGCGCTGCGCAGGGGGGCCAGCTCGACGAACCAGACCCCATCGGCGTACTCGTCGAGCATCGACCGCGCCACCTCGAGGGAGAGCCTGGTCTTGCCTGACCCCCCGGTTCCGGTCAGCGTCACCAGCTGCGCACGGGTCAGCTCCTCGCGGACACTGGCCATCTCCTCCTCGCGTCCGATGAACGTGGTCGACTGGTCCGGCAGGTTGTGCCGCGCCCGGTCCAAGGAGCGCAGTGGCGGGAAGGTCGCCTCCAACCCCGGGTGACGGAGCTGGTATACGCGCTCAGGAACCTCGATGTCCTTCAGGCGGTGCACGCCGAGGTCGACCAACGATGCCTGCGTCGGAAGGTGACCGGCCGACGCCCGAGCCGCCGCCTCGCTGAACAGCACCTGCCCGCCATGGCAGATCGATCGCAGCCGCGCGCAGCGGTTGAGGTCCAGGCCGTAGAACCCTCCGTCGCGGGCTTCGGCCTCTCCGACATGCACGGCCGCCCGCACGCGCAGCCGGACGTTGGTCCCCGCGACGGGCAGACCCTCCACCGCCAGGGCCAACCGCAAGGCTGCAGCCGCTGCCTGACCTGGTTCGGGGAACACCGAGAAGGTGCTGTCGCCCTCACCGCCGGTCAGGACCATCTGTCCACCGCTGCCCTCGACCGCGACGCGGACAGCCTCGTCGTGCCCGCGCACCGCCTCAGCGGTCGCCTCGGGATAGGTGCTGCGCAGCCGGTCGGCGTGCTCCACTTCCGTGAACAGCAGGCCCATCGTCGCCTGATGACTCAAGCGCCCAACTCCGATGCGTCGGGCGGGCGGCCGCTCGGCCAGTCGGCGCAGGCCCTCATGCTGCGGTGTCGTTCGAGTAGCCGTCGGGGTCCGCCGGTGAGGATGCGGTCAGGGTCCGCGAGTCTGGCCAGGAGCTGAGCCGGGGAGAGCACGCTCAGGCGTGCCGCCGCCAGCTCCAGGGACAGGGGATCGCCGGCCAGCCGACGGCAGATCTCGGCGACCACCTCAGATGTTCGGATGTCGAGCGTGAGGCCTGGCTGGACCCCACCCGCCCGTTCCACGAAGAACTCCCCCGCGGCGGAGGCGAGAACAGCAGTCGGGTCGTCCTTCAGAGGTAGGCCGAGGCCACCGACGGAGAAGGACCGCTCGCCGGCGACCCCCAATGGGTGGCGGCAGGTCACCAGCAGCGCCAGCTCAGGCGCAGCTCTGGTCATCTCGACCGCCAGGTCCGCGATCACGGTTGCGACCGGGTCGGCATCGTCGAGCAGCACCACCTGGCGACTACCGGCCACGGCCCCAGGCAGGCTCTCGCCGGCCACCCCGAGCGCGGCGCCGACCGTGTCCCACACCTCCTGCGGACGACACTCAGCAAGGTTGACGCGGCGTCCACCGCGGCGGGTCGCGGCGTCGGCCGCCACCCGCACGGCAAGCGCCGACTTGCCGCTGCCACCGGAACCGGTGACCGTGACGAGCCCACCCGTGGACAGCAGTGCCGACAGCGCCGCACGCTCAGCCGACCGGCCGATCAGGCGTCCGTCATCCGGGGGGAACACGACAGTGCTGTCCACGGGCCGACGCAAGGGCCTGGGGTCCAGCGCGCCGGACCAGCACAGCTCACCCACCTCCGTCGGACCGTCCGCGAGGTGGTGGCGTCCCCGAGGCATCACCGTGACCGAGGCTGGGGCGGGCGCGGCCGAAGCCGCCGCGCTGAGCAGGATCTGCCCGCCGTGGGCCGCGGCGCGCAGCGCCGCGGCATGTCGGGCAGGGGGGTTCCACTGCGTCGGTTCCTGCCCTGGGCCGAGCGGCCCCGCATGCACCGCCATCCTCACCTGAAGGCTCTCCTCGCCCGGCCAGCTCTCTGCGGCCAGCGCCCGCTGGAGAGCGACGGCCGCGGCCAGGGCCTGCTCGGTACAGCCCAGACCCGGTCCGAACACCACGAAGCTGCTGTCACCCTCGGCGCGCTCCGGGACGAGAGTTCCTCCGAAGTCGGCGACGACATGCCGTACCAGTACGTCGTGCCTGCCGATCACCTCAGCTGTGGTCCGGGGGTCTTCCACCCAACGGCGGGTCGACCCCTGGACATCGGTCAACAGCCAGGCGAACTCCGAGATGACGCACCCCCGATCCGTAGCACGAGCGGTGTCAGACGCCACTCGTGTCGGCATACGACACGAGGTGTCGGGTGTCCTTCTTCGCCGCGTGGATCATGGCATGAGTACACCCCCGGAGACCCATCTGCAGGTGTCTTCGAGCCGACAGTTCGGGCGTTGACGCCGATGACCTCGCGGTGCGCAGAAGCCGATGAGGACCGCGATGACCAGTACGCCGTCGCCGAGGAGGATGCTGTACGGCGCGGATGCGGCGTGGAGCGAGCAGACGTGGCGAGTCGCGCCGGCCAGCTAGCGACCAGTGCGCTCGCGGTGCTTGCAGCCGGGCCAGCAGCAGGGTCGCCGCATCCCCTCTTCCAGCTCTTCCTGCGTCCGACGGATGCGCCGCTCGCGGGTGGCCTGCTGCTTCGCGTCCTCGACCCAGCAGATGAACTCGTTGCGGGCGAGCGGCGTGATGTCCTTCCACGCCTTGAGTGCCACGTCGTTCGCGATCAAGGCCGTAAGCAGGTCATCCGGGAGCTCGTGAACGACCCCTCCGGGCACGTCGGCAGTGCTCATGACCAGACCTTAGCGAGCCTGTCTCAGCGCACCAGGCGCCCGACGACCATCGTCGCGAGGACGCCGGCCCCGAGAAGCCGCCGGAACAGACTGTCGCCGCGGACCACCTCGCCGACGGCCCACCAGGCGAGCGCCGCGACCGACACGACGGAGACGGTGTCGCCGAGCCGGCCGTCGGGTCGGGCGAGGAGCCGCACGGCGGCGGCGGCGAAGAACACGAGCAGCGGCGCGTTGGGGCGCTGGACGATCGCGATCTGTCCGGTCTCCGGGTTTCGGCACACTCGATCGAACAGCCGCTCGGCCGGGCTGCTGTCGCCGGTGCGGCGGTCCTCGCTCGTCATCTCCTCCGGCGTACCCGCGACGTCACCGGCCACGCCCGGGTGTACGCAACCACTTGGGCGCGGTGCATGCTGTGACCATGTGGTCGATCGGCACGGTCTATCTCGCACTCGTCGTCCTCTACCTGGTGCTCGGCGTGCGGAGCTACCACGAGCGCCGCAGGGACTCCCGCCGGGCCGGTACGCCGTTCGCGCTGGCCGAGCTTCGCGAAGCGGCGTGGATGGCGCTCGCGGTGATCTTCTGGCCCGTCGGGTGGCTGGTCTTCGGGTTCCCGCGGGACCGGGACGAGCAGCCGTCGGAGGCGAGTCCGCGCTGACTCAGGCTGTCGCGGGTTGCGCCGCTACGTCGTCATCCGCGTGGGCGATGTGGGCGAGCTCGCGCCAGATCAGCACGACGAACAGCGCCGACCCGGCGAAGGCGAACCAGAACGGCGCGGTCACGCCCCACCGGCGCGCTATCACGCCGCCGATCGCGTAGCCGGCCACCAGGCCGCCGTACGTGCCAAGGCTGTTGACGCTGCCGACCCGGCCCTGCAGCGCGATGGGCACGGCGCGCTGGCGCACCGTGATCGACGTCGTACCCCAGATGAACGCGTGCGCGCCGAACACGAAGAAGATGCCCAACGCGATCGCGGGCACGGTCGTGACCGCCAGCGCGAGGTGGGTGAGCGTCTCCAGGATCAGCCCGACCCGCATGATGTTGCCCAGGCTGACGCGTCGGGTGATCCAGCCGTACGACGCCGTGCCGACCAGACCGCCGACCGCAGACACGGTCGTCAGCAGGCCGAAGCCGACCTCGCCCATGCCGAGCCGATCGGTGGCGTAAAGGACGAGCACCGACCACGCGGCGCCGAACGTGATGTTGAACGTGAAGATCGTCAGCACCAGGGTCCGCACCGCGGCGTGGCCGCGCACCCAGCGGAACCCTTCGGCGATGTCCGCGCGGATGTGTGTCTTCTTCGTGCGGTCGCGGGTGTGCGCCGGCAGGGTGACGCGGGACACGAGGACGGCGCCAGCGGCAACCAGCAGCGCCTGCACGGTGAACGGCCACACCGCGCCGACTGCGAACAACGCCGCCCCGATCGGCGGGCCGACCAGGTGGTTCACGGTGAGGAAGCCGGCTTGGATGCGCGAGTTGGCCAGCCCCAGGTCGTCCCGGCCGACCAGCATCGGCAGCAGCGTGCTCGACGCGTTGTCGGCGAACACCTCGAGCGTGCCGAGAACGAACATCGTGCCGAGCACGACTGCGGTCGACACCAGGTCGCTCGCGATGCACAGCGCCAGCCCGCCCAGGACGGCCGCGCGCAGCAGGTCGACCGTCATCACCAGCCGGCGGCGGTCGACCCGGTCGACGATCGCCCCGACCTGCAGCCCGAACAGCAGCCACGGCAGCTGCTGGAGCAGTACGGCGGACGCGACGAGCAGCGGGTCGCGGGTCTGCGACGCGACGAGCAGCGGGCCGGCCGACACCGACACGCCGTCGCCGAGGTTCGACACCCAGGACGACGCGAGCAGCCAGCGGAACGGCGTGCCGAGCCGGCTCGGCACGACGGTCTCGACGAGGCGGCTCACCGGTCAGGACGCTAGTCGCGCGACGCCGTACGCCGCCACGGCGTTTCCGGTTGACCAGTTCCACCGGACGTCGCGCTGTGGACAACCGGGTTCCGCGGAACATTCCTGTCCACAGGGCGTCCCGCCGTCACGCGTGGTAGGAGACCTCGACGAGAGCGTCGACAACTCGAACCGTGTCCGGTTTCGCGCGGGCGACCGCCGCGCACGCGGACACAGTTCGGTGAGGTGCCGGCGGACACAGTCCGGCAGCCGCGCCGCCGCCGCGGGTCAGCCGAAGAGCTTGGCCAGCGCGACGATCTCGTCTGCCGTGGACTGCGGAGTGATGTAGCCCTCGTCCGAAGTGATCGCGTCCATGTGCTCGGCGATGTCGTCGGCGGTGGTGGTGGACGCGCCCGCGCCGGCGAACCACCCCGGCGCGACACCGGTGAAGACCTTCGCGTAGCGGCCGCCCGCAGCAGAGTAGGCGCCGTGGGTCGTCGTACACGCCTCGCTGCACAGGTAGACGACCATCGGCGTGACCGACTCGGGAGTCACCAGCTTGCCGAAGTCACCGAGCAGCTGCTCGGTCATCCGGGTCGCAGCGACCGGCATGATCACGTTGGACAGGATGCCGGCCTTCGCGCCCTCGACGGCGAGCACGTTGGACAGCCCGATCAGGCCGGCCTTCGCGGCCGCGTAGTTGGACTGGCCGAAGTTGCCGAACGTCGCATTGGACGCAGTGAAGACGAGCCGGCCGTAGCCCTGCTCCTTCATCAGCGCGAACGCCGGCCGGCTGACGTAGAAGGCACCCTTGAGGTGCACGTCGAGCACCGCGTCGAGGTCGGTCCACTCGAGCTTGAGGAAACTCTTGTCTCGCAGGATCCCGGCATTGTTGACGACGATGTCGACCTTGCCGAACGCGTCGACCGCCGTCTTCACGATCGCCTCGCCGCCCTCGGGGGTCGACACGCTGTCGTAGTTGGGCACCGCGTCCCCCCCGGCCGCCTTGATCTCGTCGACCACCTTCTGCGCGGCGCTGTCGTCGCCGCCCACACCTTCTACGCTGCCGCCGAGGTCGTTGACCACGACCTGAGCGCCTCGTGCAGCGAGCTCCAGCGCGTACGTCCGGCCCAGGCCGCCGCCGGCGCCCGTCACGATCGCGACACGACCGTCGAAGTGGATGGGGTTCACAGTGGTGGTCCTCCTGGGAGCGGAATCGGCGTACGACGACTGCGAAAGGTTACGACGCGCTCCCGCCGGCACGAACATTGAGTCGCTCGGCGCGGTGCTGAGCACGGCGGTGCCGCAATGACCACGCGACTCAGGCGTCCTCGCGCGTCGCAGCATGCGCGCCTTCACCGCGCTGGAACATGGCGAAGAGCAGGACGAGCGACGGGATCACGAGTACGCCGGCAATCCCCATCGTCACGAGCAACGGCCGCAAGGCCGCTGGATCCGCGGCCGCCGCGTCGACGGTGAGCGACGGCGAGAGCAGGTAGGGGTACTGCGCGACTCCCCACCCCCAGATGACCGCGGTGACCGCGACCGCTGCCGCCACCCGCGCGACGAGGTACGACCGGCGTACCAGCAGGGCGAGAGATGCCGCGCCGGCCAGTCCGGACAGCAGCATCAGCGGCAGCGCGCGGCCGGTCAGCCCGTCGAAGAGCTCCGGCGCATCGGCGTGCAGCACCGCGACTCCCCCGGCCGCAAACGAGCCGACGACAACGGCCGACGCGACCGCGCGGCGGCGGAACCCGTCGGCCATCGGCTCGTCGCCGTCGCGCCGTGCGTCGCCGCAGAGGTAGACCGCGGCGAGGTAGGCGCAGACCCCGACCGCCATCACACCGCCGAGCACCGATGTCGGGTTGAGCCACGACGTGACGACGTCACCACGCGCGTTGCCCGGCGGCACGCGACCCGATGCGACACCGCCGGCGACCGTGCCGAGGAAGAACGGCGTGAGGACGCTCGACGTCGCGAACGTCGCACCGAAGAGCCGCTTGAGCGCGACCGTGGACACCGACTTGCGGAAGGCGAACGCGCTCCCCCGCAGGATCACGCCGAGCGCGGCGAGGGTGAGCGGGATGTAGAGCGTCGACATGATCGCGGCGAACGCGGTCGGGAAGCCGGTCCACAGCGTCACCAGCACGAAGATCAGCCAGACGTGGTTGGCCTCCCACACCGGTCCGATCGAGTGCTCGATCAACGTGCGCTGCGGCTCGCCGCGCCGCGCCCCGCCGGCCAGCAGGTCCCAGAAGCCGGCGCCGAAGTCGGCGCCACCGAGCAGCGCGTACGCCGTGAGTCCGACCCACATCACGACGAGGACGAGGTCGGCCGCGCTCACGCGGGTTCCATCGGCTCGGGGGCAGCGGGGTCGACGTCGGCCTCGCGCGGCAGCCGGCCGAGACGCCGCAGGACGTAGACGGTGGCCGCGGTCATCGCGGTGTAGACGACGATCAGCGCGTAGTAGCCGAAGCGGATGTGCGGCGCGTCGGTGACCGCCTCCGACGTGCGCATGACGCCGTAGACGATCCAGGGCTGCCGGCCGACCTCGGTGACGATCCAGCCGGCCTCGAGCGCGACCGCCGCAGCCGGCCCGGCTGCGAGCGCGGCCAGCATGAACAGCCGCGACCTCGGCAGGTCGCGCCGGCGCCACCACGCGACGGCGTACCAGATCGCGAGAACCACGAAGCCGGTGCCGATCGCGACCATCACTTGGAACGCGATGCGCACCGGCAGCACCGGCGGCCGGTCCTCCTCGGGGACGCTGTCGAGGCCGATGACCTCCGCGTTCGGATCGTGGTGCGCGAGCAGCGACAAGCCCTTGGGGATCTCGACGATCCCGCCGACGGTCAGCGGCGCGCCGCGCTGAGTGCGCTCCAGCCCCTCGATCGCGGCCAGCTTCACCGGCTGCCGCTCGGCGAGGAACCGCGCGGCCCAGTCGCCGACGACGACCTGCGGGATCGCGAACACCGCCGCGAAGGTGAAGGACACGATGAACCCGAGCCGGGTGTAGCGGTCGCGTCGGCCGTGCAGCCACGACCACGCGTAGACGCTGGCGACGCCGAAGCCGGTGACGAGGTACGCCGCCAGGATCATGTGCGTCGTCTCGACCGGGGTGGCCGGGTTGAACATCGCCGCGATCGGGTCCGGGTCGACCACTTTGCCGCCGACCAGGCGGAACCCCCGCGGCTGGTTCATCCAGGCGTTGGCGGTGACGACGAACCACGCGCTCGCGGCGCCGCCCAGGACGATCGGGATGCCGGAGAGCAGGTGCGCCTTGCGGGAGAGCCGGTCCCATCCGTAGAGGTAGATGCCGAGGAAGATCGCCTCGACGAAGAAGGCGATCCCCTCGATCGCGAACGGCAGGCCGATGACCTCGCCGTACGTGCCCATCAGGCCGGGCCACAGGATGCCGAGCTCGAAGCTGAGGATCGTGCCGCTGACCGCGCCGACCGCGAAGAGCACCGCGAGCGCTTTCGCCCAGCGGCGGGCCAGCACGTCGTACGTCGCGTCGCCGGTGCGGTAGGCGCGCCACTCCGCGATCAGCACCAGCACCGGGAACCCGACCCCGAAGCAGGCGATGACGATGTGCCAGCCGAGTGACAGCGCCATCTGCATCCGGGCGCTGGTCAGGTCCGGTGCCGCCAGCACAGCGGCGATCGAGTCCACGACACCGACCCTATGCCGCGGCCGTTGTCGGGCCCCGTCCCTCGCTCACCGCGGCTACCCGCAGCCGGCGCCCTCTGCCGCCTTGGGCGGGCAGACCGTGTCGCTGTAGACTGTGCCTTGAATGTTGCGGCGATCTGCGCGGTGCGGAGCACGCGAGCCCCGCAAAGATCGCGGGCGATTCATCGAGGGGCTCTGCGGCGACTAGGGCCGAAGCGACGCCACCAGATCGGCGTACGACGGGTGCGTCTCGATGTAGTGCCGCACGAAGCTGCACTGCGGCACGACGGTGAGCCCGGCGGCGCGGGTCGAGTCGAGGGCGGCGCCGACGAGGGTCGCGCCGAGGCCGCGGCCCTCGTAGGCCGGCTCCACGATCGTGTGCGTGAACGTGACGGTGGCGCCGTCGCGCACATAGTCCGCGACGCCGACGACCTCGCCGTCGAGGGAGATCTCGAACCGGCTCTCGTCCGGCTTGTCGCTTACGCGCGGCTCGCTCATGCGAGCGATCTACCCGACGGAGTCGGCGCTACCCCTCTCGCACCAGCAGCCCCTGCCGCGACCCAAAGTGATCATCGCTTTGGGTGTGGGCGCCGACGGAGCACCCGCCAGTCATCGACCATCAGCGCGGCACACCCGACGTCGCCCGGCGTTCGGGCACATGAGCAGCGCGCAGATGGGTAGGCCGTAGCCATGACACTCCTTCTGATCATCCTGGTCCTCGTGCTCCTCCTCGGTGGCGGCGGCTACTACCGCGGCCGCGGCCGCTAGACCGACCGCCCGGCGGGCTCAGCCGGTGAGGCGCTGGGTCCGCAGGGCGGCCCGGCGTACCTCGGCGCGGCAGAACACGGGCGTGACCCACCGCTTGTCGCGGTAGAGACGGGTCTGGTCGGCGTAGTGCGGCGACCGGGTGTTCGTCGACTGCGAGTACGTGAGGATCGTCCGCACGTCCGGGCACCCGTCGCCGTCGAACGCGACCGCCTGGATGAACGACGACCCGTGCGTCAGCTTGTTCGCGAAGCCGGTCTTCGCATCCCACGAGGCGTTGAGCGCATTGAACACCCCCACCGTCCCGGGACCCCCGTGGTACGGGATGCGGGTGCCGTCCGGACGCACGTCGACCTGGTTGGCGCCCAGCGGCGCGTCGACCGGGATGCCGGCACCGGCCAGGTCGTTGAGCGCGTCGCCGAACGCCCGCCACACGAGCGGGCTGGCGACGTTGAGGTCGCGTGGGGTGTTCACCGGGTCGGCGGAGCTGAACGGCGTGCGCCACAGCAGCCGCTCGGGGGTCGAGACCGTCGTCGACGCCGTGGACGGGAGGCCGAGCCCGGCGACCGGCAGGCCCAGCGCGGTCGCCCGCTGCCAGAAGCGCCGGAACAGGATCGCGCCGCGCGACGCGAGGTTGTCCCGCACGTCCCACTTTGACAGCACGTCGCAGGCGCTGCCCACGGCGACCGGCCCGGACGACGACGGCGCGTAGCCGGGGAACATCCGGCACATCCCGACCAGGTCCTCGCGGACCAGCTCCCCGGCGTACTGCCGGTTGGCGTAGACCATGTCCTGCAGGTCCTGCCGGGACACCTTCCCGCCATTGGCCAGCTGCTCCTCGAGCATCGTCAGCCCGGACCGGGTGCGCAGCGCGCGCACCTTGCGCTCGTCGCCGATGATCTGCGCGAAGCCCTCGAGCGGCTGACGCGGCTGCGTGAGCCAGAACGAGTCGTTGGAGTTCGCGACGTAGTCGGTGCGCAGCAGCGCCGGCATCTTCGACGGCCCGAACGTCCCCTTCTGCAGCGAGTCGGGGTCACTGCCCCACTCGCATGCCGCGCGCGACCCGTCCAGCACCGGCAACCGCAGGTAGGCGAACGTCGCCTGCCCCATCGGCGTCGCGCAGGTCTGCACGTGCGCGTCGGTCACGTGCGGCGTCACCGAGATGTCGGCGTACAGCGCCTCACCCCGGTCGTCCGCCGCGATCGTGTTGACCCACGGGATGCCCTGGTTGCGCTTGAGGACGTCGAGCACCTCGCGGGAGCTCTTCGCGCGGTTGACCTCGAAGAAGTGGTTCAGGTAGCGGAAGTTCGGCGCGTTGGCATCGCCCATCGCGAACGCGGTCGTCGGCGTCCACGGGAAGATCGGCAGCCCGAGGATGCTGGTGAGGATCGGGCCGTGGTGCGAGCTGTAGAGCGTGCGGGATCGCTCCTCGACCCGGCCGTCGACGAGAGCGCGCACCATGACGGGGCGCTCCTTCATGCGCGTCGGCACTCCGTCGTACAGGTACGACGTCGGCGCGCCGGGCACCAGCGTCAGCTGGAACGGCGTGAACCGGTACGCCGTCGAGACGGTGTGGCTCCACGCCATGGTCTTCGTGTGCCCGATGAGGACGAGCGGCACGCCGAGCAGGGAGCCGCCGGCGACGTCGAGCTTGCCGGGGATGGTGAGGTGCGACTGGAAGAACCGCTCGCCGCCGATCCACGGGAAGTGCGGGTTGCCGAGCAGCGCGCCACGCCGGTTGGGCGACGCCGCGCTGCCGACCGCCACCGCGTTGCTGCCGATGTCGAGCTTGAAGCCCTCGGCGAGCAGCCGCGCCGACACGTCATGCGGCAGCGGCGCGGGCGTGGTCGGCACGACGTTCGGGTGCGGCGGCTTCGCAGCCGCGATGCCGTCGATCGCGACGCCGGAGCTGGCCAGCAGGGCGAGCTGGTAGAAGCGACGGTAGGCGTCGAGTTCGGTGATCGGGGTGACCCACGGCTTGCCCTTGCAGGCGGGGTCGCTGACGCCGCGCGCACCGCCGACGTCGGCGAGGTAGCGGTTGTATCCGGCGACGTACCCACGCACGCCCTCGCGGACCTCCGGGCGCGGGCCGTGCGGTGTCGGCTTCGCGAGGAGGGCCTCGACCCGCCGCTCGTCGTTGAGCTGCTGGTAGAAGAAGTCACTGTTCAGGTTGGTCGGGTTGGTGCTGTTGGACCGGAAGCTGTAAGTCGCGTCCGGCCCGAAGTGCAGGCTGCGCTGCGCGCGCACCGTGGTGTAGACGTCGGCGAGAGTGCAGATGTTCTCGCTCGCGAGCGCGTAGCCGTAGCCGTAGCCCATGCTCGGGTAGTCCGCCGCCTCGATGTGCGGGATGCCGTACTCGGTCCACCGGATGGTGACGTCGTAGCCGTCGCCGGGCGGGCCCGGGCGGGCGGTCCGCTCGCGACCGGGCGGCGAGTGCTTCTCCTTGTGGTCGCGCGGCGTCGCCCCCGCGGTGGCCGAGGCGGCGACCGCGGCGGCGAGGACGAGACTGACGGCGAGGCGCATGCGCACGGCGGGCTCCGAAGGCGAGGGGTGTGCAGCGGTCTTCGGCACGCGCGACGCGCGGACCTGCATGTCGCCAGGTCGCGAGGCGCGGCGCTCGCGGGCGGGGGCGAACCGACCGTCGTGGACGGCTCTCGCTAACGACGACCGCCGACGGCGTCGTACGCCGCACGCCCCGCGGTCCAGAGCAGCACCCAGCACCACGGCAGGAAGACCACTCCCCCGACG
>Ga0183260_10001640_pt1 | contig 18617 bp, 24 predicted proteins | sample AntDrymUQ4972206_2_FD_129768 | JGI IMG/M metagenome (GOLD analysis project Ga0183260, IMG submission 129768) | Polar desert sand microbial communities from Dry Valleys, Antarctica - metaG UQ497 (22.06) (version 2) (version 2) | ecosystem: Environmental > Terrestrial > Soil > Desert | place...
CCGCGGGGGCGATTCGCCGAGCTGGTCGCCCGACGGACGAAAGCTTGCCTTCAGTCGAAGAGGGTTTGTCTACTCGATATCCGCGAGTGGGACCGGCCGCAGGCGTCTCGGTCGCGGCGGTGAACCCGCTTGGTCGCCCGACGGGCGATTCATTGCGTTCGTACGCGGAAGAGGCATCCGTGTGATGCCGGCGCGCGGAGGCCGCCAACGCCAGGTGGCCACCACTAAGCCAGTCGGCTCGAGAGCCGACGAGGCGCTCTCCAACCCCGACTGGCAGCCGCTGCACTGAGCCGCCGGTCGGCCTCGAGGGCGATCGTTACCGCTCTTCGACGAATTCGGCCACGGCGCGACCGCCCCCTGCTCGCGCAAGAGGGGCCGCGCCCGTCGGCCTACGCGCCCCCACCAACCCCCGAGGGTTGGGTATCCGCTGCCGGCGAGCTTCCGAGCAGTGCGATCTGGACGCGGGTGTCGAGGGCGAGCTTGTTGATCAGGCGGGGAGAACCGAGGGTTCAGCGTCGGGTGCCGAGCAGATCTTCCACTGCGCGCTTGAGCGATTCGGGGTCGTGTTCGCCGCGGACCAAGGCGTCGAGCACGAGCCCGTCGAGAGCGGCGAGCGCTCCGGGCGCTCGCTCGGCCCCTAGCAGGAGGGCAAGGCGCGCGACGAAGCGCTCCCGCGCCTTGATGAGCGGAGGGCGCAGCGTCGGGTCTCGCGCCGCGAGCAGGAAGAGCTCGTAGCGCGCGAGCGTCAGGGTGCGGCCGGGGCCGAGCAGGCGCCCGAGCGCGACGGCCAGGTCTGTGGGCGCCTCGGGTCCTTGCACCTCGGTCTCGGCAAGGTGGGCAAACAACGCACCGATCAGGCCAGCGCGATCGCCGAAGTGATAGCGCACCGACCCGTGGGGGACGCCGGCAGCGTCCTCGACCGTGCGCAGCGTCAGGCGGCTCGCGCCGTGTTCGCCCAGCAGCGATAGGGCAGCGTCGAGGATTGACCTTCGCGTGTCCTTCTCCATCTGGAGAATGTAGTGCTAGGTTTTTCTCCATGCGGAGAATCGAGTCCAGTGCCGATGCGCCGGGGGCACCCTATGACGCCGCGCCGCGCTCTATGACGGGCTCGTGCGCTCCCGCATCTACAACAACCTTGCGTGGAGCTCCTCGCCCGCGGACTACGCGGCCTTCGCCGCCAGGGCGGTCGCATCCGATGACGGGCCGCTGCTCGACGCCGGGGCCGGGTCGGCGGCGGCGACCGCTCACCTGCATGCGCATAGCAACCGCCCGAGCGTGCTGCTGGACCTCTCGCGAGCGATGCTCGAGCGCGCCGACGCCCGCATCGACGCGGCCGGCACCCCCGCCGGGCACGTCAGGCTGTGCCAGGCCGACCTGCTAGATCCGCCGTTCCCGCGGGGCGGGTTTACCACCGTGCTCGCGATGGGCGTCGCGCACCTCTTCGAGGACCTGCCGGCCCTGCTCGCCTCGCTACGCGGACAGCTCGCCTCCGGCGGCGAGCTTTACCTCACCTCGCTCGTAGGCGAGACCCGCCGTGGCCGCGCCTACCTGCGCGCGCTACACCGCGCCGGCGAGCTCGCCACACCCCTGACGGCCGACCAGCTCTGCCAGCAGCTAGGTCGCACGCGCTCCTTCACAACCCGTGGGTGCATGGCCTACGCAATCCTTGACGCCTAGCTTCCCCGCCGAGGTCGGTCCAACGGGAAATGGTATTGGCCGGCGACCATCACAGCGAAACTTACTAGCGACACACCATCCCGACGATCACCGCGCGCGCCGCGGTGCTTGTTCCTGAATGACGCGAGCCTGGACACCCGCGTTCACTGGACGAGACCTAACCGCGCTCCACCGAGCAACGTCACTTCTGCTTCTCGACGAACCCGGCACTCTCGGACCTTCCGCCAGACCTCTAACTCGCTTCTGCTCTTGCCCGAAGCAGTAGCGAGCATGCGGCTCGCGCGCGCGACTGCTCCCGGCGCAGAGGAATAGGCTCCGCTGATCCGGCGAGCGGCTAGCGAGAGTGCCGCTCCGTCACGAAAGCGGGCGGTTATAACCGCCCGCTCGACGCGTTCGACATGTCGCAGCGGGCGACGGGCAAAGCTATAGGGCGTGCTCATGCTCTGTGCCCGATGTCGACACGAGGAGCGGGACCGTCGAGCGGTCGATGCGAGCTACAGCCTGGGGCCGGGCGCCCACTGACGGACTGGGGCGTCGAGCTCCTTTGCCGCCGAGGACGTCCGGCGCGGTGGCCTCGATTCGGCCGCGGCGCTGGACGCACGGTCGACACTGCGGCCCGCGGCGCTTGCTGCGATCACAGCGCGAGTGCGGCGCGCAAGGCTTCTTCGACGTCGACCATGCGGCTCGGCGAGATATTGCCGATGCGCTCGAGGGCCGGCGGGTCGAGCAGGGTGAAGAGGTCATGGCAGATCACCCACGATCTCGCGGGAAGGCCGGAGATCTCCCCTTCCTCCAGCAGGACAGCGGTTGCTATGGGGCGCACGCGCTCGATGCTGGTGATGCGCACGACGATTGGGCGGAGAGCGAGAGTGACGGCGCGAGCAGAGACGACTAGGACCGGCTTGCGGCCGACTTCGGGCAGTCGCGCCCAGCACACGTCGCCGCGCTCGCACACGACGCCGAACCGGCTAGACGTCCCGGGTCGCCGCCGAGCCGCGCAGCAGCGCCGCACGCTCGGCGGCTCCGGCACGGTCGTCGGCGTCAAACGCCCGCAGCTCCTCGGCGAGCGTCTCGTCACGGCTCGCCGCCTCGGTGGCGGTCACAAAGGCCTCGATGACCGCGCGGAGCATGCCTCCCTGGCTGCTCCGGCGCGTGGGAGTAAGTCGCAGTCGGCGTTGCAACTCGATCTCGAGCTCGCGGCTGACGTGCACGGCGAGTCGCGCATCGGCGGCCAGCTCGACGTAGGTCCGCTCCGCTGCCTTCAGCCGCTCGGCGAGCTCGGCCGGCGCCCGAAAGGAGAAGGTGTGGTCGGCGAGAGCCAATGACATATCGTAGACGTTCCGTCCACGATATGTCCACCCACTTGCCGCGTCCGTTCCGGCGCCATAACCAGGGGAGTGGTCTCTCGCGCCCGCCCGCGCTCTGCGGGGTAACCTGCGGCGCGTGATGGTCGACATGCCTCTCGGGAAGCCGAACGCGGTCGGCGGGCCCGCGATCGGGGCGGGGCGGTCCTCGGACGGACTGCGCGGCGATCTGCTCTCTCTGCTCGAGGACGTCCGGCGCGGTGGTGTCGACCCCGCAGCTGCATTGGACCGCCTGGCCCATCTGCCCTACCGCGACCTCGGCTTCGCCCGCGTGGACAACCACCGCGAGCTGCGCCAGGGGGCGCCCGAGGCAGTCCTGGGGGAGGGCAAGGATCCCTCGGAGATCGAGGCGATCGTCGCTGCCATGCTCGCCGACGGCGCCAGCAGCGTGCTGGTCACCCGGGCCGACGCGCCCGCGCGGGCGGCGGTACGCCGCGCGGCGCCCGATGCGCTGGAGGACGAGCGCGCACGGCTGGCCTGGGTGGCGCGCAGCGTGCCGGCCGCGCGAGGTTCGGTGGCGATCGTCTCGGGCGGCACGGCCGACGGACCGGTGGTCGCAGAGACGCGGGTGCGCGCGGAGCTTCTCGGCGCAGGCGTCGCCGTCCACCAGGATGTCGGCGTCGCGGGTCTGCACCGCCTGTCGGCCGCTCTGGGAGACCTCGAGCGCGCCGACTGCGTCGTGGTGGTGGCCGGGCAGGACGCCGCGCTGGCCTCGGTCGTCGGCGGGCTCGTGGCCGCGCCCGTGATCGCGGTACCCACCAGCACGGGCTACGGCGCCGCCCTCGGGGGCGTTACCGCGCTGCTCTCGATGCTGTGCAGCTGCGCCGCCGGAGTCGCGGTGGTCAACATCGACGACGGCCTCGGCGCGGGCACGATCGCCGCGCGGATCGCTCGCTGTGCGGCGGGAGGGCAGGGCTGAGCCGCCTCCTCTATCTCGACTGCGTCGGCGGAGTCGCCGGCGACATGCTGCTTGCCGCGCTGCTCGACGCGGGAGCCGACGCCGACACCGTCGGCGAAGGGCTGGATGGCCTGGGCATCGACGGGCTCGAGCTGGCCGTCGAGCGCACCCATCGCCACGGCATCGGGGCCGTCGCGGCGGCCATCCGGGCGTCCGCCGGCCAGCCCCACCGGCGCTGGGCGACGATTCGCTCCCAGCTCGACGAGGCGCGCCTGCCCGAGCGCGCGCGGGTGCGGGCTCAGGAGGCCTTCCGGCTGCTGGCCCACGCCGAGAGCGCCGTCCACGGCGTCGATCCCGAGGACGTCCGCTTCCACGAGGTCGGGGCGATCGACGCGCTGGGGGAGGTGTGCGGCGTCGCGCTCGCCCTGGAGGCGCTCGACGTCGATCGGGTGACCTGCTCGCCGCTTCCCGTCCCCCGCGGCCTAGTCGACGCCGCCCACGGCCGCCTTCCGCTGCCGGCGCCGGCCACGCTCGAGCTTCTGAAGGGCGCTCCCCTCTACGGGGTCGAGCTCGACGCGGAGTTGGTCACGCCCACCGGCGCCGCCCTGGTGGCCGCGCTGGCCGACGGCTACGGGACGCTGCCTCCCATGACGCTCGAGGCTGTCGGGTACGGCGCCGGCGCTCGCGATCTGGCCACCTTGCCCAACGTCGTGCGCGTGATCATGGGGGAGGGGGGACCCGCCGAGGCCGCCCTCGCCGCGGTCTCGCTCGTCGAGGCCAACCTGGACGACATGGTCGGAGAGCTGGTGCCCGACGCGACCGGCGCCTGCTTCGCCGCCGGCGCCGTGGACGTCTGGACCACGCCGGCGCAGATGAAGCACGGCCGGCCGGGGTTCGTCCTGTCCGCCCTCGCGCGCCCAGCCGAGGAGTCCGCGGTGGCCGAAGCCGTCCTGCGCGAGACGAGCAGCCTCGGGGTCCGCATAGCTCATCTCCAGCGCTGGGAGCTCGAGCGCGAGTGGCGCACGGTGGACGTCGACGGCGAGCCCGTGCGGGTGAAGGTCGGGCGCCTCGACGGGCGCGTGGTCAACCTCTCACCCGAGCACGCCGACTGCGAGCAGGCCGCGCGGCGCGCGGGCGCGCCCGTCAAGACGGTGTGGGCCCGCGCACTGGCAGCCGCCCATAGCGAGCACGGACCGGCATGAGCGACGACACGGCCGCCGGCCCGCAACCAGCCGGGACCGACATGAGCGACGACCCCGACGCAGGCCCCCGACGAGCAGGGACCTACACGCGCGACGAGACCGACGCCCTCCTCGCGTGTCTCGAGCAGCGCGTCGCTCCGCTGGGTAGTGTGATCGTGGCCTTCTCGGGCGGCGTGGACTCCTCCGTCGTGGCGGCGATTGCCGCGCGCGCTCTGGGCACGCGCGCTCTCGCCGTGACCGCGGTGTCCCCGGCGGTGGCGACCGGAGAGCTCGAGGGCGCCCGCAGCGTGGCGGAGTCCATCGGCATCGCACACGAGACCGTCACGACGAGCGAGCTCTCCCGCGAGGGCTACCGGCGTAACGCCCCCGACCGCTGCTACCACTGCAAGACCGAGCTCTACGGCGCGCTTGCCGCCCGGGCCGCCCGGCGCGACTACGCGATCGTGCTCTCCGGCGCCAACGCCGACGACGAGGGGGACTGGCGGCCCGGACTGCGCGCGGCAGCCGAGCACGGCGTGCGCCATCCGCTGCTCGAGGCCGGCGCCGGCAAGGCGCAGGTGCGAGCGCTGGCACGGCGGCTGGAGCTGCCCAGCGCGGAGAAGCCCGCGAGCCCGTGCCTGGCCTCCCGCGTGCCCTACGGCACGCCCGTCGATCCGGTCACGCTCGCGCGCATCGACTGCGCCGAGCGGGCGGTACGGGCGCTTGGGTTCCCGATCCTGCGCGTGCGCCACCACGGAGACCTCGGGAAGCTCGAGCTGCCCGCCGACGATCTTCCCCGCGCGCTCGAGCCGGACGAGCAGGCCGCGATCACCGCGGCGATCCGGGGCGCGGGCTACGCCCGTGCGGCCATCGACCGCGAGCCGTTTCGCTCGGGATCGCTCAACGCGGCGCTTGGAATCCTCAGGGCTCCAGCGCGGCCCGCAGGATCGCCGTCAGCGCGTCGCGGTAACGGCCCAGCGCCTGCGGGCTGAGCGGCTCCTCGTCGAGCAGCCGCGCCCGGAAGGTCGAATCGGAGAAGTAGGTGAGCAGGGCGCCGTAGCACAGCTGCATAAGCTCGACGGGATCGTGGGGGCGCAGCCGGCCCGCGCGCACCTCGCGCTCCAGGAAGGCGACGGCGGACTCGAGGAAGGGGCGCAGGTGGTCGGCCATCGCCCCTTCGAGGCGCTCGCCGCCCTCGATCGCCTCGCGCCGCACGATCATGACGAACTCCTGATGGGTGGCGAAGAACTCGAAGCCGGCGTCGACGAGGGCGGCCACTTGCGCGAACCCGCGCAGGCCGGTCGAGATGGCGCGACGGGTCGTCTGCGCCCAGTCTCCGACAGCGGCTTCGATCACCGCGACGTAGAGGCCCTCCTTGGAGCCGAAGTGGTAGAGCAGCGTCGGATGGCTGAGCCCGACGCGCTCGGCGACGTCCTGGAGGCGCGAGGCGGCAAAGCCGCGGGTGGCGAACTCGCTGCGCGCCACCGAGAGGATGCGAGCACGGGATGAGCCGAGCGATGCCTGTTCGATCGGCATCTGTACTGACACGTTAGTAGAGGCGGTGATACGGTGCTGCGCGGCCTCAGTAGGCGGCCCTAGAGCACCGATGATCGAGGAGCCCAGCGAGACAATCAGCGAGCGCCTCGCCGGCAAGGCGCTGCTCCTCACGGGCGCCTCGGGCTTCCTGGGGAAGTCCGTGCTCGCCCTCTGCCTTGAAGACCTGCCCGAGCTCGAGAGGATCGTCGTGCTCCTGCGCGCCGCCGACGACGCGGCCGCGCGCCGCCGCCTCGAGGAGGAGGTCCTGCCCGGCGCGGCGTTCGCCGGCCTCGACGACCTCCTTGATGACCCGCGGCTGACCGCGCTGGCCGGCGATGTCGAGGCCGAGGGCCTCGGCCTCGAGGGGGCCGACGACCTCTCCGGGATCGACGTCGTCATCCACTGCGCCGCCTCGGTCTCCTTCGAGCAGCCGCTCGACGAGATCCTCGACCTCAACGTCCTCGGCCCGGTGCGGCTGTTGCGAGCGCTGCGCGCGGGGGGCAGCGATCCCCACGTCGTCCACGTCTCCTCGGCCTACGCCGCCGGGCGGCGCACCGGCCTCGTACTCGAGCGTCCGTCGGGTTCGGCGCCCGCCGAACCCGACCTCGACTTCGACGCAGAGCTCGCAGCGGCGCGCGCCTGGCGGCGCGACCTCGACGCGGAGTCGCGCCTCCCCGGCCACCAGCGGCGCGTCGTCGCCGAGGCCAAGCGCGAGGTCGGCCCGGCCGGCGGGCCCGCCGTCGGCGTGCGCGCGGAGGCGCTGCGGCACAAGTGGGTGGACGACCAGCTCGTCGAGCGCGGGCGCGAGCGGTCGCGCGCGCTGGGGTGGGCGGACAGCTACGCCCTGTCAAAGGCGCTGGGCGAGCGCCTGCTCCAGCGCGAGCGCCCCCGCGCGCTCACGATCGTGCGGCCGTCGATCATCGAGTCGGCGCTGCGCCGTCCCCATCCCGGGTGGCTGGAGGCCCTCAAGGTCGCCGACCCGATCATCCTGGCCTACGCCGCCGGCCTGATACCGCGGTTCCCGGCCAACCCGGAGGCGCGCCTGGACATCGTTCCCGTCGACCTTGTCGCAAATATTTGTCTGGCCGCCGCGGCCCACGAGCCCGAGAGCAGCCCGCGCACGCTGCAGATCGTGAGCGGCTCGAGCAATCCCGTCACCGTCGAGCAGGTGGCCGGGGCAGTCACCGAGTACTTCCGCGAGCATCCGCTGGCCGGCGAGGACGGCTTACCCGTCGACGTGCCCGAGTGGCGCTTCACCTCGCACGCGCGCGCGCTCGGCGTGCTCGATCGCGCCGAGCGCGTGCTGCAGGCCGGGCGCGACCTCGTCGACGGCGTCCCGCTGCCTCGCGCCGACCGGCTCGAGCTGCGCCTGCACCGCGACCAGCGCCGCCTGGACCTGCTGCGGCGGCTGGCCGAGATCTACGGTCCCTACGTCGAGCTCGACTGCATGTTCGACGACCGCGGGACGCGCGAGCTGGCGGCCAGCCTGCACCCCTCCGATCGCGACCGCTTCGACTTCGACGTCGGCGCGATCCACTGGCCGACCTACCTCGCAGACGTTCACCTGCCCGCGCTGCGCGCGCTGGCGCCGGCGCCCCGGATCGACCGCCCGGCGGCGCCCCCCGCGCGCACCGCCCTCGGGGCCGCCGAGCTGGGTCCACCGGCGCTGGCCTTCTTCGACGTCGAGGGCGTGGTGATCGAGGCGAATGTCGCCCACTTCTACGCGTGGCTGCGGACCCGTGACATGCCCGAGCTCGACCGGCTGCTCTGGCGCGCCGGGCTGGCCACCCGGGTCCCGGGCTGGATGCGAACGGACCGGCGCTCGCGCGCCGACTTCAATCGTCGCTTCTACCGCCTCTACCGCGACCTGCCGGCCGCGGCGCTGCGCGAGCAGGCGACCGGCGCGCTGTCTGACTTCATCCTGCCCCGCATCCAGCACGAGGCGGTGCGGCGCATCCGGGCGCATCGCCGCCGCGGCGATCGGGTCGTGTTGATCACCGGGGCGCTGGACTTCCTCGTCGCGCCGCTGCGCCACCTCGGCGATGAGCTCGTGGCGGCGCGCCTGGTCGAGCGCGTCGGCCGGTTCACCAGTGAGCTGGCCGAGCCCCCGCTGACCGCCGACGGGCGGGCCTCCCTGGCCGCGCGGATGGCGGCCGACCGGGGCCTGGAGCTGGCCGACTGCCACGCCTACGCCGACAGCGTGGCCGATCTCCCGCTGCTCGAGCTCGTCGGCCATCCCCACCCGGTCAACCCCGACTTCCGGCTGAGCCGCGAGGCGCGGCGGCGCGGCTGGCCGGTGGAGGAGTGGGCCACCGAGCCCGGCGCCCGCACGCGACCACCGGCCCCCGTGGAGGCTTGATGCTCGCCCTGCGCCGCACGCCGTCTCTGCCACCCAGCCGACCGCCGGCCCCGGTCTGATGCTCGCCCTGCGCTACACGCCGTCGCTGCCGCGCTTCCTCGCTACCCGCCTCGGCGCGCCGTCCGGGGGCACGGGCGCGGGCGCGCTGGCGCTCGAGGACGTTCGCCCTCCGTTGCCGCCGGGAGCCGACTGGCTGGCAGTGCGCCCACGCCTGGCCGGCATCTGCGGCTCCGACCAGGCGCTGCTGGGCGGCGAGGCATCGCTCTATCTCGGCTCGCTTACCTCGGGGCCCTTCGTCCCCGGCCACGAGGTGGTCGGCGAGGTCGCCGCCGGTGAGCGACGCGGCGAGCGCGTGGTGGTCGAGCCCGCGCTCGGATGCGCGGCACGCGGCCTGGAGCCCGATTGCCCGGAGTGCGCCGAGGGCCTGAGCGCACTGTGTCGCCACACCATCGATGGCGCCGTCTCGGCGGGGCTGCAGACGGGCTACTGCCGGGATGCCGGAGGGGGCTGGAGCGAAGGCCTGGTCGCCCACGAGAGCCAGCTCCACACCGTTCCCGACGCGCTGGCCGACGAGGATGCCGTGCTCGTCGAGCCGCTGGCCTGCGCGCTGCATGCGGTGGCCGTCGCGGACCCGCAGCCCGGAGAGACCGTGGTCGTGATCGGCGCCGGGACGATCGGACTGCTCACCGTGGCTGCCCTGCGCGAGCGCGCGCCGCAGACCACCGTGCTCTGCGTGGCCAAGCACTCGGCCCAGAAGGCGGCTGCCCGCCGCCTGGGCGCCGACCACGTCTGCCCGCCGGAGCGTTTGCACGGCGAGGGCGCGAGGCTCACGAACGCACGCCGGCTGGTCGGCCATGGCGGCCGCGAGATGCTGCTCGGGGGCTTTGACCGGGTGCTGGACTGCGTCGGCAGCGGGGCCTCGATCGAAGCGGCGGTCACGGCGACGCGTCCGCGCGGGCGGGTCGTGCTCGTCGGGATGCCGGGGGAGGTGAAGGTCGACCTTTCGGTCGCCTGGCTGCGCGAGCTCGAGCTGCGCGGCGCCTACGGGCCCGAGGCCGACTTCCCGGGAGCGATCGCGCTCGCGCAGCGGCTCTCGCCGGGGCGGCTCATCGATCGCGGCTGGCCGCTGCGGTCTTACCGGCGGGCGCTGGAGGAGGCGCCGCGCGCTGCGCGGGCCGGCCGGGTGAAGACCGTCTTCGACCTCACGCCCGGCGCATGAGCATCGCGCCCTCTCCCCGCCGCCCCGACCGCGTCGGAATGATCGAGCGAAACCGCCGGGCGCCGGGCGCCGAGCGCGAGGCCTGCGTCGTCGAGGTCACCGAGAGCTCGCCGCCCACGCTGTTTCACGCGGGTGAGCAGTTCCGGCTGGAGCGACTGCCGGTGGGGTCGCGCATCGTCTACGCCCCGCCGCCGCTCAAGGGCCTCGCCGACGTGGAGGCGGCGATCTCCGCCGCGCTCGACCACCCGCTCGGGATGGACCCGCTCGACGCGCTGCTGGTCGGAGGCATGCGGCTGACGATCGCCTTCGACGACATCTCGCTCCCGCTGCCGCAGATGCGCACGCCCGACATCCGCGAGCGCGTGATCGAGCAGGTGATCGAGCGCGCCTACCGCGCCGGTGTGGACGACATCCACCTGATCGCGGCGCTCGCGGTGCACCGGCGCCTGACTCCCGCCGAGCTTGCACGAATCGTCGGCCAGCGGGTCTTCGACGAGTTCTTCCCGGACCGGCTCTACAACCACGACGCCGAGGACCCGAACGGGATCGCTGCGCTCGGCGCCACGCCGGAGGGGGAGACGGTCGAGCTCAACCGGCGGGCCGCGGAGTCCGACCTGCTCGTCTACGTGAACGTCAACATGGTCACGATGGACGGGGGCCACAAGTCCGTTCCCATAGGCCTGGGGACCTACGCGTCGCTGCGCGCCCACCACAACGTCCATTCCCTCCGCCACTCACGCTCGTTCATGGATCCCAATTCGAGCGAGCTTCACCGCTCAAGCGCCCGCCAGGGGACGATCGTCGAGGAAGCCGTCCCGATCTTCCACGTCGAGACCACGCTCAACAACGACATGTTCGGCCACCCGCTGGGCTTCCTGGCCAAGCCGGAAGGGCGTTGGACGGCGCGTGAGCAGACGCTGTTCGCCGGGCTGCGGCGCTCGACCGAGGCGATGGGCCCCAAGCTGCGGCGCACCTTGTTCCAAAAGACGGTGTCGCCCTACGCGGTGACCGGGGTGACCGCTGGAGCGGTGGACCCGGTCCACGAGGTCACCCTCGACCGCTGCGCGGCCCAGCAGGCCGTCCGGGTGCAGGGCCAGGCCGACGTGGTCACCGCCGGGCTGCCCTACATCTGCCCCTACAACGTCAACTCGATCATGAACCCGATCCTGGTCATGTGCCTGGGCCTCGGGTACTTCTTCAACCTCTACCGGGGGCGCCCGCTCGTACGCGAGGGCGGCGTGATGATCTTCACCCACCCGGTGAAGCGCGAGTTCCACCCCGTCCATCACCCCTCCTACATCGACTTCTTCGAGGAGGTGCTGGCCGAGACGACCGATCCGGCGGAGGTCGAGCGGCGCTTCGAGCGCAGCTACGCGGAGGACGAGTGGTACCGCCACCTCTACCGCACCTCCTACGCCTACCACGGCGTGCACCCGTTCTACATGTGGTACTGGGGCGCCCACGCGCTCGACCACCTGGGAGAGGTGATCTTCGTCGGCGGCGACCCGGGCGCGTGCCGGCGGATGGGCTTCCGGCGAGCAGACACGCTACGCGACGCGCTCGAGATGGCCGAGCAGGTCGTGGGCCGCGATCCGTCGGTCACCCACTTCCACGCCCCACCGCTGTTCTACTGCGAGGTGGAGTAACGGTGTCTCCTTCCCGCAGGGTCACCCGCTAGTGGAGCTCGCGCGCGGGGGCCGGATGCTCGAGCGGCTCGCCGGCCGGGCATCGGCCGGCGGGGGAGACCGCCCGCGAGCGCGCTGGAAGACACGGACTGCCGGTCGCGATCCATGGACGGCTGGGGAGGCCGCCGACCAGGCGTGGCTGCGCCGGCCGGCCGCGTCGCTGGCCCGCGAGGCTCTCCAGCAGGCGCTGCTCTTCCCGGCGGCGCGAACGCTGGCCCGCCCGCGAGTGATGGGCGCAGAGGGCCTGATGCACACCCCGCAGCCGGCCGTCCTGGCGCCCAACCACGAGTCAGACCTCGACACCCCGCTGGTCCTGCTCGCCCTGCCCCGCGCATGGCGGTCGCGCACGGTGGTCGGCGCGGCCAGCGACCGCTTCTATCGCGACCGCCTGCACGCAGTGGCCTCGGGGCTGTGGATCAACACCTTCCCCTTCGACCGCGGTGGCGGCCAACGGCGGGGGCTGGCCCTTGCCGCGTCCTTCCTGCGCGACGACCACAACGTCCTCCTCTACCCGCAGGCCACGCGCGGCGCGGGACCTGAGGGCTTCCGGCTCGGCGTCGCCGAACTCTGTCTCGCCACCCGCGCGCCTCTGATCCCGGTCCACGTCGGTGGAAGCGCGCTGATCATGCCCAAGGGCCGCGGCCTCGACCGCCGCGGCACGACCACGGTGACCTTCGCCGCGCCGCTCTACCCGCGAGCGGGGGAGAGCCCGGTGGAGCTCACCGACCGGCTCGCCCTTGCCATCGACGCCCTCGGCGCCGGGAGCGCACGCCGTCACGAGGGAGCTCTGTAAGCCGGCGTAAGTGCCTCCGATCGTCGCCCTGACTGCCCAGCCTGGGGGCCCTGGACCGCGGACTAGCCGACATCGCGTCGCGCGCCTCGGGCCTGAGCTTCGATGTCCTCGCGGTCGCTGCGGGCCTTCTCGGCTTCGGCTTGCGCTTCGCGCGCTCTTGACGCCGCGTCCTGCTCGTCCCTGCCGCGCTGGCGTGCCTCTTCTTCGAGGTCGTCGGCCCTGGCCCGAGCTTCGGCCTCAGCCTTCAGCCGCTCCTCGCGAGCCTGGAAGCCTTCCAGCTGGTCCGGAGCGAGCTCTCGCAGGCGACCATCCTTGGTGGCCAGCTGGCTGAGCTGTTCGCCCGTCGGCGGTCCGCCGTCGGTGCTGACGACCGCATCGGCGCCGCAGGCGAGGTGCACGTTGTCGCGAGTGACCGACGCGCCTTCGAGCACAGCCACACCGTGCTTGCGCCCCGCCAGCCCGCTACGGATGCCCACGAGGATCGCGTCGGGGCCGAGGAAGTAGAAGTCCTCTATCTTGCCGAGCTTCTCGCCAGAGGCATCCAGCGCCTCGGTTCCGATCCATGTCTCCAGCTGCTGTGACTCGATGGGCATATCGGCCTTCCTTCGGGTGGGATGGGGTTGGCTGGCGCGGCTTACGACGCCGCTGGGCGAATTGTGCCTTGCCGAGGCCCCTCGGCTCTGCACCGAATGCTACGCTGTCGCACTATGCGGTCGGTGTCGATCCGTGAGCTTCGCAACCACACGACGGACGTAGTGGCGGCTGTGGAGGCCGGCGAGCGCGTCGTCCTGACCAGCAACGGGCGACCGATCGCCGACGTAGTGCCTCACGTAGAGCGCTCGAGGTGGGTACCTGGCGACCTCGTGTTGCAGGCTCTGGCCGATGGTGCCGCTGCGGATCGCCAGCTTCAAGACGATCTCGACGCGGTGCTCGGCGGAACCACTGACGACATCGGGTGACGATGCACCCGCGCGGTCTGCTGGACACGTCGTTCTTCGTGGCCTTCGAGCGGCCCAGGCCTCCGCGCGAAGCACCTGCGCTCGGTGCGGTCTCGGCCATCACGATCGCCGAGCTGGCCGCCGGGGTGGAGCTTGCCGGCGACGCCGCTACGCGTTGGCAACGCCAGTCGACGCTCGCGCTGGCGCGCCGGTTCGATCCGATGCCATTCGACGACCGCTGCGCAGACGCCTACGCCGTGGTCGCATCCGCGGTACGCTCGGCCGGCCGGCGCGTGCGTCAGTTCGACGCGGCGATCGCTGCCACCGCGGTGGCACACGGGATACCCGTGTTCACGCAGGACGCCGACGACTTCGGGCTCATGGACCGCGTGATCAGTCAACTCACCGTGGTGCTGGTGTAGACGACGGACAGCGTGCCTCGGACCGGTGGCACGTGCTCCTTTCCGCCGCTATAGCTGGACGAGCCGAAGCGCGAGGTCCAGCGCCGCCAGGTCGTCCGGATCCCCGGTCACGACCGCGTGCCCGCGGGCGCGGGCGCAGATCCGAGCGCCTGCCGAGCCCAATCGCGATCTCGCTCGGTGGGCGCTCCGGCCTCGGCGGCCATCTCGGCGAGCAGGTCGGCGAGCCGCCCATAACGGCTCTGCTCTTCGAGCGCTTCAGCGATGAAGGCGGAGACCGATGGCGCCCTGCCCTCGGCGACGGCCTTCCGGGCGGCAGCGACAAGCTCGTCTGGCAAGCTCACGGCGATCTTGGTGGGTCATACCGCAAGAATACCGTTCTGCGCGCTTGGGGTCCCTGGTGAGCAGCCGTAAGCCGGCGGCCGCCGCGTGAGCTCCGATGAAGAAGTCGGGCAGCGGAGTCGTGCGCGGCCACGAAGACGGAGCGAGGACATCGAGCAGCACCGGCGACGCTGCGCTGACGCATCTGGCTCAGCCACGACCCGAGCTGTCGCCTATGGCGCTTGAGCCTTCCGTTCGGCCTTGTGGGCGCGCTTGGCCGTCTGGTACTCGAGGAGCGCTTGTGGGGAGTCGACGTCTCCCAGTGTCGGATGGGCCGGCACGAGGCCGCGGGCGGCGTCGATGCCAAAGCGCTTGGCCAGAACGGCGCCCAGCGCCTTGAGCTTCATCTCGCCGAATCCGGGGAGGGCGGCCAGGTTGGCGCGGAGCGCGTCCGAGTCCGCCGCTTCGGTCCATATACGCGCGGCATCGCCCTCGTAGTGGTCGGACACGTGCACCGCCAGGTCGTGCACGCGCCGGGCCATTGCACCGGGGAAGCGGTGAATCGCCGGCCTGGTGCGGAACACGGGCTCAAGGTCCGCGGATGCCAGCGTGGCAGCATCCAGCGCGCCGAGGCGCTCGCGCAGCGCCATCGGCCCGGCGAACGCCTTCTGGACGGTGACCTGCTGGTCGAGCACGAAGCCGACCAGCAGCGCCATCGGATCCGAGGCGATGAGCGTATTGGTCTCGTCAGAGTCCGTGAAGTACAACCGATCGGGCATCCGTGAATCGTATCCGCGGCCTCGATTCGCTTCATACCGGCCCTTCAGCGTCGCGCATCCCTGCCCGGGCCCGGCCGGCGGAGGGACGGACGTCGGTGGGGTGGCCTCAGCGCTGCTTGTGCCACTGCACGAGCAGCAGCCAAAGGAGGGCGCTTCGGAGGGCTGAGCATGCACCCAGGCTGGTGCTGGGCTTCACTGTCGCTCATCCATCCGGGGCGCAGGTGCGGACGCCCGAAGCCGCACCACGGGCTCAACCGTCAAGTAGACAGCGCCAGCGCAACCTCGGGTAGCGCCCGAATCCCCGGTCGAAGGTGATGAGCTCGGCGTGCTGCTCGAGCGCGAGCGACGCGAGGTGGGCGTCCGGGACGAGGTTGCCGCGTAGCTGCAGATCGCGGCACAGCGTGGAGAACCGCGGCCAGTGGCGCTCACCTTCGCTGACGATTTGGGCTGGCTCGTCAAGCAGCACGTCAAGGTAGTCCAGGATGGCATCGGTGGTGTCGGGACGGGTGAAGACTCGTGGGTTCGTTGCCAGGCGAACCACGGCGCTGAGGACGATGACGCTGAGCCCCAGCGGCTCGTCGCCGGCGCGGGCAGCGTCAAGAAAGGCTCGTGCTGCTGCGTGGTGTACATGGTCCGACCGGAACGCGGCGAGCAGCACGTTGACGTCAGGGAGGAGCAACGTCGCCGTCAGCGGCGTCGAGCAGCGAGGCGTTGGACGCTGGGTCGACCCACGGGTGCAGGCCCCCGCCAGCCTCGGAGAGTGGCAGTGGCCGCGTGCTCCGGACGGTAGCGCGCACCTTTCCGAGCCGAAGCCGAAGGCCGTCTGCGAGGAGCGTCGTCAGGGTCGTACATTCCCGCGCGGCGGTCACGCGGGCGCGCCTGAGGAGCTCGTCCGGGAGGTCGACCGTCGTGCGCATGCAGCACACCATACCTGCCTTTGCAGCTCTATGCACGCATGGTTTCGTTGTCGTGCGGGCCCGGATGTGCGACCGCGACGACCATCTCGATATCGCGTGCGCCGGCCGAGAGCGCAACTCCCAGAGCAACACCTCGACGGCCGCGGCGAGAGCCGTGTCGTAAGCGGATCCGTCTACAGGATATTCCGGTGGCTATACGACTTCCACGTCGTATATACTGCGGATGTGGCCAAGCATCTGATCGATCTTGACGAGAGCGCGCTCGGGGCAGCCCGGGCTGAGCTGGGTACAACCACGATCAAGGACACCGTGAACGAGGCGCTGCGCCGAGCCACGCTGCTGCGGGAAGGCCAGGTGGCCGCGGCGCTCGACGTGCTGGCCGACGCGGACCTTGACGATCGCTCCGACGCGTGGCGCTGAGCCTCCTGCTCGACACGAGCGTGCTCAAGCGCCTCGGCCGACCCGAGGTGCGCTCCGTGGTCGAGCCGCTGGCGGCCGCGGGTCAGCTCGGTCGTCCCAGAATCTGCGACCTCGAAGTCGGCTACTCGGCCCGTAACGCCGACGAGTGGGATCGACTCGTCGGAGCGCTCGACGCGTTCGACCGCGTCGAGACGACCGCGGCGCATCTGAGTCGCGCTCTCCAGGTGCAGCGCCTGCTCGCCCAGCGCAGCCAGCGCGGGCGCAAGATCCCCGATCTGCTGATCGCAGCGGCAGCAGAGCAGCTCAACGTCGCTGTATTGCACTACGACGCCGACTTCGACGTCATCGCCTCGCTCACCGGCCAGCGCTGCCAGTGGGTCGTACCCGCTGGCAGCGTGCTGTAGAACGGCGATCGAGTGACAGGGGCCGGCTGAGTCGCGAGGACTCCCTCGGCACACCGTGGGAGAGAGCGCATATGTTTTGCTGCAATACTATGCTCTTCGTATGCGAACCCGAGTGACGGTCACGGTCGATCAAGCTGCGGTCCGCTCGGCCGAGGAAGCGGTGGCAGCAGGTCGCGCCGCCTCGGTGAGCGCATGGGTTGCCTCGGCGATGAACGAGCGCGCTCGCCGCGAAACGCTGGCAGACGTTCTTGCCGACATCCGCGCCGAGCTCGGACCGGCGACCGACGAGGAGACCGCATGGGCGCGAAGCGTCCTCGGCCTGTAGTCCTCGACGCGGGCGCCTTGATCGCGATCGATCGAGCGGACCGGCGGGTGGTCCGGCTGCTGGAGCTCGCGCAGGATGTCCACGTGCCGGCGGGAGCGCTCGCTCAAGCCTGGCGAAATCCCGCGCGCCAGGCTCGGCTGGTGCGCGTTTTATCGGCCGACGGCGTCGTGGTCCATCCGCTCGACGCCGTCAGCGCGCGCGCTGCGGGACAGCTGTGCGGCGCCACGGCCAGCTCGGACGTCGTCGACGCGTCAGTCGTGCTCGTCGCTGGCGTCGTCGACGGAGTCGCCGTCACCAGTGACCCCGATGATCTCCGACGCCTCGATCCGGGCATCGACCTCGTCGATTGCTGACTTCCGCGTGGCGTGCATACCGGCCGGCGCTCGACCAGCTGACCGCGGCACTCTCACTCACCTACCGCAGGCTATAGCCAGAAATGTTTAGCTAAGGTATTAGCTATGAGAGTAAACATGCACGATGCGAAGACCAACCTCAGCGAGCTCGTCGCTGCGGCGGAAAGGGGCGAGGAGGTCATCATCGCTCGCAACGGCACGCCCGCGGCGCGGCTCGTCGCAGTGAGCGTGGAGCATGCCCCGGTGCGGCTCGGCGCGCTCGCCGGAGAGATAGAGATCGGCCCCGACTTCGACGACCCGCTCCCTGAGTTCGCACCCTACGGCGCGTGAGCGCCGTCCTCGTCGACACCCACATCGCCCTCTGGGCACTCGGCGACCCCGACCGGCTCACCGACGCGGAGCGGGCCATTCTGCTCGACCCCACGATCGACCGCTGCCTTAGTCCGATTTCGATCTGGGAGGCAGCGATCAAGCGCGAGGCAGGCAGGCTACGCGCACCCCGCCAACTCGCCGCGATTCTTGCCTCGGAGTTCCGCATGCTCGAAATCTCCGCAACCCTGCTCGAGGCCGCCGCCGAACTGCCACATCACCACAACGACCCGTTCGACCGCGTCCTGATCGCCCACGCTCTCCAGGAAGACCTAGCGGTCCTCACGCGCGACCGAGCCTTCGCCAACTACGGCGTCCGCGTCATGGGCCGAGCTCGAAGTAGCGGGGCTGGATCTTGAGCGTGTGGTCCGGAGTCTCTGCGAGCTCGCGGTAGGCGTCCAGCAAGGACTGTGCCGCGGCCGCGCCGAGCCCGAGCTCGCTGCCCTCAGACCGCGCCCGCAAAGCGGCGCCGAGCTCCCAGTCGGGCGGGATCGCGCTGGCATGCTCCCACCCGACCAGGAGCACCTCGTCGGGGCCCGCGATGCGGATTGCGTCCGGCGCGGGCCATGCATGCGAGAGGATCGCCCGGTCGTTTGGGTCGCGTTCGTCGTAGATGGCATCAAGCGAGAGGAAGCCCGGTATCGCCTCGGCGAGCGTGTC
>Ga0183260_10001641_pt1 | contig 18606 bp, 17 predicted proteins | sample AntDrymUQ4972206_2_FD_129768 | JGI IMG/M metagenome (GOLD analysis project Ga0183260, IMG submission 129768) | Polar desert sand microbial communities from Dry Valleys, Antarctica - metaG UQ497 (22.06) (version 2) (version 2) | ecosystem: Environmental > Terrestrial > Soil > Desert | place...
GCGTGGCTACGGGATCCCGGGACGGGCGACGCACCCATCCGTAAAGATGGTGGCGCCGAACCTCCGGCACACCCGTCCGGGGAGGCGACCAGCAACACCTGCGAGGAGCCGGCCGTGAGCGACACGTCAGGGCCGACGCGGCCCCGGGTGGCTGTGGTGGGCTCCGGCGTGGCCGGACTCACCGCCGCCTACCTGCTCCGCAGCAGCCACGACGTCACGGTGTTCGAGCGCTCCGACCGGCTCGGCGGCCATGCGCACACCCACGATGTCGCCGACCGGACCGGCCGGCGGTTCGGCGTCGACACCGGCTTCATCGTGCACAACGACCGGACCTACCCGCTGCTGCGCCGGCTGTTCGCCGAGCTCGGCGTGCCGGTGCGCCCGACCGAGATGAGCATGAGCATCGGCTGCGACGGCTGCGGCCTGGAGTACGCCGGCGGGCGTGGTGCCAGCGGAGTGCTGGCTCAGCCGCACCGACTCGCCGACCGCAGGTTCCTGCGCCTGCTCAACCAGGTGCGCCGGTTCCAGCGGCTGGCCCGCGACCTGCTCGCCGCCGAAGGCGAGGAGCCGACGTACGGCGACTTCCTCACGCGACACCGGTTCGACGCCTACTTCGTCCAGCACTACGCCGTCCCGGTGGTCTCGTGCGTGTGGTCGAGCGGCCACACCGACGCGCTCGGCTACCCGGCCCGCTACCTGTTCCGCTTCCTCGACCAGCACGGTTTCCTGACCCTGCGGGACGCTCCGCAGTGGTACACGGTGGTCGGCGGTTCGCAGACGTACGTGCGCGCCGTGGCCGACGCGATCGGCGACGTGCGACCGGGGACACCGGTCCGCGACGTCACCCGCAAGCCGGACGGGGTCGAGGTGCGCGACGCCGCGGACAACCTGCATGTCGTCGACCACGTCGTGGTTGCCAGCCACGCGGACGAGGCGCTTGAGCTGCTCACCGACCCGACCGAGAACGAGCGCCGAGTGCTCGGCGCGTTCACCTACTCGCGCAACAAGGTGGTGCTGCACACCGACCCGGCCGTGCTGCCGAGGACGGCGCGGGCGCGGGCGTCGTGGAACTTCCGCCGCACCGCCTGTGGCGAGCGACCTGGGCGCGCGCGGGTGGCGTACTGGATGAACCGGCTGCAAGGGCTGGATGGCGCGGCCGACACCTTCGTAGTCAGCGTCAACGACGACCGGGTCGACCCGGCTCGCGTGCTGGCGCGGATGGAGTACACGCACCCGGTCTACGACACCGCAGCGGTGGCCGCACAGGGTGAGCTCGGCGAGCTGGCCACCGACCGCACCGTCTTCGCCGGCGCGCACCACGGGTGGGGCTTCCATGAGGACGGCTGCCGCGCCGGCGTCGCCGCGGCCCACCGGTTGGGAGCACGCTGGTGATCGGCTCGCTGCCTGCGCTCCCCGCCCTGGTCGACGGGCTGGTCGTCCACGACCGCCGGCACCCAGTGCGGCACCGGTTCCGCTACCGCGTGTACCAGTGGCTGATCGACGTCGACGACCCGCCGCGGCTGCCGCGGTGGCTGCGCCCTTTCGCATCCTTCCGCGCTGCCGACCACCTCGGCGAACCCGACCGAACGATCCGCGCCAACATCGAGCGGTTCTGCGCATTGCGCGGCGTCGACGTCTCCGGGGGGCGGATCCTCATGCTCGCCAACGCGCGCGTGCTCGGGCACGTCTTCGACCCGCTCAGCGTGTTCTGGTGCCTCGACGACAACGACACCGTGCGCTGCGTCGTGGCTGAGGTGCACAACACGTACGGCGAGCGGCACGCGTACCTGGTCGACGTCGACCAGCGTGGGCGCGCCAGCACCGACAAGGCGTTGTACGTGTCGCCGTTCTTCACCGTCGACGGCCGCTACGACCTACGGTTCGTGCTCGGCGACGAGCTGGTCGCCACGACCGTACGGCTGCGGCAGGGCGCGAGCGGCGACGCCCCGCCGGTGTTCAGCGCCGGCTTCTCCGGGCTGCCCCGGCCAGCCAGCCCGGCCCGACTGCTTTCGCTGCTGGTGCGCCGACCGTTCATGACCCAGCGGGTCAGCCTGCTGATCCGCCTGCACGGCATATGGCTCTGGCTGCGGCGGCTGCCGGTGGTGCAGCGCGCGCCGCACCGGCACCAAGAGGGAGTGCGATGACCGTCGAGATCCAGTGGCCCGCGCTGGCGAGTGCGCCGCGCGCGGGCGTGGCCGCGCTGGTCGCGCGTCGGATCGCCGCGCGCGCGGTGCGCCGGCTGCCGGTGCGGATGCGGTTTCCCGACGGCAGCCACTGGGGCGCAGGTGGCCCGGATGCGCCCACGATGGTCCTGCGCCGCCCCGACACCGTGTTCGCCCGGTTGGGCGCGGACCTGCGGATCGGGTTCGGCGAGGGATACATGGCCGCCGACTGGGACACCGCGCCGGGCACCGACCTTGCCGACCTGCTCACCCCGTTCGCTGCCCGGCTGACCGAGCTCGTGCCCAAGCCGCTCCAGCGGCTGCGCGGCATCGTCGATGCGCGGCTGCCTGCCCACGAGGAGAACACCGTCCCCGGGGCGGCGAGCAACATCGCCCGGCACTACGACCTTTCCAACGACCTGTTCCGGCACTTCCTCGACGACACGATGACCTACTCGTCGGCGTGGTTCGGCGACGAGTCCGGCAACGGCGTCGCACCCGACCCGGACCTCACGCGGGGACAGCTGCGCAAGATCGACGGGATCCTCGACTACGCGCGGGTGGGCACCGGCAGCCGGTTGCTCGAGATCGGCACCGGCTGGGGCGCGCTCGCGGTCCGTGCTGCTGCGCGCGGCGCCAACGTGACCAGCGTGACGATCTCAGCCGAGCAGCGCCAGCTCGCCCAAGAGCGGATCGCGGCGGCCGGCCTGTCCGACCGGGTCGACGTGCGGCTGCAGGACTACCGGCACATCGACGGCAGCTACGACGCGATCGTGAGCGTCGAGATGATCGAGGCCGTCGGCGAGCGCTTCTGGCCGACCTACTTCTCCACCCTGGACCGGCTGCTCGCGCCCGGCGGCCGCATCGGGCTGCAGTCGATCACGATGGCCCACGACCGGATGCTGGCCACCCGCCGCTCGTACGGGTGGGTGCACAAGTACGTCTTCCCCGGCGGGCTGATCCCGTCGATGCACGCGATCGAGAAGACGCTCGCGAACCACACCGGGCTGCGGCTGCTCGAGCGTCGCGACCTCGGTCGGCACTACGCGGAGACCCTGCGGCAGTGGCGGGTCCGCTTCGACGCGGCCTGGCACGAGATCTCCGGACACGGCTTCGACCAGACGTTCCGGCGGATGTGGGAGTTCTACCTCGCGTACTGCGAAGCGGGCTTCCGGACCGACTACCTGGGGGTCAGCCAGCTGGCGATCGGGCGCGCACCGACCGCGCTCGGCCAGCCGACCGCCCGCTGAGCGTTTGACCTCCCGCGCACGGGGAACATGTATGGTTACCGCACGGCCCAGCCCCCCGCCGTGCGGCAATATGCAAAACTTGCCCGTTTTGCACCGTGGGAGGGATTTTCGCTCAATGGCCAACATCTCGCGACTTCCGATGCCGCTGATGGATGTGTACGAATGGCAGTACGACGGGGCATGTCGCAGCGCGGACCCGACGCTCTTCTTCTCCCCAGAGGCCGAGCGCGGCCCGCGACGGTACGCGCGCGAGAGCGCGGCGAAGCAGCTCTGCGCTCGCTGCCCCGTCATCGAGCAGTGCCTGCGGCACGCGCTCAAGGTCAAGGAGCCGTACGGGGTCTGGGGTGGGCTGACCACGTCAGAGCGGGCCGCAGTGTCCGAAGGAGCGATCGCGGTCTGATCTCGGCCTGACCCTGTCTGATCCGGCGCGCTCGCGCTCAGCGCCAGAACAGCCGCTCCACGACCAGCCGCGAGCGCCGCGCAGCGCGGCGCCAGTCCTCGCTCACCCGGCCGCTGTCGTGCACGTCGAGGCCGAGCAGGTACGCGACGCCGGCCCGGTCGCGCAGGTCGCGCGGCAACGAGTCCGACGGCCGCCCTCTCACCTGCAGCACAGCGTTTCGAAGCCGCTGCGCCAGCCGCCAGGCCGCGAGCAGGTCGTCGGCGTCGGCGCGCTCCAGGATTCCCGCGGCCACCGCCGCCTCCAGCGCCTCCACGGTCCGCGTGGTGCGCAGCCCCTCGACCCGAGCGGCGTGCCGCAGCTGCAGCAGCTGGACCGTCCACTCCACATCGGCCAGCCCGCCGGGGCCGAGCTTGAGGTGTGCTGCCGGGTCGGCCCCCCGAGGCAGCCGCTCGGCGTCCACCCGCGCCTTGATCCGGCGGATCTCGGTCTCCGCCAACTGGCCGAGCCCCCGCGCCGGCCAGCGCAGCGGGTCGATCAGCGCCCGGAAGCGCTCGCAGACCTCCGGGTCGCCGATCACCGCCTCGGCGCGCAGCAGCGCTTGCGTCTCCCACGGCTGCGACCAGCGGGCGTAGTAGGCGGCGTACGAGGACAGGCTCCGCACCAGCGAACCCTGCCGGCCCTCGGGGCGCAGCCCGGCGTCGATGTCGAGCGCTGGCGCCGCCCCCGGCAGCGCGAGGATCCGGCGCAGCTCGGCGGCGATGGCGTGCGCGAACTCGGTCGCCCGGCGCTCCTCGATGCCGGCCACCGGGACGTGCACGAACAGCACGTCGGCGTCGCTGGCGAAGCCCATTTCGTGCCCGCCCAACCGGCCCATCGACACGATCGCCATCCGCACCGGCAGCGGTTCGCCTCGGTCGGCTGCGACCTTCTGTGACGCCACGTCGAGGGCTCCGGTCAGGGTGGCGATCGCAACGTCGGTGAGGGCTGCGCCGACGCGGTCCACGTCGAGGAGGCCGAGTGCGTCGCCGACCGCGAGCCGACAGAGCTCGCGGTGCCGCATCGCCCGTACCGCGTCGGCTTGGGCATCGGGGTCGGAGTGCCGGTGCGAGGCCGCGGACATCTCGTCGAGCAGCAGCTGCTGGGACCGCGGCTGCAGGTCGTCGTCGCTGCCGAGCAGGGCGACCGACTCCGGTGCACCCAGCAACAGGTCGGTGGCAAAACGGCTGCCGCACAGCAGCCGGGCCAGCCGCTCGGCCGTCGCACCCTCGTCCCGCAACCGCGCCAGGTACCAATGGGTCGTGCCCAGCCGGTCCGACACCCGGCGGAAGGCCAGCAGCGCCGCGTCCGGGTCCGGCCCGTCGGCGAACCAGCCGAGCATGGCCGGCAGCAGCTGGCGCTGGATCGCGGCTCGCCGCGACAGACCGCTGGTCAGCGCCTCGAGGTGGGCCAGCGCGCTGCGTGGGTCCTGGTAGCCGAGCGCTGTCAACCGGTCCCGCGCGGACCCCTCGCTCAGCCGCAGGTCGCTTGCCGGCAACGCGGCCACGGCTTCGAGCAGCGGCCGGTAGAACAGCTTCTCGTGCAGGCGTCGCACTTCCCGCCCGCACTCCTGCCACTGAGCGCGGACCTGCTCGACCGGTTCCGTCCGGTGCCCGACGCTGCGGCCGAGACGCCGCAGCACCTCGTCGTCGTCCGGGACCAGCTGCGTGCGGCGCAGCCGCCACAGCTGCAACCGGTGTTCCATCGTCCGCAGGAACCGGTACGACTCCGCGAGCCCGCGGCCGTCCGTACGGCCCACGTAGCCGCCACCGGTGAGCGCGGCCAACGCTGCGATCGTGCTCCGCTCGCGAAGCGTGGGGTCGCCGCGCCCGTGGACGAGCTGCAGAAGCTGGACCGCGAACTCCACGTCGCGAAGCCCGCCCGGGCCGAGCTTGAGCGCGCGGTCGACATCGCCGACCGGGATCTGGGCCACCACCCGGCGCCGCATCTGCCGCACCTCGGCGACAAAGCCCTCGCGCTCCCCCGCGCGCCAGACCAGCTCCTCGACGGCCGCTGCGTACCGGCGGCCAAGATCGGCGTCGCCGGCCGCCGGGCGGGCCTTGAGCAGCGCTTGGAACTCCCAGCTGCTCGCCCAGCTCTCGTAGTAGCCGAGGTGGCTCTCGAGCGTGCGGCTCAGCGGGCCGGACCTGCCCTCGGGCCGCAGCCCGGCGTCCACCGGCCAGATCGTTCCCTCGGCGGTGTGGTCCGAGCAGACCCGGATCAGCGCCGCGGCGAGCTGGCTGGCCGCCCGTACGGCGTCGTCGACGGCCGTCCCGTCGGTGGCCTCGTGCACGAAGACGACGTCGACGTCACTGATGTAGTTGAGCTCCCGGCCGCCGCACTTGCCCAGCGCGATCACCGCCAGCCGGCAGCGCGCCGCCTGCTCCGGCAGCTGAGCCCTCGCCTGGCGCAGCGCCACTTCCAGCGTCTCGTCGGCGAGCGCCGACAGGGCACCGACGACCTCGTCGAAGCCGGTTGCAGCGGTGAGGTCGTCGGCGGCGATCCGCAGCAACCGGCGCCGGTAGGCCACCCGGAGCTCGTCCGGGCCGGCGGCCGCGGCGTCGTCGTCGCGCAGCGTCGGGAGGCGGCCGGCGGCGGCGCGCAGGTCGTGCCAGTGCTCGGGTCGCCGGCGCAGGTGCTCTGCCAGCGCCAGGCTGGCCCCGCAGACGGCGGTCAGCCGCGTCCGCAGCGGCTCGTCGCGACCGAGCTCGGACCGCAGGACGTCGGCGTCTATCGCCTTTTCAACCAGGCCGGCGACACCGGCCAGCGCGGCGTCTGGGTCCGCCGCGGCCGCCACCTGCTCCAGCACCGAGTCCCGCACGTCTGCGGCGAGGGAGAGGGTGTCCAGGTGCCGCGCAGTGATTTTGTCATCCAGGCCGACCCGGACCAGCCGGCCCGGTCCGCCGCCGGACCGGGTGGTCGTCATGTGCGGTCGACAGCCGGCACCGGAGCACGAGCGCCGCAGCGGGCCGCAAAGCCGTCGGCGAGCGGGCGCCAGCAGGCGCGCAACCGAGGCTCGGCCGGCCCCAGGGCGGCGACCAGTGGTTGGTCGCTCGCGTCGAGCGACCAGGTCCCGACCACGCCGACCCCCGCCTCCGGGTGCGCCTGGATCCCCCATGCGGACTGGCCGACCCGCATCGCCTGCAGGACGCCGTCGGCCGAGCGGGCCAGCGCCTGCGCGCCGGCCGGGAGCTCGGCGACTACGTCAACGTTCCACTGCACGGCCACCGGCTCGTCGTACCCGCCGGCGCGCACCAGCGGGCCGAACAGTGCGTCGTCGAGTGCCGCGTCGGTCCAGTCCATCGGGTAGAGGCCGCGCTGGCGACCGGACGGGTGCGGCTCGACGCGGCCGCCGTTGGCCACGGCGAGCAGCTGGTGGCCCAGACAGATGCCGAGCGTCGGCACACCGAGGTCGACGGCCTCGCGGAGCAGCCGCTTGGTTGCGCGCAGCCACGGGTGGCCCGGGTCGTCGTACGCGCCCATCTCGCCGCCGAGCACGAGCAGGCCGGCGCTGCCGTCGAGCGTGCGTGGGAGCGCGTCGCCGGCGTACGGGTGCCGCACGTCCAGCCGGAGCCCGGCGTCGGTCAGCCACTCACCGAACCACGCCGGCGGGGCCTCGTCCTCGTGCTGTACGACCAGCACCGACCCGGCGTCTCGACTCGCGCCCTGCTCCGCCTCCCGCACCGTACGAGGCTATCCGCCTGGTGACTCCGGGCCGCGGTCAGAGGAGCGGGAGCAGCTGGTCCCGCTCGAACTGGCTGACCTGGCGCCGGTACGTGCGCCACTCGGCCCGCTTGTTCCGCAGGAAGAAGTCGAAGACGTGCTCGCCGAGCGTCTCGGCCACCAGCTCGCTCTCCTCCATCACCCGGATCGCCTCGTCCAGGGTGTGTGGCAGCGGCTCGATGCCGAGCGCGTGCCGCTCGCCGTCGGTCAGCGACCAGACGTCGTCCTCCGCCTCGGCCGGCAGCTCGTAGCCCTCCTCGATCCCTTTCAGCCCCGCCGCCAGCAACAGCGCGTACGCGAGGTAGGGGTTGCACGCCGAGTCGATCGAGCGCACCTCAGCCCGCGTCGACTGGCCCTTCTGCGGCTTGTATCGCGGCACCCGGACGAGAGCGGAGCGGTTGTTGTGCCCCCAGCAGACATACGACGGCGCCTCGCCGCCGCCGAGGATCCGCTTGTAGGAGTTGACCCACTGGTTGGTGACCGCGGTGACCTCGGCCGAGTGCCGAAGCAGCCCGGCGATGAAAGACCGACCGGTCTTGGACAGCTGGTACTCGGCGCCCGCCTCGAAGAACGCGTTCCGCTCACCCTCGAACAGCGACAGGTGGGTGTGCATACCGGACCCGGGGTGATCGGTGAACGGCTTCGGCATGAACGAGGCATAGATGCCCTGGCTCAGCGCGAGCTCTCGGACGACGACGCGGAACGTCATGATGTTGTCGGCGGTCGACAGCGCGTCGGCGTAGCGCAGGTCGATCTCCTGCTGACCCGGGGCGACCTCGTGGTGGCTGAACTCGACCGAGATTCCCATCGACTCCAGCATCGTGATCACCTCGCGCCGAAAGTCCTGCCCGCCGCCGTGCGCCGTGTGGTCGAAGAACCCTGAGTTGTCGACCGGCTCCGGGATGCTGCCCGGCTCCGGAGCTCCCTTGAACAGGAAGAACTCGATCTCCGGGTGGGTGTAGAAGGTGAAGCCGAGGTCGCCGGCGCGGGCCAGCGCCCGCTTCAGCACATGCCGCGGGTCTGCGTACGACACTCCGCCGTCCGGCAGCAGGATGTCGCAGAACATCCGCGCGGTGGCCGGGCCGTCGTCACCCCGCCACGGCAGGATCTGGAACGTGGTCGGGTCCGGCTTCGCCAGCATGTCCGCCTCGTAGACCCGGGCGAAGCCCTCGATCGCCGACCCGTCGAAGCCGATGCCCTCGTCGAACGCGTTCTCGAGCTCGGCCGGCGCGACCGCGACCGACTTCAGGAAGCCCTGCACGTCGGTGAACCACAGTCGTACGGACCGCACGTCGCGCTCCTCGAGCGCCCGCAGCACGAAGTCCTCCTGCTTGCCCATGCTGACAGTCTGGCCGATCGGCGACCTGCTCGGACGGCCACCCGGGCGGACGCCCAGGCGTCGAGCCGGACGGAGCCCGGGTCACTGCGGCTGCGGGACCGCCCGCGCCGGCACGAGATCGGCGGTGTCGTCAACCTCCGTGGAGATGTCCACCGGTGGCAGTGGCCCGCCCCGGCGCAGGTTGCGGTCGGCCCGGCCCTGGACGAGCCGGCACACCAGCGCGGGCACCGTGCCGAGCACGAGCACCGACAGGGCGTCGCGCAAGACGCCCTTGCCCGGCAGCCAGCTCGCATCGGCGACGCCGACGAGCACGCCCACCGCGAGGAGCAGAGTCGCCGCCAGGCACGACTGGGTGGCGAGCCGCCAGACCCACGCCGACCAGGACCGCGGCGGCGCGTCCGCGCGGGCTGTCCCGGTGCGGATCAGCCGGTGGCCGAGGACCGGCTCGAGGGCCGCGCCCATCGCCGCCGCGCGTTCCCGGCCGGTGAACTCGAGCCGCCGGTCGGGCAGGTCGAGCCGCAGGCTCCACCCCGGCGCGTACGTGTTGCCGTCGAGGTGTGCGGCCGTCACGTCGGCCAGCCGGGCAGATGCGGCGGGGTCGGCCACGTCCACGAGCTGATTCCGGTGGGTGCGGGCGAGCGCCACCAGCTCGTCCGTCCGGGACTCGCCGGGGCGGAACCGCGCCGTCGCGTCCTGCAGCCACTTGCGGGTCGGGTGCGGGTAGCCGAGCAGCCAGCCGTCCAGGATCACCACGTCGATTCCGCGCAGCCGCGGGCCGGCTTCCGACGCAGCGAAGGCCGCGATCTGCATCTCGTCCAAGCCGCCGGAAGGCGGTTCCGACTCCTCCCACGCAATGTTGACGTCGATACCTACCTCGTCCAGCCAGGCCAGCAGCGCGCGCGGGTTCCGCCGAGCAACGGCGTCGCCCACGAACGCCTCGACCGGAACGACCTCGCCGGACTTGTCCCGCAGCTGGGTGCCCCACGCGTCGTCCCACCAGAGCGTCAGTCGGCGCTGCTCGACGGCCGCGACCCGTATGGCGCCGCTCAGGAGCCGCACCACCGCGTCGAGCCGCTGGCGGTTCTCCGCCTCGTCGTCGCGGTTCGCGGACAGCTCGTCCGCGTCGACCGGCGGGATGGGCAGCCGGGTCAGCAGGGCACCCATCATCGGCACCCGGTCCACCGACGCCACGCCCAGCGAGTGTTGTACCGCGCCTGGGGCCAGCACGTCGAAAAGCTCGGACAGCGTCCGCGGCCAGCGCCCGGTCAGGTGGACGACCACCGGCAGCCCTGCATCCCGCTCCTCGCGCCACCTCGGCAGCCACACCCGGCGGGGCGTGTCAGCGGGTTCCAGCAACGGCACCGGCTGCCCGTCGATCAGGGCCGTCCGGTCGCCGAGGCGCCGGTCGGTGGCGGTCGCGTCGACCAGCAACGACGAGGCAGGTCGGGGCGTGGGCGGATCGGCGCCGGCTTCCAGCACCCCCGCCTCGATGCAGCCGGCGAGGGTCGCCATCGCCGCGGCCGCCGGCGCCTGGATCCCGACGCCGGCATGGGTCGCCGCGCGCCGGCGCGCGTCCTCGAGGTCGTCGACCTCACGCAGTGCGAGCAGCTGGGCCCGGTCGGACGGGATCGGGTGCAGCGCCCGAGGCAGCGACCCGTCGCCCCACTGGTTGATCGCGTCCATCAGCGAGCGACGGCGGTTCTCCAGCGCCCGGCCCGAACGCCGGATCAGCGAGCCGACGAGCGGGGTGGTGTCGTCGATGAGCCGGCGGGTGTCCAGCCGGGCCGCCAGCCGGAGCCCGGGGCGTACGTCGGGGTCCAGCAGCGCCCGCATCCGCGACAGCGGGCCGGCGACCAGCCGGTCGAACTCGTTCAGGTCCAGGTGCCACATCAGCGGCGCGCCAAGGAAGAGGACGGGTCGGTCCGGGTCGAGCTCGAGCCAGATCTCCGACTCGGGAACCAGCCGCACCTCGGTCGGGCACCGCACCCCGATCTCGGAGGCCACCTTTGCCAGGTGCTCGTGCAGGTCGCGCTCGACGAGGACGTGCACCTGCAGGCCCTGCTCCAGCGTTGACGGGCCGCGACGGGCGTGCGCAAAGGCCCAGCCGTACGCGACGGCGAGGACGAGCGCCGGCCAGCCGAGCAGCAGCGGGACGAACCCAAGCCCGACGCCGGCGACGCCGATCGCGAGCGCCAGGGCAGCGCTGGCCGCAGCGACCGCCTGCGCGCGGCGCAGGCTGCGCAGAACGAAGGCCGACGCCCGTTCCGCCTCGCGCCTGGCCGCGCGCATGGTTCGACCCATGACGGGCGTATCGAGCGCGGTCATAGGGGTCCCTGCGGCTGGCGAGCGCGGCTGGCGACGCGGCAACGGTACGACCCTTTGTTGCTCATTGTGAGGCATCAGTCACGATATGTAGCCGAACGGTTGACCCGGCTACCCCGCCGGCTGAGGGCGCGACGCCTACGCTGGCCCCGTGCCCCAACTGCGGGTCGCCCTGGCCCAGGTCAACGCCACCGTCGGCGACCTGGCCGGCAACGCGGCGGTGGTCGCCGACACCGCCGAGCGTGCGGCAAGAGCCGGTGCTCACCTGGCCGCCTTCCCCGAGCTGGTCTTGACCGGCTATCCCGTCGAGGACCTCGCGCTGCGCTCCTCGTACGTCGAGGCCGCCCGCCGTACGACCGCCGAGCTGGCCGCCCGGCTCGACTCGGACGGCCTGGGCGAGCTGGTGGTCGTTGTCGGCACGCTCGACCGAGCCGAGCTCGCCACCGAGCGGCTCGGGGTGCCGAAGGGCTCGCCGCACAACACCGCCGCCGTCATGCACCGCGGCCGGGTGGTGGCACGACAGGCGAAGCACCACCTGCCCAACTACGGCGTCTTCGACGAGGCGCGCTACTTCGTGCCCGGTGACACGATCGAGGTGCTGCGCGTGCGCGGCGTCGACGTTGCGCTCGCGATCTGCGAGGACCTGTGGCAGGACGGCCCGGCCGCGATGTCCGCGACCGCCAGCGCAGGTCTCCTGCTCGTGATCAACGGCTCCCCGTACGAGCGAGCGAAGGACGACGTGCGCCTCGACCTCTGCGCCCGCCGCGCGAAGGAGGCGGGCTGCCCGCTCGCCTACGTCAACCTGGTCGGCGGCCAGGACGAGCTCGTCTTCGACGGCGACTCGCTCGTAGTTGACGTTGACGGAACGGTGATCGCTCGCGCCGCGCAGTTTTCCGAGCAGCTGCTGACCGTGGACTTGGAGCTTTCCGCCCCACCCCCTGCCAACGATCCGCGGCAAATGGCTCACCCATCCGCGGCAAATGGTCTGCGCCTGCGCAGCACTGTGCTGTCCGAGGAGCCGGTGCCGACGTACGAGCCCGCGACGACCGACGACTTGCCGCGGCTGGACGAGCTGGCGGAGGTGTGGCAGGCGGTCGTTGTCGGCCTGCGTGACTACGTGCGCAAGAACGGCTTCGACAGCGTGTGCCTCGGGCTGTCCGGCGGCATCGACTCTGCGGTGACCGCCGTGCTTGCGGCCGACGCGCTCGGCGCGGACCGGGTGCACGCGGTGTCGATGCCCAGCAGGTACTCCACCGAGCACTCGACATCCGACGCCGCCGAGCTCGCCGAGCGCACCGGCATCTCGTACGACGTCGTGCCGATCAACGACATGGTGATGGCCTTCACCGAGCGGCTGGCGCTGACCGGGCTGGCCGAGGAGAACCTGCAGGCGCGGTGCCGCGGTGTGATCTTGATGGCGCTGTCCAACCAGCACGGGTACTTGGTGCTGGCGACCGGCAACAAGAGCGAGCTGTCGGTCGGCTACTCGACGTTGTACGGCGACGCGGTCGGCGGTTTCGCACCGATCAAGGACGTGCCGAAGACGCTGGTGTGGCAGCTAGCAAGGTGGCGCAACGACACCGCCGAGCGCGCCGGCGAGACGCCGCCGATCCCCGCGGAGATCATCGCCAAACCTCCGTCAGCGGAGCTGCGACCCGGTCAGCTGGACACCGACTCGCTGCCCGACTACGCGCTGCTCGACGACATCCTCGACGACTACGTGGAGCGGGACGCGAGCTCGGCCGAGCTGGTCGCGCGGGGCTTCGACGCCGACGTGGTGGAGCAGGTGCTGCGGCTGGTGGACCGGGCCGAGTTCAAGCGCCGCCAGTACCCGCCCGGGCCGAAGATCTCGGCCCGCAACTTCGGTCGCGACCGCCGGCTGCCGATCACCAGCCGGTGGCGCGAGCACCGCTGAGCATGTCACCCTGACCTGGTCCGGGGACCCCGTCACGGGGCCTCGAGAGCGGAGGTCCAGTTATGCCCGACTCACCCCTCGCACCCGCCACCGCGCCGGCGGTGCGCCGCATCCGCACCCGGCACCTGCAGGAGATGAAGGCGCGCGGCGAGAAGTGGGCGATGCTCACCGCGTACGAGCAGTACGCGGCCGCCACCTTCGACGAGGCCGGCATCCCGGTGCTGCTCGTCGGCGACTCTGCCAGCAACAACGTCTACGCCAACGAGACCTCGTTGCCGGTGACTGTCGACGAGCTGATCCCACTCGTACGAGCGGTGAGCCGCTCGGTGACCCGCGCGCTGGTCGTCGCAGACCTGCCCTTCGGGTCGTACCAGGCATCGCCGCAGCAGGCGTTCGACACGTCCGTCCGCTTCATGAAGGAGGCGGAGGCGCACGCGGTCAAGCTCGAGGGCGGGCTGGCGATGGTGCCGCAGGTGCGGCTGCTCACTGACGCCGGCATCCCGGTGATGGGCCACATCGGGTTCACCCCGCAGTCGGAGCACAGCCTCGGCGGCTACCGCGTCCAGGGGCGCGGCGCTGGTGCGTCGACGGTCCTCGACGAGGCCGTCGCGCTGCAGGACGCAGGGGCGTTCGCGGTCGTGATGGAGCTGGTGCCCGGCGACATCGCCGCCCAGGTGACCGCCAAGCTCACCGTCCCGACCATCGGCATCGGTGCCGGTGCCGGCTGCGACGCGCAGGTGCTGGTCTGGCAGGACATGGCCGGCCTGCGCACGGGCCGACCCACCCGGTTCGTCAAGCGGTACGCCGACCTGCACGCCGTGCTGCTCGACGCCGCCCGTATGTACGCCGCCGAGGTTGCCGACGGAGCATTCCCAGGACCGGAGCACACCTTCGAGTAACGACCTACACTCCGGTGCCATGACCGGGTGGACGAGGGCCCTGGCAGGAATCTCGGCGACGCTGCTCCTGGCGGTCACGCCACCGGCGGTTGCGCAGCAGGTCGACGTCGTCGACAAGCCCCAGGACAACGAGCGCCCCGGCCTCGACATCGTCACGGTGAACGCCCAGAACAACGACCGGGCGGTCGAGGTGACGGTGTCCTTCAGCCGGGTGCTCCGCGGCGACGTGATCGTCAGCGTCCTGGCTCGCGGGACCGACCGCAGTGACGGTGTACGCATCGTCAGCGAGCGCCGGCCGCAGACCGGCGACGAGACGTACCTCCTGCCGATCGCGTTCGGCCGCGGCGGCACGCTGCGCTGCCGTGGCCTGACCGGCGTGTGGAACTCGGACGCCGACACCGTGGTGTTGCGGATGCCGTCACGCTGCCTGGTGCGAGGCAACTACGGCGCGGTCCGGTTCGCCGTCCTGACTGAGCAGGCCGGCCAGGGCGGCGGGGACGTCGACTGGGCGCCGGAGGACGCGACCGGCGACATCGACTCGACCGAGTACGTCCCCCGCGGCTGACACCGGCACCCCCGGCGCCTGGGCCGTTTGCCGGCAAAGCGGCAACGGACCTGCGCATGCTAATGTATGAGCATGATGGACCGCCGGCTGCAGGTCCTCCTCGACGCCGAGCGGCACGACCGCGTCGTCGCCGCCGCCCGAGCCCGGGGGGTATCGGTCGCGACCATCGTCCGGGAGGCGATCGACCGCGGGGTGCCCGCCCCCGACGCACGCCGCCGAGCCGCCGGTGAGGCGCTGCTGGCCGCCGAACCGATGCCCGTCCCAGACGTACCCGAGCTCCTCGAGGAGCTCGACGCGCTGCGCGGGCGACGCGGGTGATCGTCCTCGACACCACCGTCCTGGTTTATGCCACCGGTGCGGAACACGAGATGCAATCACCCTGTCGCCGCCTGGTACGGGCCATCGCCGCCGGCCAAGTGTCCGCGACGACCACCGTTGAGGTCATTCAGGAGTACGCGCACGTGCGGGCGCGGCGCCATGGCAGGACCGCCGCCGCCCACGACGCTGGACGTTTCGCCGAGCTCCTGGCCCCGCTGCTGGTCGTCAGCGAGTCGGTGCTGCGTGACGGCCTGCGGGTCTTCGCCGAGACGACCCGACTCGGTTCCTTCGATGCCGTCCTGGCGGCGGCAACTGTCGGGTCCGGCGCCGACGCCCTGATCTCAGCCGATGCAGCCTTTGCCGCCGTGCCGGGCCTCGCCCACCTGGATCCATCGGACGCGGCGATCGAACCTCTGCTCCAAGGTTGAGGTCAGCCCCAGTCGAGGCGCGTATCACCCCAGCCACACGACGCCGAGCCACAGCGCGAGCCGACGAACGGCAGGACGGCAACCGTACGCGGCCGCGGCCGGGTCCACCCGATCGCGAGCACGAGCAGCACCAGCCAAACCGCGACGAGACCCAGCACCACCCACCACGGGGCGAAGAGCCCGCTGAAAACGTAGATCCACAGCACTGCGAGCCCGGTGAACCCGATCCAGGGCCCCGACTGGGACAGGTTCATCCGTGCCACGCCGCCAGCCTGGCAGAGGCTCAGACGTCGGTGACCCGGATCCCGGCGTGCGCCTTGTAGCGCCGGTTGATCGCGATCAGGTTGGCGGCGAGCGCTTCGACCTGACCGGCGTTGCGCAGCCGGCCGGCGAAGAGGCCACGCATCCCCGGGACGGTGCCGGCAAGCGCGATCACCTGGTCGGCCACCTCCCGGTCGTCGCCGAGCACCAGCACATCGGTGTCGATGCCACGCACCTCCGGGTCCAGCAGCAGCACCGCCGAGACGTGGTGGAACGCCGCCACGACCCGGGAGCCGGGTAGCAGCCGCTGAGCCTGCTGCGCGGCACTGCCCTCGGCGACGACGACGGGGTACGGGCCGCGGTCGTCGAAGCCGAGCGGGTTCACGCAGTCGACCACAACCTTGTCGGCCAGCAGCGGTGCGAGCTCACCCAGCGTCTCTGCATGCCCGGACCACGGCACCGCAACCACCACGATGTCGGCGTCGGCGACCACGTCGGCGTTGGCGCCGGCCTCGACCTTCACGGCGCCGGTGCCGGCGTCGTCCGCGAGGCGTCCGGCCAGTTCCGTCACCTCGTCTGCGGCAGCCGCCGCCCGCTCCGGGTCCCGGGAGCCGATCGCCACGGCGAGCCCGGCTGCGGCGAACCGGGTGCCGAGCCCGCGCCCTTGCGGTCCCGTACCGCCGACGACCGCCAGCCGCATACGGGACGGGTCGAGTGCGGCCATCGGCGCGGCCCCTCCTTGGGTGATCAGTCCTCGACGTCGTCCCAGTTGGGGTCGTTGTCCCAGGCCTCGTTGCGCTCGGCCACCTTGGCCAAGGCCCGCTCGGCCTCCTCCCGGCTGTCGTACGGACCGAGCCGGTCGATCGCGGGACACCCCTTCGTCCCCTCAACGGCGTCGTGGGCCAGGCAGAAGTAGTACCGGTCAGCCATGGGGCCATCCTGCACCCGATCGGACTCCTACACTCAGCGCATGCGCCGTCAGATCGACACCGCCACCGCCGATGCCTTGTCGTCGTACCCGATCTCCCCGCTCCGTCAGGTGCCGGCCGACATCCCGCGGCCGGAGTACGTGGGGCGGAAGCGAGTCCGGCGCTACGACGGCCCGAACATCCAGCCACCGCAGGTGATCGAGGCGATGCGGGTCGCCGGCCGGCTGGCGGCACAGGCGCTGGAGCTCGTCGGCAAGGCGGTCGCGCCCGGGGTCACCACCGACGAGCTGGACCGGGTCGGGCACGAGTTCCTCGTCGGCAACGGTGCCTACCCGTCGACGCTGACCTACCCCGGCAGCGGGTCGCCGCCATACCCGAAGTCGCTGTGCTCGAGCGTCAACGAGGTCATCTGCCACGGCATCCCGGACGCCCGACCGCTCGATGACGGCGACATCGTCAACATCGACATCACCGCCTACCTCGTGATCGATGGAGTCGGCGTGCACGGCGACACCAACGCGACGTTCGGCGTCGGCGACGTGGCCGAGGAGGACCGGCTGCTGGTCGAGCGGACCCGCGGGGCCCTGGACCGCGCCATCCGGTCGGTCAAGCCGGGGCGGCGGATCAACGTGATCGGCCGGGTCATCGAGGCGTACGCGAGGCGGTTCGGCTACGGCGTCGTACGGGACTTCACCGGGCACGGGGTGGGGCCGGCGTTCCACACCGGGCTGATCATCCCGCACTACGACGACCCGCGGTTCGACACGATGATCGAGCCGGGCATGACGTTCACGATCGAGCCGATGCTCACCCTCGGCACGATCGACTGGGACCAGTGGGACGACGGCTGGACCGTCAGCACGAAGGACAAGCGACGCACCGCTCAGTTCGAGCACACGCTCGTCGTCACCGACACCGGCGCCGACGTCCTCACCCTGGCTAGGTGACCGCTCCGCTGAGAGTGACGTTTCTGCGACGACACGCGGGAGAATCGGACACCAGCGTCACTCTCAACGGAGCCCGCACCGCAGCGGGGGCGGATGAGCCGGCCGATAGGCCGGATAGTGTTCCCGCGTAGGTGGAGGCCGTTGACTGTTGACGGCACTTGCGGGCTGACCTGCGGTTATGCCGTTGGCTTGTGTTGGCAGCCGTTGGCCGTTTGCGGACCTCTTGCGGACTTTCTGCGGACTGACTCCCGGGTCAGTAGCGCGCAACAGCGCGGCGCACCGGCGTGTCCCCCGCTGGGCTCGCCGAATCGGCATTACCGCCACCCCGTAGCCGGACCCCGTGACAACTGTCGGTGCCGTGGACAAGGATGGGCGGCAAGCGGCCCCGACCCGGCGAGCAACCGCCGAACCGGAGCCTAGTCCCGACCTGACTAGGAGGTCAGAACATGAGCACGACCGTACAGACACCGCCGAGCACGTCTCTAACCCGGCGGGCTCGAGTAGACGGCGTGCGGGATCACATCCTGGACGTGAACCAGGCGCCTGCCCGGCACCGTCACCCCGTGCGTTCCAGGGCAGCCTCGACGTCGAGTCGCGTCGTCATGCGGACGCGACCGACGCGACCGAGCTGGAAGTGCCGGAGCAGGTGAGTGTGGCGATGGCCGCCACCGAAGTTCCACGGAACTCGGGACACCCTCCCCGTACGGCCCGAGACACCATATGGGAGGGTGTGCTGATCGGGACGAGGCGCCGGATTGGTTGTCTCGTCGGCAATGGGCGCTGGCCCCGCGCCTGCCTTGGGTGAGGTCGACAGCGCCTGACGCTAAGGAGAGGGTAATGAACAGAATTGGGATTCGCGCGGCCATCGTCACCGTCGTCGCTCTCGTGCTCGGCGGCTTGACTGTATCGGTCTCGGCGGCGGGAGGGGCCCGGACCTGCTTTGGCCTCGAGGCAACCATCGTCGGCACCGCTGGCGCCGACACCATCATCGGGACTCCCGGTGCCGACGTGATCGTCGGGCGTGCCGGCGCCGACATAATTCGGGGCCTTGGTGGAAACGACACGATCTGCGGTGGTGCTGGTGCCGACGTTATCCGGGGTGGCGCCGGACA
>Ga0183260_10001642_pt1 | contig 18603 bp, 17 predicted proteins | sample AntDrymUQ4972206_2_FD_129768 | JGI IMG/M metagenome (GOLD analysis project Ga0183260, IMG submission 129768) | Polar desert sand microbial communities from Dry Valleys, Antarctica - metaG UQ497 (22.06) (version 2) (version 2) | ecosystem: Environmental > Terrestrial > Soil > Desert | place...
CAACCTCAAAAGTTTACCAGTATCCCTGGTACCATGTGGTGGAGCGTCGTTACACTTACTACTGTGGGTTATGGTGATATGATTCCCATCACTGCTATCGGAAAATTTATGACTTCTGTAATTCTGCTGGCCGGGGTTGCCTTATTCGCACTTCCTGCGGGTATTATTACAGCAGGATTTTTAGATGAAATCAGGAGAGCAAGACATGGCGATACAATTTTCAAATGCCCGCATTGCGGGGCAGCATTAAGCGATCATGAGCACCACTAAGAATGCATTAAATAATGCCCGGGATCTAATGTAACACTAATTCTGGCTGGCATCCATGCTTGCACTTCCCTGTTCCAGAATTTTCATAAGTTCATCAAGCTTTGGAGCAAGAATTATTTCTGTACGCCGGTTGCGGGCTCTGCCTTCAGGAGTACTATTGGTATCTACAGGATCATATTTACTTTTTCCTGAAGCAGCCACTCTCGCAGGATCTACCTGGTAGGTGGTCGTCAATATGCGAACAATAGAGGCAGACCGGGCTACACTCAATGCCCAGTTATCTTCATATTTTAATCGAATGGGTATAGAGTCTGTATGTCCTTCCACTAATACACTGATGTCAGGGTTGAGATTGAGCACCTGTGCCAGTGTTCCCAATGCTTCTTTACCTTTCGGGTTCACTACTGCGCTGCCGGACGGAAATAAAAGACTTTCCTGCAGGCTTACATGCACCCTTCCGTTTTTTACAAATACGGAAAGTTCTTCAGGTTTAAAGTTCACAAGGGCATCTGTCATTTTTTTACGCAAACCTTCTATAGCCTGGCGTTGGTTATCCATTAACTGGCGCATTTGAGCGAGCCTCTGCTGTTCTTCCTGCAATTGCTGTTGAGTCATATTGGCCAGGCGGGCTATTTCTGAAGCGTTTTTACCCGTTGCATCTATTTGATTGATGAGGCGGCTATTTTCATTTTGCGATTCTGTAAGCTTTGTATTTAATCCGGAAATGGTAGTGTTCAACTGCCCATTTTCAGCTATTAAATTTTGTTCCCGTACAAGTACTTCTTTATACTTTTTTGTGGAAATACAGGAACTTAGTAATAATAAAACCGGGAAAAGCAATATCAACAATTTGAAATTATGCATAAAGCTTATTTTGGGCTAAGTTCCGAAAAATTATGCTGCAAAAAAAAGATTCAGTTAATTTACAAAATGCCGGTTACATATGAGTTTAAGGCAAAAACAAAACACCTGCCCGATTTAGAAGCATTACTACTAAAACATCAGCCTCTGTTTAAAGGTCTCGATTTTCAAACAGATACCTATTTCAAAGTGCCATTTGGAAGGCTTAAATTAAGAGAAGGAAATATAGAACAAGCTCTGATCCATTACTTTAGAGGAGACACAGTAGGTGCAAAAATATCCAGGGTATTATTATATGAGCACGAACCGAATGATAATCTAAAGGAAATACTTACCACTTCGCTCGGAATAAAAACGGTGGTGGCTAAAAAAAGGAAAATTTATTTTATTGATAATGTGAAGTTCCATTTCGATGAAGTAAAAGATCTGGGAACTTTTGTAGAAGTAGAAGCTATTGAAACAGATGAAGTAAAAGACCTTGAGAAATTAAAAGATCAATGCCTTTTCTACGCAAGGCTTTTTGGCATCGAAGAGGAAGATTATGTAGCCCTGTCATACAGTGATCTGTTGCAGCTATGAGACCAGAAAAAAATGATACGCAATCTCCCCATTATTATCCTGAAAATTTTCCGGGGATTGCTTATTGAGTAAGCTTGTACCTAATCATATTTGACATTCTTTACTATTTCCTATTTAGGATTATGGCATAGATTTTTTTGTAGTAAGGAAAATTGTTTTATGGAGCCTATAAAAAATGCAAACAACGATAATATGAGCCTGAGGGATGATCAGCTCGAGGGTTTCGCTGCCGCTGAAATGGCAGACCGCGGGCCAAAAACTATATTCGGCGCTGGAGAAAGTAACAGAAAAAGTACGGATACTGCACTTCCTGTCAATGACGACGAGGATTTAGATGATGAGGATATGGATGATGACGATGATCTGGATGATGATGAAATAGGATTGGACGACGATGATATGGAACCCCCCGCCTCAGCTCCTGATGATGCCACAATTACTGAAGATGTGACAATTGAAGAGGAAGACGATTTTGATGATGATGACCTTCTGGATGAAGATGACGAAGAAGAAGACTCTACCCTCTAAAAAAAACATTTGATAGAGTAATTCATTTGCGAATTGCTCTATCTTTTTTTTGAACCATCTCTATCATTCTTTTGGCATCGCGAAAAGCATGGCCATGAATATCGTTATTGAAAAACACCCAGATACGATGACCTTCATTAACCCACACTGCAAACTTTTCTACAAAAACATTAAGCATTTCATCGCTGTAAGATGATGCATACAAGTCTTCCGGCCCATGAAACCGTAGATAAATATTTTTGGCAGTTATTATTTCGGAATATGGAAATTCTTTTGATTGTGAAATCACTAATCCAATATTATATTTCGACATAAGGGTAAGGCTTACATCGTCAAACCAGGTACTGTGTCTTGGCTCTAATACAAATTCATATTTTTTATATGCCTTTTTCAATAAAGAATAAAAATGTTCTGCTACATCGTAATTGAATTTGACCATGCGGGGTAGCTGTACCAATACAGGACCCATCTTGCTTTTGAACCGTTTCACATACTTCAAAGAAGCGTATGAGGGACTCTTCCGGATCCCGAAGTTTTTTCATATGTGTCAGGTAGCGGCTTATTTTAGGGCAAAAAATAAATCCTTCCGGTACTTTTTCCTTCCACCCTATAACAGTTTCAACTTTCGGTAAGTGGTAAAAAGAGGTATTAATCTCCGCAATATTGAAGTGTTGTGAATAGAAACTGAGGTAATCTGTTGCTTTCATCTTTGCAGCATAAAAGATCTCTTTCCAATGCTTATAACTCCATCCCGAAGTACCGATATGAATGAAAGGTTCCAGCTTCATAAATTATACATAAAGAATAAACTCATCAATAGTTGTGCACGATTTTTTCTCAACTAAGATGTCAAGGAAAAAACCCTGATCAAATCTTTGAGAATGAAAACTTTGTTTTTGAAACCTTCCGGACTAAAACCAACTATTCAGGACCAGCCCTTACCTTCTCTTGCTGCTTGTTTAGTCATGGACTTATTAGGTTATGCCAGTTATGCTATTCCTATTTTAGGTGAGTTATTAGATCTGGCATGGGCTCCCATCTCTGCTCTTATTTATTTAAAAATGTTTGGGTTCAAAAAAGGGCTTTTTGGTGGCATGTTCAATTTTGTAGAAGAAATACTACCCGGTCTGGATTTTATCCCCACATTTACCATTACATGGTGTATTTATTATTTCAAGAGAAAAAAGGAAAATTTTCAATTGCAAACCATCAGGTAAAAATTTCTGCAATTTCCCATTCATTATTTAATAATAAAAACTGCTTTGAATAACCGGCAGCTATGCGACCGTATTCATGAGCGCAACCTAATACGTGGGCGGGGTATAAACTACACATTCGCAATGCTTCCCCTATTTCTATTCCTGCTTTTTGTACAAGGTTTATAAACGATTTGTGCATAGTAAGCGCCGAGCCGCTCAATACCCCGTTGCATTCATATTTATCGCCTGCTAATTTGTGTTGATAATAGCCTTCGCCTGTTTCTGCTACTGCATCCGTGATCGCAAACAAACGTTCTCCCATTATTTTTTTTGCAATAGTAATGGCAGCAAAGTCAACATGATGTCCATCTGCAATAATGCTTGCTCTTACATGAGGATGATTAAAACAAGCACCTACCAGGCCGGGTGCCCTGTGTTGCAGCCCGCTCATAGCATTGTATAAATGAGTAACTGTTGTAATTCCTTTGTCAAAAGAATTCAATGCTTCTTCATACGTAGCATTGCTGTGTCCGGCAGAAACAACGATGCCATGCTGCTCAATAAGCCGGATAATTTCGCCATTGCACATTTCAGGAGCCAGCGTTATCATTTTAATTATTCCTTTTCCGTATTGAAGTAGTTCTTCTACTTCATCCATAACAGGACTATGAATCAGGTTTTCAATATGAGCGCCTCTTTTTTCCGGATTCAACCATGGACCTTCTACATGTAAACCACATACGCCTTTTCCACCGCTATCCCAATATTGTCTTACTGAATCTATGCATTTATAAAAGACTTCCGGAGTATTGGTAGCGACAGTAGGCAGAAATAATACTACACCACCTTTGCGACAGTAGTCCTTGATTAAATCTAAAGTTTGCGGGACCGGATCAACAGCGAGTAATTTATTATATGCACCATAAATCTGTAGGTCTATAAAAGCAGGTACAATCGTTCCCTTACGTTTTGTTATTTCTAAATCTAAAGGCAATTCAGCAGATGGCAACACTTTGTCTATAGAGTAATCATTGATGATGATAGTATGGTCTGTTAACCATTCTGTGCCAGTAAAAATTTTATCTGCAATAAATGCTTTTTGCATTGCGTAAATTATTCTTTACTGTTCATCATTATTGTCTGCATACCGCCGAAAACAGTTCTCCAGATCAAACCAAAAAAAGACTGTGTTGTAAGGCGGTATTGTACTGCTCGTTTGGCTGTTCGCGCCACACCATTTGGTCCGGGATTTTCATTCTGAAAGGTGTATTTATTAAGGATTTTGGTAAGGAAATCATTAGTCTTTGTAATGCCCGTTTCCTTATCCGTTTTCAGAAGCACAACAAAGAGGTTATTGTACCGCATTTGTACCTGACCTCTTGCCTGGTGGTCATTGCCATCTACTGCAAAGTTCAAGTACGGCATGTTGAATGATCGAAGGTCCATATTCCCCAGCGGTTTAGACAATACATTTAAATCTGCTGCCTGAATGTTTTTGATTGTGCCATCTACATGGAAACTCCCATTGAGTGAATCGAGATAAAAAGTGAAATTAGTTTCGATCAAACCTTTTCCTAGAATGTTGCCTTTTATATTAGCTATACATTTATGATTTTGTTTTATCAAAAGCGAATCGTTGGTGATATTGCTTATGTGTGCATTTAGGTTTGCAAATGAAAGAGTACCTTCCTTTTTTGTTTTTTCTCCCTTTTCTATATAAGTAAATTTTGCTCCTTTGATAGCAGCACCTTTGATGCGAATAAGGGATTTGGCTTTCAATAGCTGCTGATGAGGAGAATTCCCGATTTTACTTTTTAATGCTGGAGGATAAGTTTTATCTAAGTAAATAGAAAGAATGGGTTGAAACACAAGAACACTATCTGCTTCTATCACATTTTCATGTATAAATTGATCTAACTGAAAATTGGTAAAACTAAGTTTGGTAAATTCAATCACATTCATGTCTTTTCTAATGCCAATCGCTTTGTAATATGCTTCTTTGTCTTTTAATGTAGGCTGCATTTTAAAATCCACTATTTCAAACAATTTATCTTTTGATGAATAAGAGATTACTTCCGCTTTCAGCTTGCTCATGGAGTCGGCCGATCGAAATTTCAAGTCCCTGAATTTTAAAGACACATCTTTCGCATAACCTACTCTTGTTTTATCCTGGGCAGAAGTACTATCTATTAAAATGTGGCTAAACAATCCAAAACATGTATCGAATTGGAACTTCAAAGATTCAGATGTGTCTGCGTTGTTGTACAACAGTTTTACACCATCGAGATCTACCCGGTCAATGGCGATGCTGTTGATCTTTGGTTTTAGCAATTTCCAAAGAGGTTTTCTTTCCCTGTTATCCCTTTTTTGATAATGCCTTGTCAGCCGGATATTGGCATCTTTAGACATAATCTCCCCTATAGAAATTCGCTTATTTAATAATAAAGCGAGGATTTTAATATTTTTTAATTCAGCTTTTACCAGATCAAGTTCCAGGGTAACAGAAGGTAATGTATATGTTTCTTTTAGTTGTAAAAACCGGGCGCTATCAACATTGATCTGCAGGTTTTTTAATTTGACGCTTCCGCCAAAGAAGGTTGCGTCCAGATCGCCCAGTGAGTAGGTATATAAACTGTCAGAACCTTCTATAATAAATGTATGCAGCTTGTCTTTTAATAGAGGCTCAACATAACGTTCAGCCAGAACAATTAAGAACCCTGTTAGTAAAATAATAAAGAGTACGCTGTAAACAATCCATTTTCTTGCTCTCTTTTTTATTACTATCACACCCAAATTTACACAAAGGTGTAACACACATAAGACTAATTGTGTACAAAACGATAACCTATGCCTTTAATGGTGATGATCTGTATGGTAGGATCGGGCTTTAAATAGTTTCGGAGCTTTGTAATATAAACATCAAGATTGCGGCTGTTGAAAAATGAATCACTTCCCCACAGTAAATTTAATATATCCCGTCGCTCAAGCACCTGATCTCTTTTGATATATAATAATTTGAGCAATTCACTTTCCCGGTAAGAAAGTTTTCTTTTTTCCTGAGGATGATTGAGTGTTTGCCGGCGGACGTGGAAATGAAACTCGCCGATTTTTACTTCATCTGTAAGTGTGTCATTAGTTGCAGCAGGTTGCTTCAATACGTTTTCTATACGTACTATCAGCTCCTCCATGCTGAAAGGTTTCCTGATATAATCATTAGCGCCGGTCTTAAATCCATTTACCACATCGTCCACTCCCGATTTGGCACTTAAAAATATAATAGGCACATCCGGACTGATTTCGCGTATGCCATCAGCTATTGCAAATCCATCTTTATTCGGCAGCATGATATCCAGAATGCATAGGTCAGGACTTGTTTCCTGAAACTTTTTTAATGCCTTACCTCCATCTTCTTCCATTACTACTTCATAGCCCCTGCTTTGCAGCGTTTCGCTCACTATTTTAGCAAGAAAAATCTCATCCTCTACATACAAAATTTTCGCTTTGCTCATGCGTGTTGCTTTGGTAATGTGATAATGAATTTACTCCCTGCTTCCTGCAGTGTTTCTACTTTAATAGTGCCTTTATGCTTTTCTATTACATGTGCAGCATAACTCAATCCTAAACCATAGCCTTTGGCATTATGCACATTGCCGGTAGGCACACGAAAGAATTTTTCAAATATCTTTTGCTTATACTCATCAGGTATCCCAATGCCTTTATCCGCCACTTCTAATCTGATCGCAGCGTCGTTTCCATAAACGAGTATATTCAATTGCGGCGTCCCTGTACTGTACTTTAATGCATTGTCAACAAGGTTGAATATTACACTTATAAGATGTAGCCTGTCTCCTTGTAGCGTTGTAGTACCGGTCGCTTCTACGTGTACTTCAGCCTTGTGCTTTTCGAACTGTAATCGCATAGATGTTGTCACTTCATCAACCAGCGCTTTCATGTCCAGTGTCTCATACTTCAGTTCGATCTCTTTGTTTTCAAACATGGAAAGTTTCAGCACCTTATCAACCAGCATAGAAAGTCTTTGTAATTCCAGTGCGGAAATGTCAAGATACTCTTTTGTTTTGGTGGCATCCATGGTGGCATTGAAACTTCGCAATGCTTCAATGGCTACACTTACCGTGGCTATAGGTGTTTTCAGTTCATGGGTAATGTTTGAGATGAATTCATTTTTGATAGCAGCTAACCGGCTTTGCTTCAGCACATTGCTGTACAGGAGCCAAAAAGACACTATGGTAAATGCAACAAGAAATAAAGAGAGTAATATGGGTGCGCTTATTCTTTTTAAAATATAAGGAAATGTATTTTCGATCTGCAGCTTGTAGGTGATGGGATTTTTGAATCCAATAGTAACTTCATTAAATACTCTTCCTTCTTCTTCTTTTATCTTTTCCAGCCGGGTCACTGAAAAAGGCACCGACATATTTTGTTGTTCCAAACGATTAGTAAAAGCTGCTTTTATTTCTTTCACCTTTATAGTATCCTGTAATGATTCCATGTCATATAAAAATTGTATGATGCGATTTCGCTCCCGCATATTTGGTCTGGAGCGTCGTGATGTATCAAATGGCAATCGCTCCGATAAAATAATTGTTCGATCTGAAATCTGATCAGTTGAATCTTTGGGGCGGACTTTTTCCCGAAGCATATTCACCATGCTTATCATTTTTTGATCAGAACTTATTTTTGTTCTGTCAGACCCTTGTGTTAATCTATCTATCCTGGAAGTGTCTAAACCCAGTGAATCAATTTTCAACTTTGAAGTCTGCAAAGAAAATATGGTTTCACGAAATGCCATGTTGGTGCGCATTTCGAGGGTACGCTCTTCCCGCTCGTAAGCTTTCTTCAGCCAGTAAAGCTGAAAGCCTGCAATGGCTAATACGGTAAGCGCCATAAGTACCGGCATCCACTTTATATGCTTCGAGGGGCGTGACATCAAAGCAAATTTATCCTTTCTGCTGACCGATGGCCATGCCTTTAACCTTTATTAACTTAGTTGCAACGTGAATTAACAAGCTGTCTATTAGTGAGCAATTACTTTTGAAAAAACGATTAGGCCATGAAAAAAATATTCTTCTCCTTGTTACTGTTTTCTGTCTTGGCTGCCCAGGCGCAAATGAAAGAGGGCAAGGTAGTATATGAGCGTTCTATGCAAATGCGTATGAGGGGGATGAGTACAGAAGCCGCAGCCATAGTTCCGGAATCCCGGAAGGATAATTTTGAATTAATGTTTGGAAACAATCAATCACTGTGGCAGGTTATTCCGGGTGAAGAAGGTAATAACAGCACTTTCTCAGGTGAGAGAATGATAATAAGGATAGCGGGTAATACTGATATTATTTATACCAATTTCGGCACTAACAAAAGAGTGGATCAGCGTGATATAATGGATCGCGAATACCTCGTAGAAGATAGTTTGCGAAAGCTGGAGTGGAAGACAAGTGACGAAACCAAATCAATTCTGGGATATACAGCCCGCAAAGCCGTGGCGCAACGTGTGGCACCGCAAATGCGCATGACCATGGAGAATGGGCAAATGAAGCGTGAAGAGACCATGGATACATCGGTGATTGTTGCCTGGTTCACTTCGGATATTCCTGTGCCTGCCGGTCCACCTGAGTTCGGCGGCCAGTTGCCGGGCTTGATACTTGAATTAAACGTGAACAACGGCAGGCAGGTATATAAAGCGCTTGAGATAACGCCCAAGGTAAAGGTGGCAGATATAAAAGAGCCTAAAGGTGGTAAACGCATCACATCCCAGGAGTTTATAAAAGAAAGAGAAAAGCTGATGGAAGAAATGCGAAAGAATAATCCGGGAGGGAACAGGATCAGGATTAATAATTGATAAGAGTAGTTTAATGTTTTGGGTTGATAACTATAGTACTTCTTATCCCTTCTTCAGTTTCTCCGAATGATTAAAACAGGTGTTTGCAGTAGTTAAAAACAAAAGTAATTATCAAGCTAATTATTGCTCAGCGAAGCCTTAAAAAAAGTTGATTTTTTACACAGTTTATGTTATAAGCATACCCTTCTTTGGTGTGTCATTAAAAGTAAGTGTCAAACAATTAGAGACATTGCATCCGTATGAGAAAAGCATACTCTTTTGTAAGTTGACTTTTGTGTCAAAGCTTTGTGTGCTTGCAAATGTGTGTGCTTTTGTGTACGGCTTTCTCATAAATGATGAATGAGATGTATAATCATATCAGCTAAAGCTCATACTTATACAATCTTGCTATTGCCTGCTGATATTCCCACTCCATTTGAAGGTATTTGTCATGAGCTGAAAAGTAATAGCTCACGTCCTGGAAATATTGAATGATGGTTATTTGACCAAGCGTCAATGCCTTATTTAAAAGTTCTGTGTTGTTGAGTGTTGCAAATAAATTTTTATAGTCCTGCATTGCTTTTAAACGTACTGCTAACTGATCGTAATAGCCTTTGTTTTCAAGCCTGTGTTCAAGGATGTGTGTTTGTGCATTGGTAGTTGCATAGTCAAGGTTTGCTTGTGCGGCCTTCAATCTATTCTTGTTTTCCCATAAAGGAATTGTGATGCCTGCATGAATGCCTTTGTAGCTCTGACCTAATATGCCCTGTGAGTGGTAGCCTGTTTCAATCTTTGGAAGGTTCAATGATTTTTGTACTCCTATCTGCAGTTGTATAATTGCCTTTTCCTGTTCATATACTTTTAAAAGTGGGTCGTTTGCTTCAATGGCACTATCTAAGGTTTCAAAATCAGGAACGACAGCAGTTAAAGGATAAGCCGTGTCTTTAATTATTATTATTTCCTGACCTCCGTTTAATTCTAATAGTTTTGTTGTTGCTACCTCTATTTCGTTTTCATTTAGTGCTGCTTCATTTTGTATGTTCAGCAATTGCAACTTTGCTTTATTCACTTCTAATACTATCACATCTCCTTTATCTAACTTCTTCTGGTAATCCTGCACTAACTGTTGTGTATTTATTAATCTCCTGTTTAACTCTGCTGCCTTTTTATTGAGATATATAATTTGTAATGTAATTAATTTTGCTTCTAATAAAATATCCTGCCTGTAAACACTTTGCTGTAAAGAAGTTTGTGCTATCTGTTGATTTGATAATTGTCTTTTGCGCTTATAGGTGGAGGGGAAATCCAAACGCTGTGTTACACTAAAATCTTTTTGATTGCCTGCACTGACTGGTGTGCCAAATAAATAATCATATTCAACTTGTGGGTCGGATGGTGTTAGCCCTGTTTTAAATTCCGTTCTTCTTGCTTCCCAATACTTTTTGTTTGACTGTATGGATTTATTATTTGTCTCAACTGATGATAAGACATCATTGACTGCAGATTGTGACAGAACAGATGATGTTATAACTACAAATAGTATGGATATAATGAATTTATTTTTCATTGACCTGTTTTTGAAATGTATGAGTAAGAAAAACAATAATAAGAATGCTGAGGGCAAGGTATCCTGCGATGATAAAACTTGTGTTTTTAAAGTGGCTTCCTAAAAACCCGGCAATGGGATAACCTATTGCCCACCATAAATGTGACCAGGCAAAATGTGCTCCATATACTTTTCCCTGTTGTTCTAAAGGAATTCGTTCGGCAATAAGCATTTGAGAAGGCATCTCTGCCAGGTTTTGCCCGAAGCCTGCCACCAACCATAAAAAGATCAATAAGTAAAAGGAAGCATGGTTGGCAGGAAGTACTGCGAGGCTTACGATTAATCCTCCAATAATCAATGACCACTTTCTTGTTTTGCTTTTATCAAGTATTGCAGCGCCAAACGCACCTATAGCAGCACCTACGCCAAGAGCAGACATCACCCACCCATAGTGCTTATCATCCTGTGCTAATATTCCTTTCACATAGCCCACTGTATTAACCAGGATGTTTGCACCGACTATGGCGGCTGCAAATTCTATCAACAGGGCAAAGCGAATAACACGGTCTTTAAATAAAAGCATGGTGCCGGTAAATACCTCTTTCCATTTTCCAATGCTTATTTCTGATTTTACAGCATTTACTTTAAAAGAAAATAGATTTCGGCTTATGGCTAATACCAACAATGCCGATAACAAATAACTTATACTGTCTGCGAGGAATATCTCTCTTGAACCTAACCATGCTGCGGCAATGCCTGCTATACCCGGGCCCATAATGGCAAGCACCTGGTATGTAGCATTTGACAAAGCAATGGCCGGTGCAAATTTTTCTTTATCCTTTATCATTTGCGGTATAGACGCTTTGAAAGAAGGGGTAAAGAATGCACTGAATACATTTAAAAAGAAAACAATTAAATAGATCTGCCATTCAGCATTAACAAAGGCTAATAATGTAACCAAAGCCATGCGACCAAAATCAGCAATTAATAAAATTTTTCTTCTGTTTATTTTATCTGCTAATACGCCGGCATAAGGTGCAAAAAGAATAAATGCCGTTACTCTTAACGTTAGCGCAGTTGATAAAATGGCAGCCGAGTTTTCGCCTCCAAATTCAAAAGCAAGTAAGGCAATACCAACCCAGGTAAACGCATCACCTAATAAGCTGACGGTTTGTGCCGCATATAACTTGGCAAACTCTTTCTGCCGAAGGCTGTTAAATATTGCTGCTAATCTCAATGTCTTTATTTTTTTCTGTTTTTCTGTTTGCCAAATAGTACACTACCGGCACTACAAACAAGTTGAGCAATGTTGAACTCAATAAACCCCCTAAGATTACTTTAGCCATCGGGCTTTGTATCTCGTTGCCCGGTAATTCACCACCCATTGCTAAAGGAATAAGCGCCAAGCCTGCGGTCAATGCTGTCATAAGAATGGGGCTTAATCTGTCTTTTGAACCTTGTATGATTGTATCATATAAAGACATCCCTTCTTTGGTTAATGTCTGATAATGGGAAACCAGCAGGATACCGTTTCTTGTTGCAATACCAAATAGTGTAATAAAACCAATAATTGCAGGAATGCTTAGCATACCTGATGTTAGCCATACACTTAGTACGCCGCCAATCAATGCCAATGGCAGGTTCAATAAAATGATAGAAGATATTTTTATGTTCTTAAACTCCTGGTACAATAAGAAGAAGATTACAAACAGTGCAAGCAGTGAGGTAACCACTAATGTTTTTGATGCTTCTGCTTCTGCTTCAAACTGACCGCCGTATTCTATCCTGTAACCTTCCGGCAGTTTAATATTGCTTTCAATTTTTTGTCTTATTTCATCCACTACACTTTTTTGGTCACGACCTGCAACGTTTGCTGACACTACGGTTTTACGCTGAACATTTTCCCTGTTGATTGTATTAGGACCTGTTGTTGAAACAATATTTGCTACATAGTTTAATGGTATCTTTTGTCCATCTCCTGCATCTATTAAAGTGTTACTTATTCTTTCCAGATTGCCCCTGTTGCTTTCATCAAAACGCAATACCATATCAAAACGCTGGCTGCCTTCGTAAACTTCTGAAACTTTTTCTCCTGCAAATGCAACATCAGTAAACTCAGCAAACTCGCCAATAGTAATGCCGTATTTGCTTAGCATATCCCTGTTGGCTTTTATCTGCACCTGTGGTATTTGTACCTGTTGCTCTACACTTAAATCAACCAAGCCTTCTGTGCCTTCAATGCTGGTTTTTATTTGATTGGAAAGTGTAAACAGTGCACTTAAATCAGTTCCAAAAATCTTAATGGCTATGTTGGCTCTTGTACCGGAAAGCATGTGGTCTATTCTATGACCAATAGGCTGACCTATGGTAATGTTAGCTCCTGAAACGCCTGCTAATTTATCTCTTACCTCCTTCATAAATTCTTCCCTGTCTCTATCTTTCAAAACAAATGGCGCATCTATTTCTGAAGCATTTACGCCCTGCGCATGTTCGTCTAATTCTGCCCTGCCTGTTCTTCTTGTTGTTATTCTTACCTCCGGTATAGTAAGTAATGTCTTTTCAACATTAGCTCCTATCTTATTACTTTCTTCTAATGAAATGCCTGGCAGACTGGTAACACTTACCACTAATGAACCCTCGTTGAACTCCGGTAAAAAACTTCTTCCTAAAGTTGTAAATAGTAACATTGCCCCAATGAATAAAGCAATAGCTGTGGCAATGATTGGTTTCTTATGTTTCATTGCCCTTATAAGTGTTCTTTCATAAACTGCATTCAGCTTACGAACTAACCAGCTTTCTTTATGTTGCTTCTGCAACATTTTTTCATTTGTCAATAAGTAACTGCATAATACTGGAGTTAATGTGATGGCGATAATTAGTGAAGCAAAAAGGGAAACGATAAAAGCTATACCAAGCGGGGCTAATAACCTGCCTTCCATTCCCGATAAAAAAAACAATGGAACAAATGCGGTAATTATAATAAATGTTGCGTTAATGATTGATGTTCGTATTTCAACCGAGGCATTAAAAATAACTTCTAATTTATTTTGTCGTTCTTCCGCTGGTTTGGCTGCATCCTGCTTCAATCTTCTGAAAACATTCTCGACATCAATAATTGCATCATCTACCAAAGCACCAATAGCTATAGCCATGCCTCCTAAGCTCATGGTATTTATAGTAAAGCCAAACCATTTTAACACAAGAATTGCTGTAAGCAATGAAACAGGAATAGCTACTAATGAAATGACTGTTGGTCTCCAGTTCATCAGGAATAAAAACAAGATGATTACCACAAATAAAGAACCCTCCCATAATGTTTTTTGGATGTTACCAATAGATGCATTAATAAAGTCTGCCTGCCTGAATATTTGAGTGTTTATCTGTAAATCCTGTGGCAATGTTTTCTTTAGTTCAATAAGCGCTTTATCAATTTTATTTGTTAGTTCTAATGTATTTGTTCCCGGTTGTTTCATTACCGTCATTATCACGGCAGGAGTACCTTTTAATGAACCATCACCAATTTTAATAGCTGAACCAATTTTTATTTCTGCAACGTCCTCAATTTTTATAGGTACTCCATTTACTGTTTTGATTACAGACCTTCCTAATTCATTCAAATCATTCGTTCTGCCTATTCCTCTTACAATATATTCGTTGCTGTATTCACTCATAAAGCCTCCTGCTGCATTTTGGTTAGCTTCTTCTGATGCCTTTAATAATTCATTGAGTGATATGTTATAGTAATTCATCTTTTGCGGTGAAGCCAATATTTGAAACTGTTTAAACTCACCTCCAATAACTACCACCTGTGATACGCCACCGATGGATAAAAGCAATGGACGAATGTTCCAATCAGAGATGGTACGAACATCCATTTTATTTGTTGCTGTACCTGTAACGCTAATCAACATTATTTCTCCCATTATGGAAGATTGAGGAGCCATAACAGGAGCACTTACCCCGAATGGTAACTGATTAGCCACAACACTCATTTTCTCGCTGACTATCTGCCTTGCCCTGTATATTTCTGTACCCCAATTAAACTCCACCCAAACTATAGAGATACCTGCTGATGAGGAAGACCTTACCCGTCTTACATTTCCTGCACCATTCACTGCTGTTTCCACAGGAAAAGTTACAAGGCGTTCTACTTCTTCAGGAGCCATACCATGAGCTTCTGTAAGCACTACAACAGTAGGCGCTGTTAAGTCCGGGAACACATCTACTTCCATGTTTGAAGCGGTATATGCACCGAGGAACAACAACAGCGTTGATGCTGCCATAACAAGTAACCTGTTATGTAATGAAAATTGTATTATCCGGTTTAACATCTTTCTAAAATTTTAATGCTCATGACCATGAGCCGGTAATGCGCCGCTTGCCTGTGATAATTTTATTTGATATGCACCTTTGGTTACTATTCTCTCACCTTCATTCACACCTGAAAGTACCTGCACTTTTTCGCCATCATTTGCACCCAGTTTTAGTTCTCTCTTTTGAAAACTTTCACCTTCAGTTTGTACATACACGTAAAAAATTCCTTGTTCCTCAACTAATGCTGATGTCGGAATTATTAATGTGTTGTAAATAGGAACTGTCTTTAAATAAATTTCTGCAAAAGAACCAGGAAGAATGCCGGGTCTTGCATCTATTTGAAAGTGTACCGGAATAAATGGAGTGTTATCTCCTGTTGTTTTTGCAATAGACATCAATCTTCCATTCAGGCTTTTTGTGTTGTAGGTAAGTTCGTTTTGAATGATGGTAAAGTTTGCTTCCTGAATGCTGCTTATCCTGTCGGCATCTTTCAGCGATACATCGGCTCTTAATACCAGCTTTTGGTTTTTAGTGATGGTTGCTAACGGCTGTCCTGCTGATACAAACTGACCTTCACTAACTAATATGCTTTTGATAAAGCCGCTGATGGGAGATGAAAGACTTTTACCTCCTACACTGTAGTTCCTGTTAAGATTACTTAAAGCAATTTGTGAATTTTGGTAACGAAGCTTAGCAGCCTGAAACTCACCCTGTGTTATCAGTTTGTCTTTAATTAATTCACTTGCTCTGTTAAATTCTGCTTGTGCTGTGGTTAATTCTGCCCTTGCTGTTTGCTTAGCAGCCGCTACATTTTCAACGGGTATTTCACCACCCGTAATTGTGAACATTGCTTGCCCTGAACGAACTGCTGAACCTGTAACATTTGTATTGCCTGCAAATTTTACTATCCCGTTTGATTTGGCTGCTATGGTTACTTCATCTCCCGGTGCTGAAAGTATTTCACCTGTAGCTTTTACTACATCATACATGGTTTCTCGTTGTACCGGAGCATTTGCAAATTCTACTTTCCAAGCCTGTTCTTTCAGGTAAGATATGTTGCTACCATCTGCCTCTTTTGGTTGTGCTGCTATAGCTGCTTTTTCATCTGCATATACTACTACGCTATCTATGATTATCTGGTCTGTAAAATCCTTTGTTTGAATATCAAAAACAAGTCTTCCCATCCCTGCCTGTGTTGGCTGCAAAGCCAAACGAAAGATGCCCGGTGAACTTGGCGTCGTGGCAGTGTTCTTCAGTTCTTTGCCATTCTGAAATAAGGTAACTGTTACTGTGCCTTCTGTATAGGGCAGAAAGTTTTCAGCAAGTTTGGTCAGGTGAGCCGCAAACTTTGATGTGCTGCCTACTACCAAAGGTTTGAACTCTACAAAGAGTTCTGATTTGGGTGTATAAAGAGTATAGGCTAACGCCTCTAATTCTTCTTTTCGTTCTTCTGTATGAGAGTGATTGTCGTTGCAAGCTGTCATTAAACAGATTGCAATCAACCCTATAATGTATTGTTTCATGATTGTACAATTGGTAAAACCTAAAATGAAAAAGGAATGGGCATAGTAAGCCCATGGCAGAAAAGTAGGCATAAGAATGCGCTAACTGATTTGCCGGTAGTTAGCAGGCAGGTGGTGGTCGGGAAAAAAGATTGAATGAATAGTTACCGGGTGGCGGGAACTCCCTGTAATAGCCAAAGTGAGATTTGGAATTTTCTTTTAGTTGTTTTACCTGATTTGTTATAACAGGAGTAAGTAAGTAAAGTATGGGTAAATTAATACTAACCTTACTGAATTGCGATGGTACAAAGTCCTCGTCTAATTGAGCAAAGGAAAATATGTTATGATGGTCTTTCCTGTTCTGTTCGTGGTCGTGGTGGTCTGTGTCTGTGTCTTCGACTTCGTGATGGTCGTTATGGTGAGCAAGTGCCTCAATAAGTTCATGGTGATGGTGGGGCAAAGTATTATGCCCTACAATTGTTGCTACTGCAAACAGCATCAATATTTTAGACAACCATTTTTTCACGAATTGCAAAGGTAAGGAAAGTTGTGGGATGGGGATTTTTGGGTAAAAGCTGCCGGAATTACTGCAAGTACAAGTGAGTGACACAACAAAAGTTTCACCAGGGAACTAAAGCCGGTCATCAAATCACTTCTTCTTAAAACTTCAAAACAAAAAGTTTTGAGTAGTATTGAACGGTGTTATATGTTCTTCTGCTATGCATTTAATTCTATCAAAAGCTATTTCAAATCTTGCTGACATAGAGGTTTCGGAATATTGTTTAATTTTTAAGCCGCTGCATTTTTTGGACCGTTTTCTGAAAATGTACCGAGTATTAAGTAACCAGCTTTTTTAATGGCATCTTCAGCAATGGAAACATATTTGTAAATCTTTTCTTCAGTTGTTAATACACCCTAATCCCTTTATAAATAAATCTGCCCCAGAATTTATTGAAGGCATGAACATTCATGGTTTGTTTATTCTGCAAATCAAACACCGGGTGGTCTTCATTCACCCATTCAAAAATGCCGCCGTAAAGATTGCTTACATTAATATATCCGTTCTCCTTTAACTTAGCGGTAATGTTTTCACTTCGTTTACCTACCGAGCAATAAACTATTATCGGCGTGTTCTTAGGAATATCTTTTAAGCCCTCCATTGAAAAATTATTATACCCTACAAAAACGGAATTTTTCAGGTGGCTAACATTATATTCGTTTGCTTCTCTTGCATCAACAAACGTGTAATTAACTTTTGATTTATTTACCTCTTCAACCGAAACATGTTTCACTTTATTGGTTAATATGGTTTTTAAAAAAATATTGAATGATTTGTTTTTAACCTGCCCATAACTTGAGCCCGAAACTAAAATAAGAAATAGGATAACAATTGATTTATGGAATAAAGGTTTCATATTCGATGTACGTATTTATTTTGTGTAACTATTGCCTTGAAGCAAAATTTCAAAGGCAATTTTCTTTTATTGAAATTCTTTAACTGCATCTCCTAAATCAAATACCTTAACACTTCCATTTAACTTGGATTGGATTAATGAACTTGCTGCTGCACTGCGATAACCACCCGCACAATGCACAACAATTGGTTTATCTGTTGGAATTTCATTCACCCTGTCTCTAGCCTCTGCTAAAGGAATGGATATGCTATTTGAAAATATCTTTCCTTCCTTTACTTCTGAAACATTTCTAACATCTACAATGGTAAAGTCAGATGAAAAATATGCTTTTAGAAACATGTCCCCTGTTTAAATTCTGTACTGAATAGTGCTATGAAATCTACGTAATGCTCCTCCAAACTCACCTCACGATCAACACTAAGCCTTTTAAAACTAACGAAAGATCCCTGACATGGATCAAATATGGATAAGTACCGGTGGGCAACAAATGCCCTTTAAATTTGCCGTCCCATTGCACATCTGAATTACGGGAATAAAAAACAACCTGTCCATA
>Ga0183260_10001643_pt1 | contig 18602 bp, 24 predicted proteins | sample AntDrymUQ4972206_2_FD_129768 | JGI IMG/M metagenome (GOLD analysis project Ga0183260, IMG submission 129768) | Polar desert sand microbial communities from Dry Valleys, Antarctica - metaG UQ497 (22.06) (version 2) (version 2) | ecosystem: Environmental > Terrestrial > Soil > Desert | place...
CAGAAACCTGGCTGCAACGTGCCCTCATCGCGACGCCCGCCGACGATGCCGTTGACCGGGCCGCGCGGGAGAGTCTCGCTCGCGTCTCGATCGAGCGCGGTGAGTACCCAACGGCGCCCGGCTACCTCCTCGACATGCTCGGCGCGCTCACGCCCGACGGTCCAGCCGCCGATCTTGCTTCCTGCTTCGACGCCATCGCCCGCTTGGCTTGGGCCGAGGCGGCCGACCACCGCGTCGCGGCCACGCTGACCGCGACAGCCGACGCCTTGTGTGCGACGCCGGCCGGGCGAGCGCCCGTCTACGCGGCCGAGCGTGACGAAACAGCCGCGGCGTGCGAAGCATCCCTCGGGCCGGAGGCGTTCGCCCTCGCCGTGACCGCCGGTGGCGCACTCGCCCTGAGCGACGCGTTCGACCTCGCTCGCTCTGCGCTCGCCCTCTAGAGCCTCAGGTTCGGTGGTGGTTGCGTGGTGCGTGGGTGGTGGTCTGGTGTGTGGTGCGTTGATTGTGCGTGCGTCTGTGGGGTGTTCACTCAATCTGCTGACCTGCGGCGCGGCGCGGCGGCTGTCGGAGACTCCACAGGTTGAGGAGCGGTGTCTCCACAGGACGCGCAGTCATGCCGCTCACCTGATGGCTCGAGTCGCCGTTGACATTACCCAACGACGTCGTTGTACAATGTCAACATGGCCCGGGGGAGGCACCCCAAGAAGGAGGTCGAGCAAGCGCTCCGCTTTGCAGAGACCATCGGTTGGACCGTCACGCCGACGGCGGCGGGTCACCGTTGGGGCAAGGTCACCTGCGGCCGCGGTTGCACCGAATCGGTGTGGAGCACTCCCAGGAACGCTGGCAACCACGCCAACCATCTGCGCAGGCGGATCGCCGCTTGCCCGCACGACAAGGAGGACCAGTGACAACGCACGACTTCACGCTCATCATCGACGGCGACGTCGACAGCGACGCGAACATCAACGCCCTCTTCGAAGCGGGCTGCGATGACGCCACGTTCGGTGCCTGCACGCCCCACCTCGAAGCATTCGGCGACTTCTCTCGCGACGCTGCCACTCTGAGCCAGGCCATCCTTTCCGCGATCGACGACGTCGAGTCGGTGCCTGGCCTCACCGTCCGCCGCGTCGAACCAGAGGACCTCGTCACCAGCGCGGAGATTGCCGAACGTCTCGGCCGAAGCCGCGAAAGCGTGCGCCTCCTCGCGAACGGAGAACGGGGGCCCGGGGGGTTTCCGCAACCCGTCTCCCACATCCGAGCCCGCACCCGCCTGTGGCGCTGGTCAGACATAGCCGAGTGGGCACAGCTCCCCGACGCCGACCGTGAACGCGCCCACATCATTGCCAGCACCAACGCCGCTCTCGACCTGCGCGCCAACGCCGCCGGCGTGCCAGCCGCCGACCGCAAGGCGATCACCGCCGTCTCCCTCCGACGTCGCCCGCTCGCCAGCTGACCGGGTCAGTTGGTGTGAACAATCGAGCTTCCCTTACGAGAACATCCCTGCGTCGGTCGGTCGGTGGTGGTGGTTGGTTGGTTGGCCGGTGGGATGTTCATTCAACCCGCTGACCTGCGGCGTGGCACCCGTGCGCCAAGAGACTCCACAGGTTTAGGAGGCGAGTCTCCACAGCGCCCGCTCTCCCACCACTCCGATGCCCCCGGCCAGCGTTCCCCGGCGCCCGCCCCTGACCCCCGCCCTCGCCCCCTCAGTGGATCGAGCATTGGTTTCCTAATCTCGGGAGGGCCAATTCGCTGATCCGTGATTTGGCGCGAAAGTCCGGGTCAGACGTGGTTTCTGGTGTTGGCTCGTGTTGCCTCGTGGTGCCGATTCCTACGAGCTCCACGGGGTTCTCGCGGGATCGCGCGCTGGTCATTCAGAGACGACCCGACACATAACCTCGTAGCGTTGGGCCGTGCCTCTCGAGATCGGACTCTGGCGCGTCGACGGTGAGCCGGTGCGCGTGACCGCTGCGCCGATGCCGCTCGAGTCGCGCCTCGAGCTGCTCATCGAGGCCGACCCGGCGATCCTCGGTGAGCCCCTCCTCTTCATCGGCCGCCAAGTGCCGACGGCGCACGGCAAATTCATCGACCTGCTCGGTGTCGACGGTGACGGCGACCTGCACGTGTTGGAGTTGAAGCGAGATCGCACGCCACGCGATGTGGTCGCGCAGGCGCTGGACTACGGCTCGTGGATCGGGACGCTCGGCCACGACGATGTCGTGTCGATCTTCGAGACGTACCGGCCGGGGGACGTGTTCGAGCAGGCGTTCTCCGAGCGCTTCGGGGCGTCGCCTCCTGAGGAGCTGAACGGAGGACACCGGCTCACCGTCGTCGCCTCCGAGGTCGACCCGGCCTCCGCACGGATCGTCGAGTACCTCGCTCGCTTCGATGTCCCGATCAACGTGCTGTTCTTCCGCTACTTCACGGACGGAGACCGCGAGTACCTGGCTCGAACGTGGTTGGTGGACGACACCCGAGCCGGCAGCGGCGCGACGGGCCGGCGGACAGGTGGCAGCTCGACCAAGGAGCCCTGGAACGGCCAGGACTGGTACGTCTCGTTCGGTGAGGAGTCGTCAGTCCGGTCGTGGGACGACGCTCGCCGCTACAGCTTCGTCTCGGCTGGTGGTGGACGATGGTATTCACGAACGATCCGGGCGCTGCCGATCGGCGCGCGGATCTTCGCCTGCATTCCTGGCACGGGCTACGTGGGTGTGGGGACCGTCGCCGGCGAGGCGATGCGCTTCGACGACGCCGTCCTGACCGTCGACGGAGCCGAACGCAAGATGGTCAACGTCGATCTGCATGGCAGCTACCGCCATCACAACGATGCTGAGGACAACGACGAGTACGTCGTGCCGGTCGACTGGATCGAGACGGTCCCGCGCGATGACGCCGTGTGGGAGAAGGGCTTCTTCGCAAACCAGAACTCGGCCTGCAAGCTGCGGAATCGGTTCACGCTCGACGACCTCTCGCGCCGATTCAAGTTGGACGACTGATGGCGAACCTGCCCGAGCCTGCACGAAAGGCCGGCGAGCCGTTGCGAGCGCGAGCGGCGTGAAGCGAGCGATCAAGTCCGCTGTTGCCCGCTCGTCGCCCAGACGAGCATGTTCCACCTGTCCCAGCCAGTCGGGTCCGCTCTCACACCCATAGAGGCCCCTCCTGACCAAACGCGTTACCGATGAGACCGGCGACCGCGGGAGCGCGCGGATGAATTTCACGACGCGTCTCTTCTCGCGAGTGGCGCCTCACCACTCGCGTTCAAGCGTCAGAGCCGCCATCGGGATGTCGAGCCACCGCGCGATGTGCACCACCTTGGGAAAGCCAAGCAGTCCGCGTCCGGTGCCGAGGCTCTGCAGCCCGTTCGCAGATATACACCCGATGTCCGCCGCTACCTGGATCCAAGTGAGCGTCTGCGTGCGACGGACCTCATCGGCTGCCCAGTAGACCGCCGCGGGACGGAAACGAAGTATGCGGTCGGTGCGAGCGGGCGCGATCAGTCGGTTCTCTGGCGCGTTCGGCGACGGATGGCCCGGCACGAAACTCTCGGGCGTGCGGTCGAGCCAGAGAAGCATCTGAATAACCCCATCGCCATTGAGATAATCGCGGTCGCGCATAGTCGTGATCGTGGACGCAGCGATTGGTCGCAGATCGACGTCTCGATACGTTCCGTTGATCTCACGCATGACGCCGCCCCAGGTGAGACCGCGCTCGCCGCGCTGAGCATCGAGCGCGGCGTACAACGCGTCGATGTCGAAGTAGTCCCTCATCTTCAGCACCGGAACAGTCACGCCCGAGCCTCACTACCAGGGGCGTGGCGCGGCGCGGCGCTGGACCGAATTGCCTCGGTCATCGCTGCCGCGTTCTTGGCGGCGTCGGAGGTGAATTCGATGCACACGCTATGTGCGCTGCCGTTCTTCACGTGGCAGCGTCGCAAGCGGCGTCTCCCGGCTTCGGTCTGCGGTTCCCCATGTTGCCGAAGCGACGCCGGTTGGCGCGGGCTCAGCGGAGTACATGTAGGTTGCCGTCGGATGCCCGAGCCAACGGGTGACGCGCATCGCGAGGTCAATCGGAGTCCCGTACTTGATGTCCTGACCGAAGGTCTTGATGCCCGGCCAGTTGAACTCGTCGGCGACTTGCTTCCATCACAGCCCCGACGCTTCTCGGTGCGCGTCGACGGCCTCCCAGAGGGCAGACCTGCTCCACCGCAGCGCATACGGGCCGACGTCAGGCAGGGCGTACTCGGGCTTGTCCGTGGCTCCGGGCATGAAGCTCTCCGGGCTGCGACCGAGCCACCGCAGGAGTCCGGTCACGTGTTGGCACGTGGTCCCTTCGCCTTGTTCGAGCTCGTCAATGATGCGGGCTCCGAGCCAAGCGATGTCCTTCACCATGCCGGTCTTGCTCAGCCCACGCGCCCGGCGTTCCATGTCGAGCGCTTCCCACAGTGCGCGGTAGTCGAAATCGCCAGTCACTTCGCACCTCCGCGGAAGGCGGCGATGGCCCGCTCGGCGATGCGCCCAGCGTACGCCGGGTCTGGCCACCACCCTTCTCCGCCGGATGGCGTGTAACCAGATGACACGGACGTCCAGTAGTACCAACACGACAGGTACAGGTATCGGATCATCAGCGCGCCCTCTAACCGGTCGAGTTCTTCGTCGGCCACCTGCACGTGCCTCGCGTACGCGCGCGTGATCGCGTCGATCTGTTCGGCGCCGCCACCGGAGCAGAAGAGCAGCCATGCCAGAGCGGGCAGGCGTGGTGCTCGGCCTGACGCGGACCAGCCAACAATCACGAGCTCGCCGTCGGAACTCTGGATGGCGTTGAAGTCTCCGTAGTTCGCGTGTGTGAACGCCTCCGGCAAACCCTCGCAGTCGTCGGCACTGAGAACCTGGTCACGCAGCCAATCGAATTTGTCCCGTCGCTCTGGGTCGACTCGGTATTGGACCGTATCGAGAAAGTTGAGCGCAGCGGCGAGGTCACAGGACGGTCGTCCGCAGTGAGCAGGGTCGTGGTCGAACGATCCGCCATCGCGCGCCACGGCGCCCGGCGCGAGCGGCATGGCGTGTAGCCGACCGAGCAAGTCGCCGAGCCGGCCCTGCACGCCCGGTGACGACGGAAACCGCGTGCCCTGCACGAGTTCGGTAACGAGCACCCCGGTGCCAACCGGTACCGACATGGTTCGCGACGAACCGAACCGATGCTCATCGCCACTCGCAGCGGCCACTCCTGCCTGTTCCAAGAGTGACACCGGCTCTGGGTGCGCCAGGCGCTCGGCCGGATAGCCCTTTGTCGCAAGCCATCGCAAGATTTCGGCGTCGGCCTCGACGCGCTCCACGGAGTCGGCCGTCGACGAGAACACCCGCGCCACCCACGCAGGACCGTCCGATCGGTCGACGATCAGAGTCGCCGGGTGATCAACGTCGAAGACTTTCAGTGACGTGATGTTGATGCCGTAGCGCGCTTCCAGATGCGCTTTCAGTGCCTCGTGTTGAACCGGTCGAGCGATGCGTTCGCGGAGTAAGTCGTTCTCCATCGCAGCGCGTGCCTGCGTGTACTTCTCGCCGGTCGCGCGGGCACGGGTGCGTACAGCGCGTTTGAAGCTGCCGTCCTTGGTCATACAAGCCTCCTCGAAGCACCCGCGTCCCCCAGCGACGTGGCGCTCAAGAATGGCCTGTTACGACAAGGACCTTGAGGGACGATTCCCCTTCGCCGTAGAAGGCCCCTGCTGGGGAGGTGCCTTCGGGCTCGGCGCTGAGGTCCGCGCCGTGCGGGAAAGATTGTCCCGCGAGGAGGAGACTGTCAACCGGCTCGTCGTCGTGCGACAGGGCACGCTCGCGAAAATCGGCCTGGCTATAGCTCCTTCGGCTGCGATGATCGCCGGGTGGGCGAAGTGGTGAGGGACGTGGGTGATCGGCTCGCTGCGAACCTCGAACAGCTCGACCCGCTGACTGCTTCTGAGTGGGGCGCGACGTCGAGCGACCTCCCCGCCTTCGATCCTGACTGGTTCGAAGCGCGCGCCGAGCTTTCGCGCTCAGCCCTGGCCGAACTTACCGAGGCGCCAGATGACATCGACGCCGACGTGATCCGCGAGCGCGCGACGACCGAGCTCGACTGGATCGCGAGCGGTGAGGCGTATTGCGAACTCCAGGCGGCGCTCGACAGTCCCCTGTTTCGGATACGGCACTGCTTCGACAACATGCCCACCGCAACCACAGATGACTGGCGGACAATCGCAGAACGCCTCGAAAGGGTGCCCGCGGCATTGCGCGGCTTCACCCGAACACTCGACGCCTTCCGTCACGCCGGACCGCGAGCGGCGGCGTCACAGGTCGAGGCGAGCGCTGCGGCCGCGGCGAGCTGGGCGGACTCCGGTGGCGGTCGCTCCGTATTTCACGAACTGGCTAATTCGCGTCCCGAGTCCTCGGGCACGGCTCTCGGAGAGTCGCTGAGCAGCGCGGCCGACGGAGCGGCGGCTGCGTTCGATGACATGGCCGCGTTCCTGCGCGGTGTGTACCTACCAAGTGCACCAGAACGCGAAGCTGTGGGAAGCGAGCGGTTCGCGATCTGGTCGCGGCGGTACGCCGGCGACGTCATCGGCCGCGACGACTACGACTTCGCCGCAGCCCGACTCGACGAGACAATGCGGGAACTCGAGGATCTTCGGACCTCGGCAGCGGTGAGTGGAGCGTCTCCAACGATCACGGGTGAGGCCGAGTTCATTCGGTGGGCGGAGCAACAACTCGAGATCGCACGGCGACGACTTCCCGACATCGTCACCGTCGACGTCCCGCCAATCGCGATACGCGTCCAGCCCGACGGCGCGACGTATTACGCGCCCGCTGCCGAGGACGGCTCGTCACCGGCGACGGTATGGGTTGGCGGCGGTGACGGTCCGCATCACGTCGAATACGACAAGACCGTCCTGTTCCACGAGTCCATCCCCGGGCATCACCTCGAATCATCGGCGCAACGACACGCGACTCACCTGAGCCGCTTCCAAAGAACCGTGTATATCCCAGCGCACTCGGAAGGATGGGGTCTGTACGCAGAAGGTCTCGCGGAAGAGATCGGTCTCATCGACACCGCTCACGCGCGTCTCGGATGCCGCGGATCACAAGCGTTGCGCCTCGTCTCGCTGCTGGTGGACGTCGGGCTGCACACGGAACTGCGACCGCCGGCGGGGCTTCGCGAACTGGTAGGTGAGACATGGACAGTTCCCGGCGCGACCCGCGCGATCGCCAGCGTCGGACTCGACAACGATGTCGCGTCCTGGTGGATCGTCAACATGATCGGTCGGCCCGCCCATCGAGCCAGCTACGCCGCCGGCGAACGAGCCATGCTCGACGCCCGTCGCGCCGCGACCTCAAGGAACGCAACCCTTCCTACCTTCCACACGGAGCTGCTCGCGATGGGCCCCATGGGGCTTGCACAGTTACGACGCGCCAGCCGGACGCACGTGCGCTGAGCAGTCGGCGTCGACGCGACGTGCGGGACCGCGCCGTTGCAATCGCCCGAGCCAAACGGCAAAGAATCGGCAAAATCGTTCCTGTATCGAAGCTCAAGAGGACACCGGCGGACCATGCTTCGCCTTCACCTATTGGCCAGAGGACCGACTCGTTCGCATCCACTTCAGCAACAACGAGCAGGGCACCGCGTTACTACCCTCAACGTTGCCGATCGGCGCCGCGAGCTTCAAACCATCTTCCAGACCATCGCGAACGAACACCCGGACGCTGCGCTCGTACGTGGGACGTCCTGGCTGTACCACCTTGAGGCGTACCGGCGACTGTTCCCTCCCGAGTTCGTGGCCGACCGGGAATCGATCGGGTACCCGCATCAGTTCGCCGCGTTGTGGGCGCAGTTCATCGACCGACACGGCGTGGTGAAGCCACTATGGCCGCGACGTTCCTGGCAGCGATCGAGAATGCAACCACGCCCTCACAGGTCGACGAGGCGTTTCCGCTCGATGTACTCGCGGTCACGAGCGGGGTCAGCGTCTTCTACGACCACTTCGGCATCAGCGCTTAGCCGCGCGCTCGCTGCCGACCCGGTGTTGTGCTGAAGAAATAGACGGACTCGATCTGCGGTTCATCCCGACCACCCTCGACAATCCGTCGCCAGAGGGGCCTAATGACCACCGGGATCGCCTTCAATCAGGCTCTCCCAACAGGGCCAGACGGTCGCAAACGGTGCCGCGCTCGGACTCGTAGACGACGATCTCGCGAGTAAGGCTGCGGTGGACGCGCTCGGTGAGGCGCTCACACACCTCGAGCCCGGTCGCTTCAGCCGCAAGAACGCCGGAGGGCGCCATCGCAACTATTCGCGCTCCCGGTAGGAGCAGCGGCGTCGTGGCGGTCAGCCACGACATCGCCAGCGACGCGATGTCGTCGGCGCGGATGGCGGCCGACCGTCCGTACGGAAGGTCGGTGACCACGGCGTCGAACTGTGTCGCCCAGCCGTCTTGGTGGCGCGCGTCCATGACTCGCAGATCGGCCGTGGCACGCCGGGCGCGAAAGTTTTCTCGCGCCCCGGCGACTGCGACCGCGTCGACGTCGGAGCCGAACACGATCGCGCCGAGGCGCTCCGCTTCGATGAGGATCGAGCCGGTGCCGCAGAACGGGTCGAGCACCCGGTGGCCGACGTCGACCGCGGCAAGGTCGTTGAGCCAGCGCGCCTTCCGGCTCGGCACTACGTATGAGCGCACGAACGGTCGGCTCTGTTGATCTCCGGGCTCGAATCTTGTGACGTCGATGCTGCGGCCCCACGCCACCCCCTTTGACGTGGCGAACGCGTGCAATTCGGTGCGAGGCGAACGTAGCTCTACGGCTGCAGCGCCGGCAGCGTCCCACACCGCACCAAGAAGCTCAGCGCGCGCGTTCTTCTCAAACTTCCGTTCATCGTGGACGCGAACGGCGTACGGCGAACTGATGATCGACGGCTCAAAGGGCAACGCGCCGACGCGACCAACGCCGAGGAACTCTGAGATGTGGCGGACGTAGCCCATCGCCGCGAGCCGGCGCGGGTTCGCGGTCGCGACCGCGAGGTCGTGTCGCAAAAGGGCAGGTTCGTCGTGGCTGAGAGCCCGGAGCGAGGCAACTCCAAACTCGCGATTCCAGCCAAGTTGTATGAGACACGTGAGGGGCGCCTGCTGCGCATTGTCGTCTCCGTGCATCGCCATCGACAGTCCTCCATGCCGCGAGCGGCAACAGCAGGCCGGGGCCTGCATCGGAGGAACTGTCCACGACGGTCAAACCGCTGCGACGGGTTCCAGTAGGAGCGACCTTACCAACGGCTCGCGCGGCACGCCGGATCACCCAACTCCGAGTTGTGAGCACACCCAGGTAGTCCGGTTCGCCCTTGGCCGCCATCGCCTGGTGGGCGGTGCGGTCGTGGGGGTGCTTCTGGGCAGCGCTCCGCTAGACCCGGGGTTGCGGCAGTCGCGCGACACTCAGTCGCATGCTTGGTCATCTCGGCATCAACGTCCCGGACCTCGCAACAGCGAAGGCGTACTACGACCAGATCATGCCGTCGCTCGGGTTCGAGTCGTTCTTCAGCACCGCGGAGGAGCTCGCATTCAAGCCGGCAGGCGGCAAGCCAGGTGCGTACCTCTTTCTGTATCCGGCACAAGAGGCTGGCGGGTACTCACGCCGTCGGCCTGGGCTGCAGCATCTCGCATTCATCGTTCCGACACGCACAGCGGTACGCGAGGTCCACACGCGAGTCTTGGAGCTGAGTAGCGAAGTTGTCCACGAGCCTCAGGACTTTCCTCAGTACCCGCCGCCATACTTTGCGAGTTTCTGGCTAGACCCGTTCGGCTTCATGCTCGAGGCTGTCTGCCATCACGACCGGGAATGAGCGGCGTCCCTGTTCCCAAACGCGGCCGGGTCCGCCGCGTTCGCGGTCGACGCTGTTCGGCACTTCGGATGAGGCGGCGTCCGTGTCAACCGGCCGATATCTTCGGCCCATGCCAACGCTGCCGCTCTCGAGCCGACTGTCTCAGGCGCTGATCGCGTACACGATCGAGTTCGACGACGAGGCCGAGCTGCGGATACTCCACGGCACCACCGTTGGCGGCTTGGAGGGTATGCGTGCCGGCGGGGTGTGGTTCACCTCGCAGGTGATGTGGACCAACTTCATCCGCCACATGGACAACCGAGGAAGGCCGGTTCGCGAGGTCCAGGCCCTTGCCTGCCTCTCCGAGAACGCCATCAAGTCTCGGCTGCACCACCTCGAGTGGTGGCATTACCTCACCTTCGCTCCTGACCCGAAAGACCCCCGGCCGAAGCCTCGTTACCTCGACCAGCTCGTGAAGCTCACGCCCAACGGGGAGAAGGCGGCGAAGGGGTGGGCGCCGATCTCAGCGGAGGTCGACAAGCGTTGGAGAAAGCGATTCGGCACAACGAACGTGGACAACCTCACGAGCGCGCTCACGAAGGTCGTGGCGGCTGAGGCTGCTGACCTGCCCGACTACATGCCCGTTGTCGACTACCAAGACGGGATGCGAGCGACGCTTCGCATGCCCGAGGAGTCGCCGCCGCGGACCCCGGTCACCAAGCTGGACCTGTCGGGCTTGCTGTCGCGCGCCCTGTTAGCTCTCACACTCGAGTTCGAGCGGGAGTCCGATGTGTCGCTGACCGCGACGGCCAACGTGTCGCGCGTTGTGGGCGACAGCGGGTTACCGCTGAAGGACATCCCGCCGCGCGCAGGCGTTGCGAAGGAGGGCGTCGTGGCCTTGGTCAACTTCCTCACGAAGACGGGCCGAACCTCGCTCGGCACCGACAAGGCGAAAACCGTCAAGCTGACGGCCAAAGGGAAGCAGGCGCGCGATGACGGCGCACGGATCCTCTCGACAATCGAGAAACGCTGGGAGAAGGCGCTCGGGAAGCAGACCGTTGACGCGATCCGCGGCGGCCTGGACAGCGTGATCGGCAGCACGAAGTTCGTAGAAGGGCTGACGCCACACGAAACGGGCTGGCGTCTGAACAAGCGGTACATCGCCCAGACGAATGCAGTTCTCGCTGACCCCAGCGCCGCACTCCCTCACCACCCCATGATCACGCACCGAGGCGGCTTCCCCGACGGCTGCTGATTTCGAACGTCGCCGCCCCGGGCGACCCCATTCGAATCTGCCGACTGTCACCTGCGCCGGATCTGCTGATCAGCGGGCGGTCTTCAGATCGACCGGTGTCGGACCGTTCGCCGCAAAGACGCGGGAGCGCACTCGAACCACGCATCCGTCAACACAGAGTCGACCGCGCTCTGCGACGCCATCGACAGGTCCAGGCTGGCGTACCGGCCAACGCTGGCGGGGACTCGCTGGCGGCTCGGGACGTAGCAGGTCTTCTTCGGCGGTACCGAGCGCGTACCAATCAGCTTCACTGATCCTGACAACGAGTCTCTGTAGGTCCGGTGTGAGGTGGGCGAAGGGCTTATCAGCCACGAAGAATCGCGGTGCACCCGAGCTGAATTCTCGCTCAGATGTTGATGGGAGCGACGCGACGACGCGACGAACGTCCTCGACACGATCGAAGGTCTCGGGCCAGCTCATCGTCGCCGGTCCGAGACATGGGCACTTACGCGATTGAGCAGCGCAGCGCGCTCGGCGGGCGACTCCGCAGGAACCCGCTCCCAATCGTCATTAAAGCGGACATCGGCGTAGACGGCGCCGCGCTCGTCGTGATGAAAGTGGAGGAAGGCACGCGACTTGAAGTGGAACGCAGGATGCACCTTGCCCCTGTCACGGATCCCGTCGAGTTTGCCCAAAGCGTCTATGAGCTTCTGGTGCGCGCCGATCGGCCCACTCCCCATAGTGCGCGACCGTAGGCGCGCCACTGTGACCTCCGGAGGAGCTCTTGGCGCGGCCCGGCGATCAATGCCCTATACCGCGAAGTCAGCGAGCGGCCGCGTGTGCGAGGTAGTGCCTCATCGCGTTCCGAGTCGTCAGTTCCACGACCTCGAGATGGTCGTGTCGCTCCAAGGCAGAGTCGAGCCAGGGCGGCTGTCGCGCTCGTAGTTCCAGATCCAGAGGTAGAAGGCGAGCTGGAAACGTTCGGCGCATCCCTCGGCCTGGATCGCCTTGCCGTGGTTCCTCGCTGACCGTGCGACCGCGGCCGCGACGCAGGCCAGCCGGGAGCGAGCGATGATGATGATGGGAGCGTCGGCGCGGGAGAACCGCTCGTCGAAGGTTCCGCCGTAGTTGCCGTCCGCGATCCAGCGGTCGCCGGCGAAGAGCTCCGACTGCCGTCGCCGCCACTCATCCCGCGAACTCTCGACCCAGCCGGGCTTCCAGAATTGACGGTCGAGATGGACAACCGGCAGGCCGGTGCCATCCGCGAGCGCCCGCGCGAACGTGGACTTGCCGCCACCGCCGGGCCCGACGATCGCTACACGTTCCATCGTCCAAGTCTGCCCGATGCGACTGCCCGATCGCCGGGACGTGATTAGGCGCGGATGTAAGGAACGACTCCGCACGGCCGTTCGCACCGTCACGTATCGCCGGCTCGGGTGACGCGGATGGCCACCACCAACCTGCGCGCGCGTCAATCGCGCCGGCGCCCGCGAGCTGTCGCCCACCGGCGCTTCCGCCACGGGCGTCGGGCGGGCGGGGCGGCGCATTCTGGGACATCGCCGGCCCCCCGAGATTCCGCGCCGTATCTGTCGCTAGGTGACGCGTTTGTAGTCGAGTCCCGCGAGTTCGACGATCGCTCGGGTGGGCTCCCAGACCAGGTCCGCCGCCGATCGGCCACTGCGCGTGACCGCTTGGTCGACGACCCAGGTGCCGACGCGGTAGCTGATCCATCGGCGCCCATCGGGGTGTTGGAACTTCCACTGGTTGAACGTGTGGTCGACCGGTTGGGCGAACAGCTCATCGGCCCACGCTTCGATTTCGTCCTCCGGATACTGCCCGTAGGGCGGTGACCATCCGGCCCCCCGCTCAAACACGGTCGCGAGGCCCTCGAACACCGATCCGTCGTACCAATCCTCGGTGCGGTAACTCGGAATCCGAATGAGTCTCGCAATGATGCAGCTCGTGAAAGAGCATGTGGCGAACGTGTTGGTGCGCGACGTCCGCGACGCCGCGGGCCGGGTCGACCGTCCAGTTGACGACATCGGGTGACGCAGCGAAACCAACTTCTCCGGTTTCGGGAATGACGTCGGTTCCGGTCGTCACTACCAGGTTGAGGCGATTCCGCAGCCCAGGCAGGAGCGAGCGAATCGCGGGCTCGGCCTGTTCAGTCTCCGCGACGATCATCTCCTCCTCGTCGGTCGAGAACGCGTAGTCGTCGCTGCTCAGCAGGTGCACTCTGATCGCCACGTCACGCACTCCATTCCTTGGCAGTACCAACCCGAACCGAAGCTTGCCTCACCGCCATCTCCCCCACCTCCGAGTTACCGAGCCGGCGATTCGGGGCAGGGTCGGCGAGAATGGCGGGATGCAAGGGCTTCACCATGTCGAGGTGTACGTATCGGACCTCGTGACGTCGATCGCCTTCTGGGGGTGGCTCCTGCCCCAGCTTGGCTTCGAGCCGTATCAGGAATGGGATGAGGGTCAGAGCTACAAGTGCGTGGACACGTACCTCGTGTTCGTTCAGGCAGAACCTGCGTTTCTCGACCAGCCTCACCACCGGAAGCGTCCCGGATTGAACCACATCGCGCTGTGGGCGCTCTCGAAGGACCAGGTTCGTCAGCTACCCGAGCGCTTGCGTGAGCGAGGCGTGCGAGTCCTCTACGAAGATCGCGCGTCCGGCGAAATCGGGGCCCCATCCGAGTGGTCGGTGTTCTTCGAGGATCCGGACCGAATCAAGGTAGAGGTAGTCGCGCCGCCCGAGTAGCCCTTGCGGGATGGTTCCGAACGTGCGCGACAGCCGGCGGAAAGCGCACGCCTCGCGGGGTAGCGGGAGAGCCAGTCAGTTTCCGCCCGACGGCGTCGGCCGCTCTGCGCGCCCGACTAGGCGCGGGGTCCAAGCGAAATTCGGCGGCTCGCGTTTAAACCTCCCCTTACGCTCGGCGGGTGAAGGTCGTCCTGGTGGCTCATCCGCGTAGCGGGAGCAACAGCCTCGTCGAGATCCTGGAAACCCAACCCGGGCTTGCCATCGTGAACGAGCCGTTCAACGAGAACTACGCGACGTGGGGCGAGGGCAACTCCGACTACTTGGGCCGCCTGCGGGCCGGCGAATCGTTGGACGAACTCGTCGACGAAGTGTTCAGCGCCGCCTCGGGTGTGAAGGAACTTAGCTACCGGCTAGAAGGCGATCTGCTCCACCGCCTCGCGAGCCGTCCCGACGTGCGAGTCATCACGCTTCGTCGACGCAACCTCCTTCAGACGGCTCTGTCTCAGTTGCTCGCGGAACAAACGGGGCTATGGAAAACGTGGGACGCCACCGGCCCGCTCGAGGACACGTACCGCGACCTTGAGCCGCTGGACGTGGATCTGGTCAAAGAGCGGATGGATTGGACGGCGCACGAGGTCGCCCGAGTGGAATCCGCCGTGGCGGATCTCGACGTCTTGCGCCTCGTTTATGAGGAAGTATTCGCGGCAGACGAGGCCGTGAAGCGCGAACAGATCGACAAGGTTTGGCGGTTCCTTGGGCTTCCGCGTTCGTGCTCGCCTGTTGTTGACCATTTCCTTTCTCCTGCCGTTCAGCAAGCTCGACCGTCGACCTACGGCCGACTCCCGAATCTCGCAGAGATCGAGGCGCTGCTGGGAAGCGATGAGACGGGGCATCTTGAGTTTGGTGGCGGCGCTGATGGACGACGCGACGGTGTTTGATTGGCGCTCATCGCGGGTGTCGTCGGTGCGACCTCATGCTGTCGGAGGGTCCGTGGCAGATCATCAATGAACTCGCCGGCGACCAACTCGGGCCGTCTGTGCAACACGATCACAGCCGGCGAGCGCGTGATGTCCAGATAGGAACTGCGCTGCGCCTCGCGACCCGGCAGTAGGCGCGATTGCCTTGCAGACAAGTCCTCTAGGACCGTCTCCGAGGCAGTGAGACGTAAAGATGGACCGATGCTCGTCGACCACCACACCCATCTGTTCAGCGAGCGAGCCCGTCAAGTCATAGGTCGCGCAATCGGCAGAGAAATTGAATCGGCCTGGGCTTGATGGAGGCTGTCTTGGTTGGTGTTCTCATGCCGCGTCGGCTTGAGATTTGCCGGTAGTGCTCCTCAACTTCGGTCGAGGTGAGGATCGTGGAGCCAAGTGCTCATTGCTTCGTGGTTGCTAACCAAGCCGTGATCGCCGGAAGGCCGCCGAGCCTTGCGGCGTGAACGCGGTGGTATCCGTCCAGCGGACGCAACGCGCCCCCGCTGTCTCGGACGACAACCGGTAGATCGCGCCGACCACTAGCGGTGGGGCGGATCTAGGCCGAGCGGTGGTGGTGTGTCGGCGGCGTTTCTTCTCGTTACTGCCGACGGGCTTCGCGCGCGCTACTTGAGTCGCAGTCGGAGCGGTGTCGCCTGTACCGTGACTTTACGGGTGCAGTAGCGTTCTGGCCCGTTCGGGCCGACCGACGCTCGGGTCTCCGCGCACCAGTTCAACCAGGCCGAGACGTCGTACATCCCAGCTGGGAGTCCGCACCCGGATCGGTCGTCCGGCGTTGCGCGCGCGGGATACGCGGCCGAGAACGCAACGCGTTCACCGGGACGCAGCGTGCGCGCGGGTAGGTTGGAAGCCGGATAGCGCGACGGAGGGCAGGAATCATCCTCCCATGAAGTCGATGCGCCCGTGAGCCGAAAGTGCTGAAACTCTGCGTTCGGGTTCGGGTCCCAGTAGAGGTCGTGGTCACTGACGTTCTCGACAACAAGGGAAAGCGCGAATTCCTCGTCGACGCGGTAGGTCGTCTTTGGCACGCTGAGCGCGAGACGCAACCCCGAGTTGTCGTCCCGACTGCTACTCGACGGACCTTCGACCTGTGTGGTCGACGTTGCGCTGGCGGCGCTCCGCTGTGGAGCTTGGGGCGCGGTGCGGGTCGCTACGCGCGAACCCAATCCCGGTGACGTCGCCGCGGTCGAGGCGGTGGCGGCGAGACCGGGCGTCGAGGCGGTGAGACCGGGCGTCGCAGCGACAGACGTGGCCGGTTCGCGACCCCGGCCCGCGCTGACCGAGGTCCGTCTTGCTTCTCGATTGGAAGCGACGATCGCGACTGCTGCAAACAGTAAGACGCCAACGCCCGTGGCGGATGCCTGGAAGAGCTTCCGGCGGAACACCAGCTGACGGCCGCGGTGCATGACAGCTTCCCGATCTGCGGTTGAGACCCGTGGCGGATCGGGTGGAGTGCTCTCGCCGAAGGGATTGGTCACGCGTCGCCTCCCAGCCGCGTCCGCAATGCGGCGAGCGCGCGGGCGTTGTGCTGCTTGACCGTGCCGACCTTGACGCCGAGCGCCCTCGCCGTCGATTCCTCCGTGAGGTCAGTTAGATAGCGGAGGACGAGCACTTCTCTCTGGCGCTTCGGAAGCCGAACAAGCGCCTCGCGAATCGTAACTCTCATAGCCGCCTCGTCATCCGCCGGACGATAAAGCGACGCCAGCGACGACGCGGGTAGCGGCCGCTTCAGACGCCGCCAACGGTCGATCGCTAGGTGCCCGGCGGTCTTTGCGACCCACGGGCCCGCGTAATCGCGCACCTTCTTCCAGGAAGCAAAAGCGCGTGCGAGCGATTCCTGTGCCACGTCCTGGCTCTCGTCTCTATCGTTAAGGATCTTGTAGGCGACCGTGTACGCGACGCGATGCAGTTCATCGAACGCCGTCTCGAACTCGGTGGAGATCATCTCCAATTAGTTAACGCCGGGGCCCGCGCAAAAGGTTGACAGCCGTCCGCGAGCATCTGACGCCTAGGCACAACCGAAAACGCACCATTCAGCTTGAAGAACCCCGTCGGCCGACAGGACGCGCACCAGGTCGGGACCGCCTTGACCCGGCGCCGTAACCACTCGACCAAGGCCGGGAAGGGTTCCGCCAGCGACAAAGAACCCGGGACTGAGCCACGGCTCGTAGGCATAAAAGCCGCGGTTCTCGGAAGCGCCAGCGCCCTCGGCGTTCCAAATCCGCACGTGACTAGCCGCCGATCGCGCCGGAACTGTCAATACTTCATCGCCTGCGTGCGCCGAATCGATGTCCCCCCCGGCGACGGACACACCGGAAGCGAGAGCGGGGTCGTAAGCGAACCACTCGTTTTGGGCCTGGAAAGACGTAGCGCAGACCGGACACGTGTTAACGGAGAAGGTCCGTACGTGCGGTCCCCCACCCTGATCGGTGCCCGTGATTATCCGCTGGCCCAGAAGCGGTGCCGTGGCGTCGACTCCCCCAGCGGCGACGAACACGCCACCGGACCACGCCGGCTCGTACGCTAGGAATGACCCCTTCTCGGTTGCCGCACCTAAGTGCGATGGACCAACGGCGTCGACAAGACGACGCTCGGCCCAGAAGTAGCCGGCGTAATCACCGCGTTCAGCCTCGTGCCGGCAGGAAGGCATCGCGCCAACGCCATCGTGGCCGCGCTGATCGCAGATCAGAACGTCAAAGACGTGGTGTGGGACCCGGGCTACAGCCTGTGTAGGTCAGAGACTTCGTACTTCCCGCTCGCCCAGGCCGGGATCCACGCCACCTTCCAGCCCGTCACCCACCAACGCGGCATCAAACCGTTCGGGGGCGACGCGTTGCTCATAGACGGCGCGCTGTTCAGCGCTCTGCTGCCGAACGAGCTCCGAGATCTCGCCGTGCCACCCCGCGGCGCCAGCCTCGACGAGAAACTCGAGTACGAGGCCAAGTTCAACCAGCGCGCCCGGTGGCGTTACGCCCGCCACGCCGGACCTGACGCTGACGGCGCCACCCGGTGGCGCTGCCCGTTCTGTGCGTCGCTGCTCCGCTCACGCCAACTGCCGAAGACGATGCGCAACAGTCGCACCGCACCGCTGGTGTCGATCGACCGAGACGTCTGCTGCGAGGGCACGATCACCGCTCAGGCTGGTGATCTGCCGTTGTGGCAGCGCTGCCTAGCGGGCACAACGGCATGGCGTATCTCGATGGGCCGTCGTCAGGTGGTGGAAAGCGTCAACGCCGCGCTCAAGGGCGCTTTCGTCGACCTCGGCCGCGGGTTCCTGCGCGTGTTCGGCCAGGCCAAGGCAACCGTGCTCCTCGGATTTACGCTGGCGGCGTACAACACGGACAGGGTTCGATCGTTCCGGGCGAAGCACAGGATCCCGTCGCCCGACGAACCGTCGGTCGCGCTCCCGCCGACCGATGCGCCGCGCGCCAAGCGGCGCCGCGGCACGTGGTCGCAGCTCCTGCGGCGCCACACGAGCTCCGAGCCACCCGGCCGACCCGCGGAGTAGCGGTCGCGCGTCGAAAGTCCGATCGAAAGCGACGCTTCGCCGCGCCCCGACACCGACGCACAGACCATCGGGCACCGCGAGAGCGCCGCAACTGCGACGGGGAAGCCCCGAAGGACCCGATCGCAACCACCAACGCCCGTCCCGACGGGGTTGTGTGAACAATCGGCGTCCCGTTACGGGAACATCCCTGGGTGGGCGAGGCGGGACTTGAACCCGCACATCCTTTCGGACACAGGAACCTGAATCCTGCGCGTCGTGGTTCGTCCCGTACCGCCG
>Ga0183260_10001644_pt1 | contig 18590 bp, 20 predicted proteins | sample AntDrymUQ4972206_2_FD_129768 | JGI IMG/M metagenome (GOLD analysis project Ga0183260, IMG submission 129768) | Polar desert sand microbial communities from Dry Valleys, Antarctica - metaG UQ497 (22.06) (version 2) (version 2) | ecosystem: Environmental > Terrestrial > Soil > Desert | place...
CAACTCACAACCCTTCAACCGCTGGCGCGAGCGTTTCCTCTACTGCATGGAGGCGGTCCACCGAGCGATGGAACAAACAGGTGAGGTCAAGGGCCACTACCTGAATGTCACGGCATCGACAATGGAAGAGATGTATGAGCGCGCCGAGTTCGCTAAGGAGCTCGGCAGCGTAATCATCATGATCGACCTGACGATCGGGTTCACCGCGATGCAGTCGATGTCGAAGTGGGCGCGCGCCAACAGCATGCTCCTTCACCTTCACCGTGCCGGACACTCCACTTACACCCGCCAAAAGAACCACGGAGTCAACTTCCGTGTCCTTGCGAAGTGGTGCCGAATGATCGGAGTCGATCACATTCACGCAGGAACAGTCGTCGGAAAGCTCGAGGGAGACCCGAACGCCGTGAGCGGCTACTACAAGACGTGCACCGACGACTTCAACAAGCAGGATGCGGCCCTCGGTTTCTATTTCGACCAGGATTGGATCCACATGCCCGGCGTGATGCCGGTTGCATCCGGCGGCATTCACGCCGGCCAGATGCATCAGCTCTTGCACTATCTCGGTGAGGATGTCGTCCTGCAGTTCGGGGGTGGGACGATCGGGCATCCAATGGGTGTCTCGGCGGGCGCAACAGCCAATCGCGTCGCCACCGAGGTGATGATCAAAGCTCGCAACGAGGGCCGCGACATCATGCGGGAAGGCCCCGACATCCTGCGCACGGCCGCAAAGAAGTCGCCCGAGCTCGACTCGGCGATCGAGACATGGGGCGATATCAGTTTTGAGTTCGAGTCCACCGACACACCGGACGTCATCGAGACACCGACGCCGGTCGCCTGACGAGTGGACACTAAGGAGACAACAGCATGACGACAGGAGTGCACATTACCCAGGGCACGTTTTCTTACCTGCCCGAGCTCGACGATGACGAGATCAGGGCACAGATTCAGTACGGCATCGACAACGGATGGGCGGTGGCCATCGAGTACACCGACGATCCGCATCCCCGCAATATCTATTGGGACATGTGGGGTATGCCGATGTTCGATATCGAGGACGCGGCTGCCGGTCTGCACGAGGTCAACCGCTGCCGGGAGGCGTTCTCAAATCATTACATTAAGGTGAGCCTCTATAACCGCAAGCTCACCAAGCAGAGCATCGCGCTTCAGTTCCTCGTCAACCGTCCGCAGCACGAGCCTGGGTTCCGCCTAGAACGCCAGGAGGGGTCGAACCGAGCGGTGCAGTACACCCTGACGTCCTACGCGGCAGACCGGCCCCACGGCGAGCGTTATTCGAGCGATGGCCCGGACGCAAGCAGGTAGCGGCCCCTCGCTTGGTCCGGGAGCTCCCCCTCGAGACACCCAGGAGCCTTACGGGCGCGGGAAAGTGGATGAACGCTTCGCCGAGCTCGAAGATCCCTTGCACGAGATTCCGGACGATGCAATCGTAGATGCTGCAGCCATCTTTAGGGAGTCCCGCGTCGACGAGGTCCTCGATGAGATGGATCGCGATCTGATCGCGCTTCAGCACGTAAAGGGACGTATCAGAGAGATCGCCGCGTTGCTCCTGGTCGACCGGCTGCGCCGCAGCATCGGACTCGAGGCCTCGGCCCCGACATTGCACATGAGCTTCACGGGCAATCCCGGAACCGGCAAGACAACCGTCGCGGCGAAGATGGGAAAGATCCTCTACAAGCTGGGTTACGTACGGAAGGGCCACGTCGTAAGCGTAACGCGCGACGACCTGGTCGGCCAGTACGTCGGCCACACCGCTCCGAAGACCAGGGAAGTCTTGAAGAAGGCGATGGGCGGGGTGCTGTTCATCGACGAGGCCTACCACATCTATCGGGTGGACAATGAGCGGGACTATGGGCAGGAGACCGTGGAGTTGCTGCTGCAGGTGATGGAGAACGAGCGGGAGAACATCGTCGTCATCATGGCCGGGTACAAGGAACAGATGGGTCGCTTCTTCGCCGACGTACCCGGCCTCAGTTCGCGCATCGCGCACCACATCGACTTCCCCGACTATTCCCCCGATGAGCTGATGGAGATTGCACGGCTCATGGCGGAGCAGCAACGCTACCGCCTCTCCGACGAAGCCGAAAGAACGTTCACCGACTATCTGAAGCTGCGAGTTGGGCAACCCCAGTTTGCCAATGGCCGCAGCATCCGAAACGCGCTTGATCGGGCGCGCATGCGTCAAGCGATCCGTCTCTATGCCGGTGGACGGGACGGAAGCAGGCTGACCAAGAAGGATCTGGTGACAATCGAAGCCGAAGATGTGCTGAAGAGCCGCGTGTTCGAGGGCGGCTTCTATCAGGAGCAGGAGCCCACCGACGACGAAGCTCGCACCGATTGAATCCCAATTCCGACCTCGGCGGAGCCGTATGAATCCCTATTCCGACCTCGGCGGAGCCTTGCAGGGCCGCACATGAGTGATTCGGTACCGTCTGAAAGAGTCGTTCTCGGGCGGCGTGATGACACGACGATGGTGGGCTTCCAGTGGACGGGAACCGAACCCGAGGGTCTCAACGAGCCCTATGAAGCAGAAAGCCTGGGGGCGGTCTGGGAGGGCGACGAGCTGGTCACCTACAACCTCGGCCAACTCGCCCATCGCTTTGGGCACGACACCGACGGCTACATGGAGGATGTGGACTAGCGCCCTCGTCGGTCACTCTTGTCGCTGATCATTTATTGAGGCGGCGAGTGAGGTCAACCCGGGTTAGCGGACGCTCGATGTCGGGCGAAACTGTTCGAGCAGTGCCACCGCTGAGGTGGGTGGATCTACAAAGGTGGATCTACAAAGAAGGATTCGCCCGGTTCCTAGAGCGCCAGCGCCGCCACTCCGATCCCGATCAGCGCGAGCCAGTAGACGGCGGTGAAGACTAGATCGACCCGATGCGGTCGCAGGGGGATCAGCACCGCAACCACCCACAGGGGCATGACCACCACACCGAACGCAGTCGCGTACAGTAGGCTCGCCCAGGCGGCGAACGAGGCCCCTGTGGCCGCCGCAACAGCGAGTGCCAGGAGCACGACCCCGAGCACCGCCTGCCCCAGTACGTCGCCCAGCGGGCCTCCCTTGGAGAGTCGGAAGAGGCGATAGGCGAATCCTGCTACCGCATTGAGGCAGAGGCCCCCACTGAGCACTATCCGCCACATGTCCTCGCCCATATCGAGGCCCAAGATAGCCTTCTGCGGTGGCCAAGAAGAAGAGCTCACGCACACGGGGCAAGGCCGAGTCGGCTCAGCACGAGCGGCGCCAACAACGTCTCGAAGAGCGGCGGCTGGCGAAGGAGCAAGAGGTTGCCCGTGAGGCCAGGGCGAAGCGCCGGCGCGACTTCCTGCGTCGCACGATCCTTGTCCTTGTCCTGGGCGTCTCGACTTGGTTTTTTTTCTTTCGCAACCAGCCGCTTACGGAGATCGCCGGGACCAGGATCATGAATTTCTCGACCAGCGGGGTCAATGTGCATCGCACGGGTTCCCTCGAATACGAAACGACCCCTCCCGTGGCCGGCCCCCATGCTCCCCAGCCGGCGGCCTGCGGCACGTACGCCGAGCCGATCTCCGACGAGGAGCAGGTCCACACCCTCGAGCACGGCGCGGTCGGCATCCAGTACCGTCCCGATCTCGACCCGAAGCAGATCGTGGTTATCGAGGACTTCGTGGCCGGCTACGAGACCCACGTCTTCTCGGCCCCCTATCCCGGTATGGGGCCCAATGTCGTGGTGTCTTCGTGGGGAGAGAAGATCGAGCTCGACTCCGCACGCCCGCAGGCGATACGCGCCTACATCGAGGCTTTTCGGCTGAAGGGTCCCGAGAAGCAGGACTGCCCGAACTCCTCGGATGAGTCTTTCTCGCCTTAGCGCACCTCCCTGGGTCCGGTGCGGAGCACTTAAGATGCCCAGCTCATGCAACCGACTCTTGTTACGAGGTTCGCCACCTGTCTGATATTCGCCCTTGTGGGTTCGGTCGCGCTCGCGGCCGGAGCGGCGGCAGCCCCGGCGAGGCCTCCCAGCGAGTGGGTGGTGGGGCCGCACAAGAAGGCAGTGCTGCTGACCTTCAACGGAGAGGCGGGGAAAAAGGGGCTCCATCATGTCAAGAAAGTGCTCCGGCGCCGCCACGTCAAGGCCTCCTTCTTCCTTTCCGGCCGTTGGGTCGCCCACCACAAGAAGCGTGCTCGCGGGGTGGTGCGACGGGGACACATCCTCGGCAACAACGGTTACGGGAGGGCCTCCTTGGTTTCGCTCGACGACATCGCGTTGAGGCGTTCGATCAGACGATCTCAACGAGCCCTGCGACGCGTAGGTGCCTATCCGCGGCCCTTCCTGCGAGCGCCCAAGGGCGCGCTCGATCTCCGGGTGATGAGCGTGGCCGGCTCAATGGGATACGGAATGGTGTCTTCCACTCATCACCCGGGCGGGGCTTCCTCGAGGAAGGTGAGACGCCGGGTCCTCGAGCGTGCGCGCCCAGGTTCGATCATCGCTCTTGACCTGTGGCGCAAGAGCCATCGCCGCGCCCTGCCCCGAATGATCAAAGGGCTCAAGCACAAGGGCTTTTCATTTAGGACGATCAATGCTCTGGAAGACGTGAGACCCGTGCGTTGGGACGTAACGCTGAGCGCGGGAGCAACCGGGCCCACCGTGGGTCTTCTTGACAGGCGACTGCGTTCGCAGTCCTATCCGGCGGGAGGCTCCAATAAAGTCTTCGACTACGCGCTCCTGCAGTCGGTCTTTGCCTTCGAGAAGACTCACGGCATGCCGCGGGACGGCGTGGTTCCTCCGGCCGAGCTGCGCAGGATCCTGTTAACGAAGAGGCCCCGAGCACCGAAGCGAGGGCCGCGGCGCTTCGTTGAAATCGACATCTCGCGCCAGGTGTTGTTCGAGGTGAAGGGACGCAAGGTAATCAAGACTCTGCCCCTCTCCAGTGGCAACAACGAGCCCTATGTCTCTGAGGGAGTGGAATACGTTGCCCGCACCCCGCGAGGGGCCTTCCGCATCGAGCGCAAGATCGCCGGCTGGAGGGTCAGCCACCTCGGGCGCCTCTACTACCCCTCTTACTTCATCGGTGGCTTCGCCATTCACGGCAGTCCGTCGGTGCCCGTGTACCCGGCGTCACACGGTTGCGTCCGGCTGCCGATGTATGTGGCCAAGGGCTTCTTTTATCGCAACCCAGTGGGACGGGCGGTCTTCGTCCACGACTGAGGGCCCCGGCACCAATCCGGTCCGCCCCGCGTGGCGGACGACCCATGGTGGCGAGCCCGTAGGTTCTGGTTTTGCTCGGCGTAACCCTCCGTTCCCTCGTCTAGATACTCGAAGACCTTTCCGCGGCGCCTTCTCCTGAAGCCCGGCCCGGAGCACTTGACCTGTCTGAGACGGGGCATTGCGCCTGATCGACCCTCCTGCTGGGCGGACCCAGGCTTCATGTTAGGCGTGCAGGTTGGAATGCCGCATAACCTGTGGTGAGGTCGAACCAACGAAGAGGAGACTTCTGATATGGCCCAAGGCATGTCTGCCCCCGATCGAAACCTGGCTCTCGAGATCTGCCGAGTCACCGAGGCCGCCGCCCTCGCCGGTGCCCGCTGGCTGGGGCGAGGGGACAAAGAGGCGGCCGATCAAGCTGCCGTCGACGCGATGCGGCTGATGATGGGAACGGTCGCCATGGACGGCATCGTGGTGATCGGAGAAGGCGAGAAGGATGAGGCGCCGATGCTTTATCGGGGTGAGCGCATCGGCACAGGTGAACCTCCCGAGGTCGATGTCGCAGTCGACCCGATCGACGGCACGACGCTGACCGCCAAGGGGCAACCGGGGGCCTTGGCTGTGGTCGCGGTCGCCGAGCGCGGCACGATGTTCGACCCCGGCCCCTGCTTCTACATGGAGAAGCTGGCGGTCGGCGAGGAGGCGGCTGATGTAGTCGATCTGGATGCCCCGGTCAAAGAGAACCTCAAACGTATCGCCAAGGCCAAGAATTCATCCATCGAGGGACTAACAGTCGTGATCCTGGACCGGCCCCGTCACGAGGAGATCGCCAAGGAAGTGCGCGATGCCGGCGCCCGCATCAAGTTCATCCCCGACGGCGATGTTGCAAGCGCGATAGCAGCTGCTCGGGAAGGCACCGGCGACGACCTCTACATCGGCATCGGGGGGACTCCCGAGGGTGTGATCGCTGCGTGCGCGCTCAAGTGCCTGGGTGGTGTGCTATTGGGCCGGTTGTGGCCGCGCAACGAGGAGGAACGAGACCAAGCGGTGCAGCAGGGCTACGACCTCGACAAGATCCTCACGATCGACGACCTGGTCTCGTCCGACAACGTCTTCTTCGCCGCCACCGGCGTCACCGATGGGGATCTCGTCAAAGGGGTGCATTTTCGCCGCGGCAAGGCAAATACGCAGTCGATCGTCATGAGGTCGCTCTCGGGCACCGTGCGCTACATCGACGCCCTCCATCTGGGAGCCAAGGTCCGCCACTACTAACATCGGGCCGAGCGATCCGCTGGAGGATCGCGGTTAGATGTGTCGTCAGATGTCGTAGCGACAATTTATTGACAACTCGGCACGAAGGGCTCCTAGAGGCGCGGCTCCCACGAGAAGAAACGGGCTGCTATCACTGCGCCGGCCACGCCCCACAGGGCGATAAAAGCAAGGTCCCCCAGGCGGAGTCCCGATCCTGAGGTGAGAGGGCTAAAGGCGGCCTCGACGGCTCGAACCGTGTGGATGATCGGAAAGAGCTCTCGAATGAAGTCGAGCCACGCGGGCGGATCTTCGATGCGGATGAAGACATTGGAGAGGAAGTACAGGGGCAGGATCGAAAAGTTGACGATAGCGGGGGCCGCGTCGGCGTTGGGGATCACAGTCGTGATGGCCAGCCCCAGCGCGCTGTAGCCGGCCGCCGCCACGATCAGCGTCACGACCAAGGCCGGAAGTGTGGTTGTGGGAACATCTACGCCGTAGAAGAGCGCGCCGGCCGCGATGGTGATCACGACCAGAAGCAGCCCCAAGAGGGTTGCATGGGCGATCGTTCCGAGGACGAAGGACCAGGCCGGAAGTGGGGTCCCTCGTACTCGCTTCAGCAAGCCGCCGTCGCGCCCGAAGACGATCCGCATGGCGATGTTGGTGTACTGGGTGTTTACGATCGATAGAGTGATGATGGCAGGGATGATGAACGTACTGAAGCGAACCGTGCGACCGCCTTCGATCCTGATCGGCTCGTTGCCGAAGGCGAGGTTGAAGATCACCAGGAACATCAGTGGGAACGCGAACGTGAAGAACGCCGCCGCCGGGTTGCGCCAGAAGGCAAGGTTCTCGTATCGGACCTGCCTCAGGGCGAGAGCGAGCCCACTCACCGGCCTCCGCCGTTCTCCGGTTGGGTGAGCTCCAGGTAGACGTCTTCGAGCGAGGCGTGTGACACTGTCAGTTGGTCGAGTTCAACCCCCCGTTCCACCGCCCACGAGGTCAGCTCATGCAGCTCCCTGGTGGGCTCGTCGGCGTGGATCTCGAAAGCATCGCCCGCGACCGTGCTGCCGCCAGGCGGGGGTGTCCCCTCCGGCAACCTGAAGCGGATACGCGTCTGTTTTCCTGAAGTGAGGATCGCGGGAGGACCCTGTGCCGCAATGCGCCCGTCGACCAGGATCGCGACCTCATCCGCAAGGCTTTGGGCCTCGTCCATGTAGTGGGTGGTCAGGAACACGGTGACGCCCAGCTCTCTGAGGTTTCGGATCATCTGCCACGCGTCCCGGCGAGCGCCCGGGTCGAACCCGGTCGTGGGCTCGTCGAGGAACAGAAGGTCGGGGTTGCCGGCGAGCCCCAGGGCGACGTCGAGCCGGCGCTGTTGGCCCCCCGAAAGCCGCTTGACCCGGTCGTTCCTCTTTGCAGTGAGCCCCACCAACTCGATTGTTTCGTCCAGTGGCCGGGGATCGGGGTAGTAGCCGCGGAACTGCTCGATCAGCTCGGAGACAGTCAGGTAGGGCTCCACCCCCGTCGACTGCAGAACGATTCCCACCCTCCTGCGGAACAATGCCTCGGCATCTCGAGGGTCACTCCCCAGCACCGAGACCTCGCCCGCAGAGCGGTTGCGGTAGCCCTCGAGGATCTCGACGATCGTGGTTTTGCCGGCTCCGTTAGGTCCCAGCAGAGCAAAGACTCTCCCCTCCGCCACATCTAGGTCAATGCCTTTGACGGCCTCGAGCTCGCCATACGACTTGCGGAGCCCGCGCACTCGGATCGCGGTAGGGGACATAATGCCCAGCCTAGCCGGAACCCTCCATGATTACGGAGAGCGCGATTCCGCTCGCATGCCGATGTTATATCGTGGATGCCGTGTCGATCGATTCGAGTGCTCGATGACTCCTGCGAAGCCCCTGGAGCAAGGCACACACATCTTGATCGTCGACGACGAGAGCGCCATCGTTGGTCTGTTGGTCCGCATACTCGCCCGATCGAAGGACGGATCGCCGCCATCGCCGATGTCTTCGACGCTTTGACTAGCGTGCGCGTGTACAAGGAGGCCGTGCCCATGAATGAAGCCATCGAGATCATGAAGGCAGAGCGCGGCAGCCACTTCGATCTGGACCTGCTCGATTACTTCTTTTCGTCGAGGGACTCGATCGTTGCCATTGAAAGCGAGCTGGCCCTCGTCTGATCCCATTCGCATGGGCCGAGAGGCTGTGCACCAGGTTTGCCGAGTGGGATGCAAGATCGACCCCACCTCAGGCCGCTGATGGTCTGGGTCGACGACTCCAACGCATCCCTGCTCACCGACCTCTACGAGCTAACCATGGCTGCCAGCTACCACGGCCACCACATGAACTACCAAGCCACCTTCGACCTCTTTATCCGCCAACTTCCAGATCGTCGCAACTTCCTCGTCGCATGTGGAGTCTCCGACGCTCTTCACTACCTTCACACAGTCCGCTTCGAGGACAGCGCCCTCGAGTACCTGAGGTCCCTTCGGATGTTCTCGGACGACTTTCTGTCCCATCTCGCGAGCTTTCGCTTTCATGGAGAGGTGTGGGCGGCGCCTGAGGGCGAGATCGTCTTCGAGAACGAGCCCTTGATGAGAGTCACGGCCCCCCTGATCGAGGCTCAGATCGTGGAGACGTTTCTGCTTAATTGCGTCGCCTTTCAAACCATGGTTGCCTCCAAAGCAGCTCGCGTCGCGATTGCCTGCGGCGACAGGCGTTTCCTCGATATGTCGCCGCGTCGCGATCACGCCGCCGATGCCGCTCTCAAGGCGGCCCGGGCCGCCTATGTTGGCGGCGCCTCCGGAACTTCCAATGTGCTGGCGGGCCATTTCTACGGAATCCCGGTGAGCGGCACCATGGCTCACTCGTATGTGATGGCCTTCGAGGACGAGGAGCGGGCCTTCAGAGCCTTCGTGCACGACTTCCCCAACAACGCTGTGCTTCTGATCGATACCTTCGACGTCTTGGAGGGAGCCAGGCGAGCGGCCGGTGTGGCCGCCGACGTGGCCTCCGAAGGGGTGATCGTCAAGGGCGTCAGGATCGACTCCGGGGACCTGGCCCCGCTGAGCCGATCGGTGCGCGCAATCCTCGACTCCGCAGGGCTCGAGGAAGTCGAGATCATCCTCTCCGGCGATCTCGATGAGTACCGAATCAAGGCATTGCTGGACGACGGTGTGCCTGTGAGCTCGTTCGGGGTGGGTACTCAGCTCGGCACCAGCGCAGACGCCCCCACGCTGGGAGCCGTTTACAAGCTGGTGGCGGACGAGCGGGGGCCCAAGATCAAGCTGTCTACCGGCAAGGCCACTCTGCCCGGGCGCAAACAGGTGCTTCGGTTCGAGCGCGACGGGATCTTCGAACGAGACGAGATCGTCCTCGAGGGCGAGGAGTCTAGGGGGGGCAGGCCCCTGCTCGTCAAGGTAATGGAGCGGGGCGAACGCACGGATGCAGACAATGGCCTGGAGGCTGCAAGGGGGCGCTGCCGCACAGGGCTCCAGCAGCTCCCTCCCACCCTGCGCCGGTTGGGGGCGCCGGCTCAGCGTTACAGGGTGGAGCCCTCTTCCCGGTTGTCGGGGCTGGTGGAGCAAATGAGCGCGAAAACGCACTGAGCGAGCCGGCCGTACGCAACTTTGTGCCCAACTGGCAAGTCCGCAATCGGAGCCTCTTCAGGCCGCAGACAGCGCTCGCAGGCGAGTCATGGCGGCGATTCCCAGCAGGGGGCCGGGCGCCAAGAAAGCGAAGGCCCAGCGCCAGCCGAACGCCCCCTCGAGGATGGGGATCAGCCAGATAGTGGCGACGGTCAAGGTGAAGCCGAGGGCGAGCTGCAGCGTCAGGGCTGTTCCTACGTAGGCCTGATCGGCCACCTCCGTGACGATGGTCGAGAACTGGGCCGAGTCCGCCACGACTGTGAACCCCCATACCAATCCCACGATCAGAACGATCCACACCGGGGCTCCTGCGAACAGGCCGATGACCAGCGCGCACAGACCCGAGGCCGCCATCATCAGCGATGTGGTCTGAGTCCGGCCCCAGCGGTCGCCCAGCACCCCACCCGCCCAGCAACCCAGCCCCCCGATTCCGATGACCATGAAAGTGGCGAATGCCGCGGCCCCGCCCCGCCCGCCCAGCACGGCTTCGGAGAAGAACAAGAAGAACCACGCCCACATCGCATATAGCTCCCACATGTGGCCGAAATAGCCCAGGCTGGCCAGACGGACGGCGCGGTTGGAGAACACTTGGCCCGCCTGGGTGGGGTCGAAGCGTGCCTGCGGGAAGGGATGGGGCCCTTCGGGAACCAGGAAGCCGGCGACGAGCCCGCCGATGACGGTCAGGGCGGAGGTAGCCCAGATCACCGTCCGCCACTCGAGACCGCCGAGCCCGTTGACGAGATGCGGTGCCGCCGACCCGATCGTGAGAGCGCCCACCAAGATGCCCAGCGCCACTCCCCTTCCCTTCTGGAACCAGGTGGAGGACAGCTTGAGCGAGGGTGGGTAGACCCCAGCCAGGAACATCCCCGTGAGAAACCGCAGGGGGAGGGCGAGGGCTACCCCGGAAGCGACCAGCAGGAGGAGGTTGGCAGCCGCGGCCCCTAGCGAGCCCCACAGGATGACCTTTGCTGGGGGGATTAAGTCCGCCAGGTTCGTGAGGCTCGAGAGCAGGGCTCCGGCGACGAAGCCGAGCTGAACCGCGATCGTGAGCCACGACGAGGTCGAGGCCGAGATGCCCCATTCTTCCCGGAGCTGCGGAATCACCGCGCTGGCAGAGAGCCAAGTGGTCATGGACAGCAGCAGCGATGCGGATTGAAGCGTCAGCGCCCTTGCGGGTGTCACAGTGGCTCGGTGTAGACGAGCGCGGTTCCCTCCAGCACGACGGTCTTGTCCTGGTTGACGATCGTCGTCTTCAACTTCGTGATCGGCTTGTCGCTGCGCGTCTCGAGCACCTCGACCTCAGCGGTGATCTCGTCGCCGGGGCTTACCGGCGCCTTGAAGCTCCAGTCGATGTGCAAGAAGACGCTGCCCGGTCCCGGCAGGTCCTGTGCAACCACGGCGTTTAGCAGCCCGCTCGTCACCCCTCCCTGGACGATCAGGCCGCCGAAGCGGGACCGGGTGGCGAGCTCCTCGTCGTAGTGCAGGGGATTACGGTCCCCGGTCATCTCGGTGAACAGGGTGATGTCCTCGGCTCGAACCCTCCTCGAGCGTCTGGCCTTGTCCCCCACGCTCGCCATGCCGGCAAGCATCGCGCCCTTCGGCTATTCAGCGAGGAAGGGCTAGTTGTTGGAGAGCGCTGAACCGGGTAGGAAGACTGAAACCCTCTCGAAAAGGAGAACTCTTTGGAGTATCGCAATCTCGGCCGCCTCGGCGTAAAGGTCAGCCCCCTGTGCCTCGGAACCATGAACTTTGGATGGGAAGGCCTGGGCACGCCCGAGGAGGACGCGTTCCGCATCATGGACCGGGCCTTGGACCACGGCCTCAACTTCTTCGACACCGCCAACGTCTACGGATGGCGAAAGAACCCCAAGCCCGGCGAGGGCGTGACCGAGCAGATCATCGGCCGCTGGTTCGCGCAGGGCGGCGACCGGCGCGAGAAGGTCTTTCTCGCTACCAAGCTCTACGGGAGCATGGGCGAATGGCCGAACCAGGAGGGCCTCAGTGCCCTTAACATCCGCCGGGCCTGCGACGCGAGCCTCAGACGCATGCAGACCGACCACATCGATCTCTACCAGATGCATCACATCAAACGGGATACCCTGTGGGAGGAGATCTGGCAGGCGATGGAGCAGCTGATGGCCGCCGGCAAGATTCTCTATGTGGGCAGCAGCAACTTCGCGGGTTGGCACATCGCCCAGGCCAACGAGATCGCCTCCCGGCGCAGCTTCCTGGGGCTGGTCTCGGAGCAGAGCCTCTACAACCTCGACGCCCGTACGGTCGAGCTCGAGGTGCTTCCCGCGTGCGAGCGCTACGGGTTGGGCGTCATTCCGTGGAGCCCTCTGGCCGGCGGGTTGCTGGCCGGGGCCCTCGAGAAGGCGTCCGAGGGCCGCCGCAGCGACGAGAACTTCCGCCGGAGGGTCGAGCGCAACCGAGACAAGCTCGAGGCGTGGGAGAAGCTGTGCGCCGACATCGGTGAGCGCCCCGCAGATGTCGCCTTGGCATGGTTGCTGAAGAATCCGGTAGTGACCGCCCCCATCATCGGCCCGCGCAACCCGGACCAGCTCGAGGGGTCCCTGAAAGCTCTGGAGATCGAGTTGTCGGACGAGATCATGGGCCTCATCGACCAGATCTTCCCCGGCCCCGGAGGTGCCGCGCCGGAAGCCTACGCGTGGTAGGAGAGGCCCCACGTGGGCCGGCCCCGAGGTTGCCAATGAGTACGCGGTCCTGGGCTTTCCGGACCACATCCGGCGGTTGACAAACTGTGCGCTGCGTACTATAGTTAACCGCGTGCACGAAGAAGATAAACGAACAATCAAGGAGGTCGCACAATGTCAGTTACCACCGACGTCACCCGAGGCGCCCAGGAGCAGATGCTCGAGAGCATCGAGCTCACTCAGAAGGCTGCGCTCGAAGGTTTCAAGGTATGGGCCGATGCGGTCGAGAAAATGATCCCCGAGACGCCCAATGCCCCCAATTTCCTGAACGAGTGGCCGTCCGCCGAGGAGAGCATCGACAACGCTTTCGACTTCGCCGGCAAGCTTCTCGCCAATCAGCGGGCGTTCACGAAGAGCGTCATTCAGACCACCCGCCCCGTAGCCAAGCGGGCCGCGGAAGAGGCTTCCGGGGCTCCCAACCGCACCACCGCTGCCAAGTCCAACCGCACCACCGCTGCCAAGTCCAACCGCACCACCGCTGCCAAGTCCAAGTAAGGCACCTTCGAAGTAAAACCGCGCCCCGGGGGATACCCGGGGCGCTGTCGCGTCCGGCGGCGCGTTTAGGGTTGTGGGATGGTCGACCAGGACCCCTGGCGGTCGCAACTGACGCTTCTGGGGGAGTTCATCCGGACTCAAAGGAAGCTGGCCCGACTCTCTCTGAGAGAGCTCGCCGACATGACCAAGGTGTCAAACGCCTATCTCAGCCAGATCGAGCGTGGACTGCACCAGCCTTCGGTAAGAGTCCTGCAATCGGTGGCCCAGGCGCTCAATGTCTCGGCCGAGACGCTGCTGGCGCAGGCGGGGTTAATAGTGCAGGCGGGCGAGGTGGCGGCGGCAGGGGTCAACGCTACGGAGCTCACGATCCGCTCCGATCCCTCGCTAACAACGGCCCAGAAGGAGGCTCTTATCGGCGTCTATCGCAGCTTTCTGACCGAGGACTGACCGCCGCCCGAAATAACGGCCGGGCCCGCCCAATTGTCGCTCTGAGCTGAAGGATGCGGAATCCGCCCTCTAGGCTAGGAGCTACCTGAGCGGCACCCCTGTAGCGGCGCGCGAGGCACGCGCTAGTGGTAGTAGCGAAACAGGATCTCCGCCACACAGCAGGGCTTGACCTGGCCTTTCGCCTCGAACGTGCACTTGAATGTGGTCTGCACTCCCCCGAAGACGTCCTTGAGGGCAGTCAGCTCGACCCCCATCCGAAGCGTCGAGCCCACCGGCAGGGGGGCCGGGTAGCGGAGATGGTCGAGCCCGTAGTTGATCGTTCGAGAGCAGCCCTCGACGATCAGGGTCTCATCGAGGAGAACGGGGAGCAGTGACAGAGTGAGATAGCCGTGGACGATGGTCGTCTTGAACGGCCCGGAGGCGGCTCTCTCCCGGTCCACATGGATCCACTGGTCGTCGCCTGTGACCTGCGCAAAGGCGTTGACCCGAGCCTGATCGATGCGGTGCCAGTCGCTGTAGCCGAGGTGCTGCCCCACCTTCGTGTGGAGGTCGTGGAGCTGGAGCCTGAGGGGCGCCGGCACCAGCGGGGCTGCCTGCTCTGCTGCGGTCATCCCACCTTCCTTCCTTCTGCTACACAAAATAGGCCCTCGCTTACTGTAGTAAGCGCGAAAATACAGGCCACGAAGGCTCAGCTGGTTCATCTACTGTTCCTTCACGGAGAGGTGCTTGACTCAGGCTGTGCCCGGGTAGCCCGGAAGCGTCGTTGGGAGGCGAAATGGAGAACACTGAAGCTCAACACAGCGCGGCTCAGGCCGCCGAGGCGCTCGCGCCGGAGGCAGGTCTCATTGCCGCTCTCGACCCGGTGTCGTTCTTGGAGGCTCTTTTCCAGGTGGGCGCAGGCGTCTCCCGCAACCCGGTGAACTCGCTCACGGCCTTTTTGCGATACTCGGCCGCAACCATGGCGGCGGGCTATACCAGCGCCGCCCGCTGGTGGGGGGCCACCCTTCCCAATGTGATTGAGCCCGCGCCATCCGACAAGCGTTTCAGGGACTGCGCGTGGCAGGAAAATCCCTGGTACTCCTATCTTCACCAGAACTACCTACTGCGTTCGCGGCTGCTTCAGGATTTGATAGATGCTTCGGACATCGACGAGGCCACTGCCGCCAAGGCTCGGATGATGGCGGGCATGGTGACCGATGCCGTCAGCCCCGCCAATTTTCTCTTCTCCAACCCGGTCGCCTTGAAGAAGGCTTTCGATACCGGAGGGGCGAGTGTTGCGCGCGGGCTCAGGAACTTCCTCGACGATGTAGCCCATAACGGGGGCCTCCCGCGAAAGGTCGACCCCTCTGCGTTCAAAGTGGGAGAGAACCTTGCCACCACGCCGGGCAAGGTGGTGTTTCGGAACGAACTCATGGAGCTCATCCAGTACGAAGCACAGACCAAGAGGACTTTTGAGATTCCGCTGTTGTGCAGCCCACCCTGGATCAACAAGTACTACATCATGGATCTGGCGCCGGGCCGCAGCTACATCGAGTGGGCAGTCCAGCACGGTCACACTGTGTTCTCCATCAGTTACCGCAATCCCGACGAGACAATGCGGGCGATGACGCTTGACGACTATCTGTTAAACGGTCCCATCCGTGCCATCGAAGTAATGCAGAGCATAACCGGAGCCGATCAAGTCAACGTAGTCGGGCTCTGTCTTGGAGGCAGCTTGACCGCCATGATGCTCGCCTATCTCGCCACTTCCGGGGATGACCGGGTGCGTTCGATGTCCCTGCTAAATACCCTGCTTGATTTCTCCGAGCCGGGCATGTTGGGCAGCTTCACCGATCCTAGGACGGTCGCCCGGCTCGAGAGCAAGATGCAGTCGAAGGGCTTTCTCGACTCGCGCGACATGGCGCTCACCTTCGATCTGCTGCGCGCCAACGACCTCATCTACAACTACGTGGCATCCAACTGGCTCATGGGACAGGATCCCCCTGCTTTTGACATCCTGGCGTGGAACTCAGACAGCACTCGTATGCCGGCTGCAATGCATTCCTTCTATCTCCGTTCCTGTTACCTGAAAAACGAGCTGGCGAACGGCGAGATGGAGCTGGCGGGCACCAGGCTGCGTTTGGACGAGCTGACACAGGATGCGTACATAGTTGCCGCGGTCAACGATCACATCACCCCGTGGAAGGGCTCCTATAAGACAACTCACTTGCTCAAGAGTGATATCAGGTTCGTGCTCAGCTCCTCAGGCCACATCGCCGGGATCGTCAACCCTCCCAGCCCCAAGGCCAAGCACTGGACCAACGAGCAGCTTCCGCCGGATCCGGAAACGTGGCTGCAGACTGCGACCGAACAGCAAGGCTCTTGGTGGGAGGACTGGACCACGTGGATAGCAGAGCGCGCCGGCAGCAAGGGCAAGCCACCGCCCGTGGGCGGAAAGGCTTTCCCGGTCCTGGGCAACTCGCCGGGCCGCTACGTGCTCGAGCACTGATTCAGCCGCTCGGCGGACCGGCCAGGTGATGCATCTCGTGGTGCTGCTTCAGAGGATCGGCGCCGAAGTCGCCTGACACATCGCGCCATACCGAGTGGATGTGGTTGGCGCCGTTCTGAACATTGTCGTACTCGATCAGGATTGACTCTCCCTGAATGCGGTAATAGTGAGGTTCTCCTTTGACGGAGCCTCCGGCCCACGCAAAGTGAACTGGGCCGACTGCGTCTTGTGTTTCCGCCCGCCACGGTTCTGCCAGGCGTTGGGCGTAGGCGTCGATTAGAGCTTCGAGCAGAGCGCGTTGCTCGCTCGACATCGCCGAGGAGGGCAGGCCCTCGGCTCTTCCCAGGCTGATGCGACGCTGCGTCGAGGTGATGATGTCGCGCGGCGCGGTGTCGGCCACCAGCGCGCGCCGTCCCTGTCCTTCACTGAAGCTCGACATCAACGCACAAGCGAGGTCTTCGAGGGGAGCCAGGATCCGCAGTCCTTCGTGTGTCCCGTAAGGAACGCGAGCGGGGTTGGCACCGACGAAGGAGGGCGTACTGGCCATCAGCGTGTCCCCCAGCAACGTGAAGTTCAAGGAGAGATGGTGGCCCTCGAATCTCCACGCCCACTCAGTGGCCCCTTGGGGCTCGCCGAACACGCTCAAGAAATATAGGGCAGGATCGCGCCCGCTCGCGTCTAGCCCTTGCTTGGATTCGAGCGCGCCGAGAATTAGTTCATGTTCGATGATCGCAGTGGCGGTCGTTTCTCCGTGCTCCGAGAGCCCCGAACGAAGCAGCTGTTGCAGCCGGCCTCGGTCTTCGGAGGTGAGGCTTCCCAGTGGGAGGCCCCGGCGGGGGCCGGGCAGATAGGTCCAGTTCAGGCGCTCAGCGTCATCAAACGCGAACAACGCTGCATCTCTGCTCGGGCCGCCGAGGTGGTCGAGGAAAGCCGCGCATGTCTCGACCATGTTCGACCCGGCGAGCTCACGGCTGCGCCTCACGCTGTTCCTTGCGCCGCCCGTTGGGTTTGGAGGATCTCTGGAACAATCATCAGGGATCCAAACAGCACGCCGAGGGCGACCGAGTTCCTAACACCCTGCCGCCAAGCCCGCCACCAGGCCGAACCCGATCGCGAGCCCAGCCACTTGCGCTTCCCGCGTGCAGTCGGTTTCTGCTCTCGCCGGCGTCGCTCAATCATCCCCTTCGATCGAGCGCAGGCGGTCGGCCAGGCGAACGAGGTGCTCGGCTCTTCCGATCCGTCGAAGCCAGCGGGGGGGCAATGCCTGAGCGCCGGCGCGTGCCCCCAGAGCGGCCCCTGAGACCGCGCCGTTCGTGTCGGCGTCTCCTCCTGAGCTGACCACTCCAATCAAGGACGGTTCGAGCTCGCCGGGCTGCATCAAGCACCACAGCCCCACCTGCATGGCCTTGAGCGTGTATCCCATGTCCATGGGATCGTCGAGCCTGAGCTCCTGCAGGTCGCGCTGGGGTACCTGGCGGATGGCTTCGACCACGTGCCCTACTCCCGCCGCGGCCCAGTCCGTGCCGGCTGCTTCCTCGAGGGCAGAAGCGAGCTCGTCCACGGGCACCGTGGGCCCGGACAAAGTGGTCGCAAGTGCGGCTGAGAAGGCGACCGTGCTCCACTCACATCTGGCGTCGTAGTGGGTGGCCAGCGCGCTGGCGCGTGCGTTTCGCACCAACGCTGCTCCGGAACGTCGCCACCGCAGCGCTACGGGCGCACAACGCATCACTGCGCCGTTGCCGGCCGTGGACCATCCACTTTGCTCCCATACCTCCAGCGAGGCTTCAGCTGCGGATTTCCCGGCCGCGATCTCGTCGAGCACCTGGCGGGTCAGCACTCCGATGCCACGCCCGTTGTCGCGGCTCCAGCGCAAGAACCTGGCGGCCAAGCGGTCGGGGTCGAGCTCTGAGTCCTCGAGCAGCGTCTCCGCCACCATCACGGTCTGGGCGAGGTCGTCGTCCCATGGCCGGTCGTGCTCGGCGGGGTCGATGTCCCGGACGCCGTCTGGGTGATGGCGCCTGATGGCGGAGGCCGACTGGCCCTCGACCGGGATGCCGAGGCAGTTTCCTGCGGCCACTCCCAGCATCACCCCCCGGTAGCGGTCCTCGAGTCGATCATGATCGACCGGTAGGCGGCCGGCATCGTCGATGATTTGCTCAAGCGTCTGGGTGCCCATAAGGCAATACTGACGCATCGGGGAGCGCATGACTCGGAGCGTCCGCTCCCCGGCCCCTCGGCCCCCACGCTCCCCGGCCTTCCGGGTTCCCGCGGCTTTCTCCATGAACGGAGCGGCAGGTGCTGCTGACGCGGAAAGAGATCATCGCCGGATACTGATATATTAGTGA
>Ga0183260_10001645_pt1 | contig 18584 bp, 19 predicted proteins | sample AntDrymUQ4972206_2_FD_129768 | JGI IMG/M metagenome (GOLD analysis project Ga0183260, IMG submission 129768) | Polar desert sand microbial communities from Dry Valleys, Antarctica - metaG UQ497 (22.06) (version 2) (version 2) | ecosystem: Environmental > Terrestrial > Soil > Desert | place...
ATTTTTGACTCCAAAATCTTTTCCGAAGAGAAAAAAAATTCCTAAAATTTCATGTTGATCGACGAATGGAAAGTCCAAATCGCCGTTAAGAAATTTTGATAATCTTTCGTAAATGTTACCAGGCAAAAAGAATCCCATATAGGAATCAGAAACTATAGTCAAGGCAATTGAAGAGGCATATGTAGATAATAAATATTTTTTCGTGTGATGTATTGGTTGTTTGGTTGTTTGGTTGTTTGGTTGTTTGGTTGTTTATATAAAGAATAGTCCCTAGGCTTTAGAATAGAATCCAGCTTTTCTTTCATAAATTTGACCATCGTTCATTGCCTTTTTTATGTGCGATTTAGCATCTGAATCACTAAATTTACCGGTTTTTACCAGTTCCCCAATGAACACATTCTCTTCAACGTCATTCTTTTCTTCTCCGGAAAGACTTGAAAATATCTCCATGAAAAGTTTTAGTTTTGATATTTCGCTGAAAGGTTTTCCATGCAATACACCCAGATCAACTTTACCAGTATTGACATCAACGCCTGCGGTTTCCAGCATTCTTTGAACTAGAAACAACGATCTTTCTGCATCCTCTCTTTCGACTTTATCTTTTAACAGCAATCTTGCGCGAGCAGTAGCAAGTCTCACTAGGCCTTCTAATTGCCTGGGTGTAACGGTAATCATACTATCTGAATCAACATTTCTCATTTTCATATAATAATCACGAATAATATTTATCGCCTCTCGAGTCAGCTCGGGTTCAACACTGTGTTTAGCAAATGCCAAGTATTTACTGAAGAGATCTATATTAATAGCGGCTTGAGATAATTTTTGGACATTCTTATGGATTTCTAAAATATGGCTGGCGATTTTACTATCTTTTTCTTTTTCTGGAAGATCGCGTATCACATAAACAAGATCAAACCTCGTAAGAAGAGGAATTGGAAGATTTACATTTTCAGTGATATTTTTATAAGGATCATATTTGCCATACATGGGATTCGCAGCGGATAGGATAGAGGTTCTCGCATTTAATGTTGCCACAATACCACCTTTAGCAACTGAACAAGTTTGCTGTTCCATAACTTCGTGAAGCGCTGAACGATCCTCAGCTTTTATCTTGTCGAATTCATCGATACAAACCAACCCTTGATCTCCAAGTACTACAGCACCTGCTTCAAGCATCATTATTCCGGATTTATCTCGCACTACAGCAGCTGTTAGTCCTGCTGCAGTGGAGCCTCTTCCAGAAGTATATAATCCCCTAGGAGCTATTTTTGCGGCAAATTTAAGCATTTCAGACTTAGCTGTTCCCGGATCGCCAACCAATAGAACGTTGATATCACCCCTTCTTGTTGACCCATCATCTAATTTTTTGGTAACTGACCCCACAATTAGAAGCAAAATGGATTCTTTTATGACTTCGTGTCCATAGATATGTGGAGCAAAGGATGATACTAGCTTATCATAGATATCAGGTTTTTTTGACAAGATTAGTATTTGTCGTTCATCTTCTGCACTGATTGAAATCCGCTCTATTGATCGAGTTTTCTTATCTCCAGCCCTACCTCCAAGATATTCTATATTATTACCTTCCATTCGTAATCTAAACAGAGAAGTCCTTTGAGTGGTGGAATTCCCCCCCGAAACAAAAGAAGCTTCTTGATCTATTCTAATAATTCCTGTCAACATAATCCTATCCCCTGGTCTGCATTGGTCAACCAAATCCCCAAGAATTGTCACCTCTATATAGTGAGGGAGTTGTCCTGCAGGAAGATCTTCAGGCAACTCTTGTAATCTAACCAATTGAAAATCGATAAAGAGACTGCTTTCTACATCCATCTCCATTTCTTTTTCTGAGCAATTAAGGCATCTTTGTGGTTTTTTTAAAGATAATCCCTTTAATTCTGAAAAACTAATTTGATTGCAATTGAGACATCTATAAGCAATTCTTTTTCCTAATGGTTTAACTTCTGAGGAACGTACTACCATTCCAGAAACACCCAGTAACTTATTAATAACATCGGCATTTATGTCACGCAGTCCTTTTTGAACAGCGTAATTTCCTATTCTTACTCGAATATGCTCTCTAATCTCATTTGTATAATCTGGATGAATTTCCAATAGAACAGAAATAACGGCCTCATTAAAAGCTGAAAGCATTTCATCTGGATTATGAGTGATGTCCTTTGCAAGTAGTGGACTGAAACTATCAAAATCAATATAATCAATAGTAATAGAAGTTGAAGATGTCGCCATCATATTATTAATTTTATCAAAATACTTGTAATTACCATCACGATCCTTAAATGAACGTAAAAAAACCTCCAATTCATTTGATAATGCAGATAGGGTTTGTTGTTCTTGTTCCTGCATATTTGATGGATTCTGAGGATCAGTATTACTCAATCTTTAACACCAGTTTTTTAAAATTAGACGTCATATTGTGAAAATTCTCATAGAGAAGTTTTTCTTCTAATGATAGTTTTTCTTCGAGTTCTGGCACCAAAGGAGAAGAAGCAGAAAGTTTGACTATCTTTTGTAATCTAGAAGCTATGAATGGATTCAATGACACTATTAATGATTCTCTATCTTTATCTTCGATGGTACGAAGATAATTATTTACGCGTGCGTAAAAATCTGGTTCTATTGTAGATACCTCATGGGTAGGCGATATTCTTTCTCGATTCAATGCTCTTTTAATATAAGATAATTGATCATCGTCATGAATTTCTACTACACCTTGTTCACTCAAAATAATAGAGATCCATCTTGGAACCGAAGTCATATCTCCTTCTTTAGCGCTAATAAAAATAAGGGGTCTTATCGATATTTCAATATCCTTTAAATATATTACTCGTACATCCTTTAGAAGATATTCTAGAGTGGAAAAAGTATAGAGGATTGAAATGTCGTCTATACCTGAAATTAAGTTATTTACAACATCAGCATCAACATCAACATCAACATCATAATCATCATGTGATGACGGCAGCAATGAATTCACAAATGTAATTATCATCCTTAGTTAATAAAATTTCAATGTCGTATTAACGGGTATCCTCTACAGAGTATTGAATAATTTTAAATTAGAAAAAGATGGACAGTATATCACGATGGAAAAACGGCACAGGGAGCAGAAGCCTGAGGTTATTTCTGATATTATGTGGGTTGAAAAATATAGACCAAAACATCTAGATCAAATAATTAATCAAAAAGAAATTATAAAAGGCTTAGAAAATTTAATGAAAAAACCTAACGAATTACCACATTTATTGTTTACAGGATCTGCAGGGATAGGTAAAACTACCACAGCTTTATGCCTTGCAAAACAAATGCTGGGAGATAACTGGAAAAGAGATACTTTAGAGCTTAATGCATCAGATGAAAGAGGAATAAAAATGGTTCGTGAAAGAGTAAAAGAATTTGCATCGATCATGAAGCTTTCTATAAATCAAGAAAAAAATGAGAGGCCGTTTAAGATCATTATTTTAGATGAAGCAGATGAAATGACCACAGAGGCTCAAACAGCTTTGAGAAGAATTATAGAGGATAGTGCCAGAACTACTAGGTTTATTTTTATTTGTAACTATCTTTCACACATCATTGAACCAATACAAAGTAGATGCGTAATTTTTCGATTTTCAAAGGTTTCTGAGGAAGAAGTAATTGAATATTTGAAGGATATTTGTAAAAAAGAGGGAGTAAAAGTCGAAGAGAAAGCACTTCGTAAAATATATGAACATACAAATGGTGATTTAAGACATTCAATCAATATATTGCAAGCTGCCTCAGTGAACGGAAATATAAGTGTCCAGCAGGTTCAAAATGCAATAGGTATATCCGGAAAAAGCATAATAGCTGAAATAATAAAATTAGCCATTGATTCCAAATTTAATGAGTCAAGAATAAAATTATTAGAATTACTATATGTTTATGGAGTTTCAGAAACAGATTTTCTAAAATATGCCAATGAAGAGATTTATAAGCTTGATCTGAAAGATCCCTATGAAATTTCATCTGTAATTGCAGAATACGATTATAGGCTCGCAAATGGTGCGCACCCTGAAATACAACTAGCAGCCTTTTTAGCACAATTAGGCAAGATAAATTTGAAAAACGACAAATCTAATTAAAAATCATCCTCAAACTCATCGCCACCATCCTCTTCTGTTACATCATCAAAATCTTCTTCGAATTCCTCACGCTCTTCCGCGGTTTTATATGGGATATCTGCTTCTCCTACATTTCCACAAACTGGACACTTAAATTCGATTGTTTGACCTTCAAGGTCTAATAGAAATTCTTTGGTGAAGACCTCATCACAGTTTGAACAAACAAGAGTAGTTTGTATATTTTCTTGAGTGAATTTATGCGACTGTACCCGAAAGATTGTGTTCACCATACTTATTTTACCTTTAAGATTCGGTCTTTATTATAAGCCTTATCTTTATTAAATCTAAGGTTTGTAACAAAATAACTATTCTAAAAATATTAACTCATACCCAATAATTTATGCATTTGTGGAATCACTCTTACATCTTTATAAAAACTACATACTTCATCATATATTTTCAATATTTGCGTAGTAGATGGAGAGTCAAATTGGTAGCTAGGCTGGAGTGTTATACCACTCAAATTACCAATATTTGGACACTCAAAAACTCTAGAAAGCAAGTCTCTAACTTCATTTAATGTTGTGGAATTTGTAAATACGATTTTTATAAATGAAATTTTATCGGTCCTATTTAATGCGATATCTAAACATCTTAGTTCGTTTTGTAAAAGATTTTCATAGGATTTGGATTCGATTACTTTTGAATCAGATGTTTTAAATTCAACTTTACAAATATCAAAATAAGGCAAAACCGATTCAAACCTTTTCCAATCAAAACACGACGATTCCAGATATGTTTTAATCTTTAATTCGTTTTTAACAAAATCTGCAAGAGCAATCAAAGATTGAGTTTGTAATAAAGGTTCTCCTCCGGTAAAATTGACTTTATACAGGTTTGGTTGAAGATGTTGAAGGATAAGATATTTGGCTTCATCAATTGTATAACTTTTGCCGCTTGTAGGTGATAGAGAATATTTTGTATCACACCAATGACACTTTAGATGGCAGCCTGAAAAACGGATGAACAGAGTCTTTGTTCCTGCAAGAATACCCTCGCCTTCAATGCTTACAAACATTTCATTTAATTGAACCTTGTTATGTCTATTTGTAACAGAAAGACCGCCATCATGGTGGTCATCATAATTATCAGTACCATTATCAGTACCATTATCATTATTGATTTTTGGATTAATGACTGACATAATTTGTTTTATCCTCCAAACCAGCATTCAAAATTGCTTGTTTTCGATTCATGCAAGACTCACAAATCCCACAATGTTTTGAAAGGTTAGTTTTTTTATCGGTAGATCCCAAATAACAGCTCCAAGATTGAAAAATTTTGTCGCCCAATATTTCATAGCCTATCAAAAGCAATTCAGATTTACTTATGTTATCCATGGCGGGAGACCAAATATGAAGCTTTTTTCTTATCCCCATTTTAATTCCATCAATTTCAGACAGATAAAGTAATTTTTCTAGAGAACGTGTAAAAGAAGGACGGCAATCAGGATATCGAGTATCTCCCGAATGAGCACCGTATATTACCAGAGGAATATTTAAAGAAGTTGCCCATACAGAAGCAAGAGTTAAGAAAATAGTATTTCTTAAAGGTACAACAATACTATAGTCAAAAGTTGATGGAATTTTGGATCTAGATCCGGTCAAAATATTTGTTTTCCCAAGCAAGGTTTTTAGAAACGATATGTTAATTATTTCGTGTTTTTTACTCTTTAATAATTTTGAAAAGCGCTTTGCAACGAGCAATTCATTGGATGCACGTTGTCCATAATCAAAAGAAATCAAATACAATTCTAATCCCATTTTTTTTAGATACGCAGCTGTGCTGATAGAATCCAAACCACCACTAAATATGCAAACAGCCTCAGAAAAATTATGAATGGAACTAGATTTTTCTTTCAATTATGATCTCTACCCTCATTCACTAATGTAAACTTGACGATGATGCTGCGGTGGCGTTATCATCAGTGTTCTTAAAATATCCAACTAGTCCTCCTATTCCATATGAAACTGAAATCATGACTCTGGTAGAAAAAAGTATCATCTCATAATGATCTGTGTAATTATAATAAATTGTAACAATTAATAAGGATGAAAGGAGCAACGCCCCAGTTATTAATTGTTCGATACTGAATATTTTAGAATATTTCTTTAAAAATATAAAAGTTGAAATGTTACCCAAGGATAAACCAGTAAGCAACAGAAATGGATAATATTTTTGGAAAAATGGGATCAAAAGAAATGGTAGAGCCCAGGTTAAACCATTTATCAATTTTATAAGAAATGGCCAAGAAATACTTGTTGAGACTCTGTCTCGAAATACTTTACGCATTGATACTATAGGTTTCAAAAAAAGTAATAACGAGACAGCAAAACAGCCTATCCATATAATGTAGTAATAGAAATAACTGAAATTATAAACAAATACCATATGTGATAAAATCGAAGATAATCCAAACCACACAGATATAAAAAAAAATATGAATGAAAAGAACCGGGTCATTCACTTTAAAAAACTTCACAGAGTATATAATTTAATAAGGTAATACTAAAAATATGTAACCTATCAGAAAAAGCATGAAGGCCTGTAAATTATGCAATAAAGTAAAATTTTATTCTATTAATTATTTATTTTCTGACACTTTGTGCAATGAGTGTTATATAATCCTGAAGGAAAAATCAGCCAAGGAAAGAAAAAATCACTCCGTTTCCTAAGGCTAATTACTCCTGAACATATCCACACTTATTACAAAATTTGGAAGAATTTTTGATTGTACCACCGCAATTAATACAGTATTTTTTTTCAATATCTCCAGATTGTTTAGTGTTTGAAGGGTTTTCATGCTGTGTGGAGTAAAAATCTGCGATAGCACCAGTGGGTTTAAACGTCTCATCTACGTCCGGAAGGTATCTAGAAGGAGGAAACGACATCCCGGTCTTTGATTCAGATTTTTCTACCAAGTATAAAAGTAGACGAGGAGTAGGTGTATCTGTTTTCGAATCTGTGATTTGTTCACCCAACCAAAGCGCAAATTTTTTTAGTGTCATTTCAGGTGTGGAAAAGGTTAGGGAATGGGTGGACATGTAATCTTCAGTAGCCAATCGCCCATTAAAGATTTTCATAATATATACTAAAAAATTGTGTTTATTAATTATTGTGAATTGCCGCATTTATTACAAAATTTTGCTTGTTTTGGAATCGAAGCAGCACAAACAATACAGTTTTTTTTCAACCCTTTTGAATCAGGCGAGTCTTGTTTAGTAATTATGATATCTACTGGTTTATAGGTAGGAACTTCTTGCGGCAACGGGAGATCGTATCCTTCACTGGTAGGAGGTGGAGTCAATGGGTAAGTAAAATGAGATGAGGAGGAGGAGGAGGGCTCCGCATTACCGCCAGCAGATATAAAACCATCTACTCCAAAACCACCGCCAGCACCACCACCAGTACCAGCACCACCGGCATCGATATTACCACTATTCCCTGATCCTGATGGATAGGAGGAGGGGAGGGTAGAGGGTGAGGAGGTAGAGGAGGGTGAGGAGGTAGACCTTTCACCTTTGCCTTTTGCAGAACCATCTTTATCGAGTGCTATTTTAAGTTCAAGAATTACACGACAAGCTAAAAAATTTAAGGCTGAAGAAGATACAAGGAATTCACCCATTCTTGAAAAATATTCATTATTTTCCATTTTTCCTTGTTTAAATAACTGAGTTGAATCAAAAAAAGATTCATAATTATCTTGAGTATCATTAACTAATTGTTTTAGTTTTTCGATTAAGAGACCCAGTGTATCTACTCCAAAGGACATTACATGAAAATAAATAAGAACAAATTTAAATTTATGTAATTACTGGTAATATAGATAGCAATCTATGATAAAATTATACTTGACAATATTATCATCTTGTAAAAAATAATCTAGGTGAAATAGTGTGAAATTTTTAAAAGACAATTCAGATTTTGGGATAAATCCATTAGATAAGAAATACAAGATATTATCAGGGAAAAATTTTTTTGTATTATGGTCTAGTTTAGGCATCGGGCTACTGGTAATTTCTGCAGGTTCATTTATCTCCTATTCAAATTTAGCAGAAGCAATTATTGCAATAGTTGTAGGATCGGTTGTAGGCTCTGTTTTATTAGCCCTAGCAGGCAAAATAGGTAGTGACCATTCAATTCCTTCAATAGTAAGCATGAGACCAGCCTTTGGTCTGCATGGCTCGTATTTTCTTACAATCTTAAATATCTTTCAATTAATAGGCTGGTCGACTTTTGAGATAACAATATTATCAAAAGCTGCAAATATTTTTAGTAATGGATATATTGATTTTTATATTTGGTCGATCGTTTTTGGAACAGTAATCATCCTCTTCTGTATTTTGGGACCGTTGAAAATAATTAAACAATGGCTCACCAAGTTTGCGGTCTGGGTCGTATACGGTTCAACAATCATCATGCTCATAAATATAATATTAGGCGCCAATAATCTAGATACAGCCAATATAATAAATTCAGGTTCTAGCGATTTTAGTTTTTTTAATTCTCTAGATTTAGTCATTGCGATGCCGTTATCATGGCTACCTCTGGTCGCAGATTACAATAGGTTTGCTAAAAAAAGCAAAAATGCTTTTTTTGGAACATTTATTGGATTTTCAATTACAAACTGTCTTTTTTATGTAATTGGGCTATTATTAGGCATTAGTGACATATTTGCAATACTACTTGCAATTCAGACCTTCTTTTACGGATTTATGCTGCTGGTATTAATCGTTGATGAAGTAGATAACGTTTTTGCAAATATTTTCTCATCTGCAATGTCATTTAAGAACATATACAACAAAATAAATTACAAATATCTTGTCGTTTTTTTCACAATAGTAGGCGTAGTACTGTCCAATTTAATTCCAATTTATCAATATGAAAACTTTTTGTTGATAATAGGAGCACTGTTTGCCCCTCTATTTGCAATTGTTTTGACGGATTATTACATCATAAGGAAAGGGCGAATATCTGTCGAGAAATTCTATGAAAAAAACAACAAGTTCAAAATATCATCCTTTTTTTCATTTTTCGTTGGAAGTATTACTTACTTTATTCTCTCCCCTATTTCTTCACTTCATGTTGAGGATTTTGCACTAAATATAGGTTCAACGATTCCAAGTATAGCAATTTCGATTGTAGTCTTCTTAGTAATAGAACTTTTAATAAAAAAAGTTAAATTGAAAAATAAAGAATAATATTCTACAGATAAGAAAATTGAGTAAAAAGATGATGTAAATGTCGACGTCGAAAAAGAAAATAGTAATCCTGGGTGCAGGCTATGCGGGAATCTTTCTTAGTACTAACCTTTCATCAAAATTAGACAAGGATTCAAATGAAATAATACTGATAGATAGAAACAATTATCATCAGCTGATGCAAGAAATACATCTAGTAGCATCAGGTTTTAGAACTGCAGAACAATTGAAAATTCCAATCTCATCCTTAATTCAAGGTAAAAATGTACATTTTTTTCAAGACGCTATAAAGAGAATAGTTCCTGATAAGAGCCTTATATCTTTGAATTCAGGAGATATCAAATATGATGAATTGATAGTTTGTTTGGGGTCTTCCACAAAATACTTCAATATACCAGGTGCTGATAAATACACTCTTCCTATTAGATCAATATATGATGCTTCAATTATTCATGATCACATTTCAAAAATAATTAGTGAAGAAAACAAAAAACACAATATAGTAATAGTAGGAGCCGGGGCCACAGGTGTAAGCCTTGGGAGCGCCTTGGCAGAGACGATAAATGCTTCACCAAATAAAAGCAATATTAAAGTAAACATAATCGAAGCCACCTCAACTATCTTACCTGGATGGGATATCAGAGTCAAAAATAAAACTGAAGAGATTTTAAAAGAAAAAGGTATAAGGATTTTCCATAACTCACTTGTGGAAAGAGTTGAAGAACATACTCTATTTCTTAAGGATGGTCTAGAGATTAATTCTTCATTAATAATATGGACAGCGGGAGTAAGAGGATATAATATAGACATAGAGCCTACAATCGACAAGACCAATGATGGCAGAATAATAGTTAATGAATATTGTCAAACTAATCAGTATAAGAACATCTATTCGATTGGTGATTTGGCAGCGATGAAAAACTCTAAAGGGACATTATATCCCCCATTAGCACAAATCGCAGTAAGACAAGCACGTTATTTGGCAGACAACATCGCAGAATACCATCTCGAAGGAAACAATCCAAAAGAAAAATTTGATTATGAAATAAAAGCTCAAATAATTTCTGTAGGTAGTGATGAATATGTTGGCTTGTTAAATAATTATGTAGTGAGTGGAGATCTTGCAAAGATGATTGATGAATTTACCAAACAAACCTATATGAAATCGTTGAAGACCGGAGGGAAAAATATATCTGTCAATTTATATGAAAATGACTTTTTTTCGCAAGTAATGGCAGGCATAACCTTTGCTGGATTCACATTCTTTAAAGGTTTACAAAAATTGACATAATACTTTAAGATAAGATAAGAAAAGATACTCTAATTTTTCTCTCTTTCTTTTGTTGTAATTAAGCGTCATCTTAAAAAAATACCACAAACGCAGTTCTTCATGTATTTGGATTCAAAACTATAAGAACAAGAACAATAGAATTGCCCTTCAATATCAATATCAATATTAGTATCAATATCAATAATATCAATACTTCAAATTCTCAAAAAACAGGCAAAGAAAAAAAATTGAATCGGTGAACCTTTAGGGATGTTTATGTTCATGTTCATGTCGATGTTCATCGGTATGTAAGTGGGGATGTGAGTGAGACAAGCCACCATGGCTATGAGAATGATATATTTTCTTAAAGACAGCATATAAAGCCGTTATTCCAAAGCCCAAAGTAATAAACATGACGATTGTAGGACCAGATGAAGAATCCAAAAAGAAACTAGCATACATGCCAGAAAAAGATGCAACCGATCCTATGATAATAGATAGAAATACAACATTTGAAAAATTATTTGATAACAGTCTAGCAGAAATGGCTGGACCTACTATTACTGATGCGAGTAATGTTACTCCGATTGATGACATTGAAACAATAATTATGGTAGCCAGGACAAATGAAAAAAGTAATTCGATATATGACGTCTTAATCCCGCTTATTTTAGCACTTTCGGTATCAAAAAAGGAAAAAACTAAGCGCTTATGGAGTAAAAAAAAGAAGGCGCCTGAAAGTATTGTTACTGAAACAATAATATAAAGATCTTGTTCTGTAATAGCTAAAATATTTCCAAATAAAAGAGATTCGAAATTCCTTGTATACCTATTTGTCATACTTACTAGTAACACTCCAAAGGCAAAAATAGCGGTGGTAACCAGCCCTATTGCAGCATCAGGTTTAATTTTGTTTCTTTTACTTATTTCATAGATCACAAAAGAGGCCAAGTAGCTCCAAATAATTGCTCCAACATAGTAGTTCAAACCTGCAATATTTCCTACTATTGCTCCTCCAAAAGCAGCATGTGAAAGTCCATGACCGACATAGCTTAGTCCTCTTAAAATAATATATACTCCAGCTAAGCCACAAATACCCCCAAGCAAAACTGAAACTATAATTCCCTTTATAAAAAATTCATATTGAAATGGTAACAGAAGATCAATCATATGATCTTCATTATTTTATTTTGTAATCTGAAAGTCCATATGTTTTTAGAAGGTTATCTTCTTTAAGAACATCTTGTGGATGACCTTCAGCGATTACATATTTATTAAAACAAATAACCCAAGGAGAACGATTAGCAATATGAGTTATATCATGGGTAGATAAAATTACAGTCATTCCATTGTTATTGAGTGTTTTTAATATATCAAATATTTTTTCTCTTGAAACATAATCTAGACCCGTTGTTGGCTCATCCAAAATAAGAACATCAGGGTTTCTAATCAATGCCCTACCCAAAAAGACACGTTGTTGCTCTCCTCCAGAAAGTGCCCGTATGTGTCGTTTTTCGTAACCACTTAATCCTAATATTTTCAATGTATCTTTGATTTGGTTTTTCAATTTTTTATCCATCCATGGGAGGTAACTTTTGTAGTTCCATGATCCCATTGCTATGACCTCTTGTACAGAAACTGGAAAATTCCAATCAATAGTTTCTATCTGTGGAACATATCCAACAGAAGGATGATAGAAAATGGAATCACAGTCATTGCAAATGTACTCAATATCGCCATTCCATGGTTCGTAAATTCCACATATTAGTTTTAATAAAGTAGTTTTTCCTGATCCACTAGGACCTACTATAGAAACAAATCGACCTTTTGGTATAGACAAATTGACTCCCTCTATAACAAAATTATGATAGGTAAATCCATAGGATACACCAGTTAATTTTAGATATTCAAAGGAGCCCATCCTAATGATATTATTTGAGATGTTTATTAATATTTAATAAAAAAAATACTACGGGGATGTGTATGTATTTTCAGGATTTATGTCAGTTAGGCTACTAGTATTTCCCCCTAATGGGAATATCATGTGCTCCATATTATCAAGCATCATTCCTACATACGTATGGTTAGGACTTGTTAAATTACCAGGAAGTGAATCATCTCTCAAGGTCTGTACTATATTTATACCAGCTTCTTTAGCTATTTGATCAGTAATTCTATTTGAAAAGACCTCTGAGGCAAAGATAGCCGATATCTTTTCAGCCTTAATTTGATCAATTAATTTGGCTATATCAAGAGGTGATGGTTCTGAAAAATCTGATGGTTGAACAGCACCTATCACGGTTATGTTATACCTTGGTGCAAAATATGCCCAAGAATCATGATAAGTTATTAATTTTCTATTTTCTGGTGATATAGTTTGTACGGCTGCTTCTATTCCTTCATCTAGCTGTTTTAGTAAAGCAATGTACTTTTCAGCGTTCTCTGTATAATAAGCAGTATTATTGGGATCCATCTCGATTAATTTATCTTTAGTTAAATTAGCAAACTTCATAGCATTTACCGGATTTAACCATAAATGAGGATTAGGATGGCCCAGTTCTTTAGGAAAACTGAAATCAAATATCCAACCTGTCGAATTAATAGTATTATCTGCAAGTTTTAACAACTGAATGTCGGGCTTGTTCTTAAGTGACTCATTTACAACTTTTTCCATATTGCCCTCTAAAAACAATCCGTTAATGATAACAAGATCTGCATTGTTTAATTTTATTATATCAGATGGAACTGGTTCAAAGGTATGTGAATTTACACCTTCTGGGACCAAACCAGTCAGGCTTATTTTGTCTCCTGCTATATTTTTAACAATATTAGTTATTGGGGATACAGATGTAATAACGCTCAATGTTTTATTAGCAGTAGCATAAACAGAATTTAGATTATTATCAATGCTTGTGGAGACCACCACCGCGAATAAAGACAAAAAAAGTATTGTAAACGTAACTACAAACATTATTTTGGTGTTATTAAAAAAATTTTCGGACATTCTAAGTCATTATAAATGATTTTATTAATTTTTTTAATAGCAAGTTAATGGTTTTGAGACAAAAAATGCATTTATAGTAGTATATGAGGGCTTCTTAGGCCTTTCTGATTCCGCTAAATGAAACATTTAGAACATTTCTTCTTACTATTCTAACTATAGAATAAATTATGTCACGGATCTCATAAACAAATGAGCCTAACAACCGGATTAATAAACCATTTTCGCCTGGCAATTTTGTACATCCACCAATAGCTTTTTTTGTTCCAGACAAAATTTCTAGTATTTCTTTTTGTATGATGTTTACTTTATCCTTAGGGGTTAGAATATAAACATTCCCCAGTATTTCATAATTATTTAATATTCCAAAAGATCGTATACTTTCCACCTTGGGCTCTATTTTTGCTATATCAATTAATCTCAATTTATCCTCTTGATTTACTGACTTGACTTTCATATAGCATATATCATATTCAAAAGATTCATTGCTAGCAACCCTACCAGGTGTTAATATTTCAGAATAAATACAGGTAGCTTCATCATGAACCTTAATATTTGAAACCTGATAGAATCTAGAATCTCTAAATGGTATTATTTGATCAGGTATATATTCTAAGTAACAATCTTTATCAACATTCAAATTTATTATTTGAGATCCAAAGTTTTTATTCATCCTGTATATTCTAGTAGCACTTTGAGTAGTAACATGTGATTTAGCTGAATTAGTAAGTGTAATGTCAATTCTATACCTATCACCTTGTAAAATGCCTCCAGATGGGGAAATAATATAAACATAAGCCATCTCGGGAAATGTCTCTTCAAGATAAAGGGCACGTTTTATGCATAAAGGAACCTTGTAATATTGGTGTTTTATGGATGTTTTATGACTATCTGGATCTTTTTCTAGACCCAGTTGTAAAACACCTAATTTACCTGACTGTCCAACAGCCAATTGTTCCAACGGATTATCATAATTTAAAAATTCATCAGGAATATTTTCAGGAGTACAATAAGAAAGATTATACAAACTCATTGAAATCAATAAGATTAATTGATGGCAACCGATTTAGGAGGTGCATCAAATAACAAGTCCTTTACGATTTGTTCTGCCACGGTTTTAACACCCTGACCTGTTTTGCTGTTAACAAAAACATACGGTTTATCATTTCGAACAACTTTGGCGTCTCGCTCCATGATGCTTAGGTCGGCACCTATGAAAGAAGCAATATCTATCTTGTTGATTACCAATAAATCAGATGTTTCGATTCCAAGTCCACGCTTTCTCGGATATTTATCCCCTCCAGAAACATCGATAATATAAATAAAATAGTCGGCCAACGCAGGACTGAAGGTGGTTGTAATGTTATCGCCCCCACTTTCAATAATTATTAAATCAAGATCGGGATGTTTGGATTCCATCTCCTCTACAACAGATATATTAATTGAAGGATCTTCTCTCACTGCAGTATGAGGGCAACCTCCGGTGGCAATGCCTATTACTAGATCCTCTGGCATTAGCCCTTTTTCGGTGGCAAGGTTTTTTCTCATTCTATCGGCATCTTCTCTAGAAACAACATCGTTAGAAATAATTCCAACATTATATCCATCATTCTTTAAAATAGGAACTAATTGTTCGATTAACATGGTTTTTCCTGATCCAACAGGTCCTCCTATGCCTATACGTGGAATTCTTAAAAGTGCCACAAAAAAATAAAGGAAAAAATCAAGTAATAAACATTTTTGAATCCATCTGTTCATGATGCATTTGAATTATATCAAGTTGAGGAATAAATTGCCACATACTATCCATAGGTCTATTAATATTTTTTTTCACCGTTGATAGAATCACTGGTTTCATCTCATCTATAAGCATCTGCCCTTCAATATGCTGAAGAATACCCAATCTAAGAGATGCTCCAATTACACTAACAACAAACCCATATAGCAACATCAAACCGGCTCGCTCTTTAGTTATATTCATAGAATTACATCCTAAGGCGTATGATAAAGGATAAACACCCTTTGCATGACCGCTTTTAATATTTTTTGAATAGAAATCCAAATATTCATCGTTATGAATAAATGCAGAAACACATCTTAGGAACTGGATTCCTGATCTTGTTGAAGCCGAACGAGTTTCATCTACCAGCCTCATAAAATAATATGTATCATCCAATTCTAATAACGACATAAAGTCTTTCTTTTGAATACTATCATACACATTACCTACAACACAGCAATCAGTAGGTCCTATTTGTTGTACAAGGTAAGCTTTGATAAAATCCGAAATCTCGCCGTATGTTAGCTTTCTGTTTTTATCATAGAATAATAATTCCAGGCCATTTGAAGTGGTATACAAACCGGTCGGAAAAAAAGAATCAGATAATTGTAAAAAACTTAAATCCGCAATGGATGGTGTGGTGGATTCATTATCCTTATCAGTGTGTTTATCAGTGTGCATGAATATCAAATCCCTGATCAGGCTCGAAAATGAGGTGCTCTGAGCGAATTTCTATATAGTCTTTTAAATCTGACAACAATCTCAAGAATAGATTTATTTCATCGGGACTTTGAATAGGAAAAACGATATTATGATTTTCGATTTTTAATGGCCTATGTAAGTTTCCAATAGTATGTCCTACTTTTATTGCCACGTTAGTGAGTTCATCATCGTTGTCATGCTCATGCTCATGCTCATGCTCATGCTCATGCTCATGCTCATGATGATTGTGTAAATGATTTTTTTTAATATTCAAGATAGCCACAAGCTCGGGAGATAATTTTATGACTATCATTTTAGTATCATCAAGAAAAACTACATCACCGTCTTTAAGATGGGTTCTAGAAGGCAAAATAAATCCGATATCAGTCTCTTTGTCTGAAAACTTTCTCATTCTAACCTTCTCGGTTTCAGATCTCTGAATTACTACATTCTCGACGGTATTTTTTTTAACCGACTCTTCATATTTTTGATGTAATTGTGGATCTTTCTTTATATTTCCTATAACAGTTGTAATGGTTAACATCAGATATCATATAGAGGTTAATCTTATCCATAAAAACAATTTCAAAATTCTTTAATTTTATTTTGAGCCAAGGTATTCCTCAAAACTAAACTATTTTCGGAGTGAACAGAAATATCTAGAAATTTAGGTTTTATTATCTATACTGACGTTGTTGTTATCATGACTTTCTAGATTATTTGTGTTATTATTTAGATCTGGATCTGGATTCCTTATTTTTTTCACAGCGGTTATCATATTTTGTAAATTTTGAGTATAATCATGCTTTCCGTAGTGTTTATAGTTGCTAGGATTTAATTCGGCAAATACCAGTCCTCCATCAGATATTTCAACTTTTGAACCAACCTCAAATTTTTGAGCTACCACACACTGTCTTACCAAGTGATAAGGATAATCAAGATTGAGGTGAGATTTGGGATCTATCAAACCTGAAATCGAATACAATTTTCCAAATTTGACAATTACATGTCTAATTTGCAAAGGGTCGATGATTAACATAGAATCATCAATATTAGATTTTTCAGTACAATGTCTAATTTGCAACAGTAATCACCTTTTTGAATCAGCAAGTGCTTGAGGATTGAGGTCATCTGCAGCTAAATTCTTATCAATCCTTAAAACAGATTTGGCCATTTCGCCTGATGCTTCCAATGCCATTGTTTTTACTAAAACTGGATCTAAAACGCCTTTAGAAACCATATTTACAATTTCACCACTGTCGATATCAACTCCATAGCCATCCGGGGAAGCTTTAGCATTCATTACTTTTTCTAAACCGTTAAATCCGGCATTTGTTAATATTTGTCTCATAATACTTTCTAGTGCAGATGTTACCACTTCTAGGCCTACTTGCTCCAATCCACTGAGTTTGAGTTTTTTAATTTTTTCAATTATATGCAATTCGGCGGCACCACCACCTGCAACAATTCCGTAATTTAATGCAGCTTCTGCAGCATTGACTCCATCAATTGTTGATCTCCATCTCTCTAACGATGTTTCCTTTGTAGAACCAGATATCAGCACAGTGATGATCTTCTTTCCACTGCCATTTTCCAAATATATTATACCGTTGTCCTCATCCTCGTATATTTTCTCAGAAACACCAAGGATATCTTTATTTTTTAGATCATCTAGTGTTCTCACTGGTTTTGCGCCTGTGTATCTTGACAAATATTCTATTTCTTCATTTGAAATGTGAACCGCAAATAATCCCTTCGATACAAAAAGATCTTCAACTATTTGATCCACTTCAGGTGAAGCTATAAAAAGAGTATTTGCGCCCGTTTCAACTATGGCATCAACAATTTTTTTTGATTTTTCCAAACGATCTTTTTCCATAGTAAGGATATCTTGATATTTACTATTTTCTTTGATCCATGACTCTTTTACTGGTTTTAAATCCAATCTCAAAATTAGAATTTTCGAATTTTCAACTTTGCTGGGAAGTTCTGGATCAATTCTTTTCCTTTCCAAAACAATGCCATTAAAAATTTTATCATCAACATCTACTCTTCTTATTACCTGTACTGCCTTATCAAAATCATATAATCCGTTGTAAATTGCATCTTTTCCTACAGTACGTAACGCATTAACTACCAACGTATGCAATACTCGACCATCCAATTTTGATGACAAGCTCGTTTTTACGATTTGATCGAGTTCAGGAGCATCAATATTGATCTTTATGGCACTTTTTTTTAGCAATTCGCAAGAATGTTTTATACCACTTTCAATGCCTTCAACGACTTTAGTTGGATGCACCGCAAGCTCACGAATTAATCTTTTACCTTCTTTGATCATCTCAGCTGCCAATATGACAGCCGTTGTTGTTCCATCACCTACTTTTTGCTCTTGCCTTTCTGCAATTTCTACTATCATTCTCGCGACAGGATGAATTGCTCTCAATGAAAGCAAGATGGTAAC
>Ga0183260_10001646_pt1 | contig 18551 bp, 15 predicted proteins | sample AntDrymUQ4972206_2_FD_129768 | JGI IMG/M metagenome (GOLD analysis project Ga0183260, IMG submission 129768) | Polar desert sand microbial communities from Dry Valleys, Antarctica - metaG UQ497 (22.06) (version 2) (version 2) | ecosystem: Environmental > Terrestrial > Soil > Desert | place...
CAAGATCCATGTTGCGGTAGACATAAAGACCAAAGAAATCCTTGCATTTGAGGTAACCGATGAGAAGGTACATGATGGTAGAATGCTAAGGAAACTGGTCAACCATGTTTTGGATAGTTCCAGAGAACCAAACACGATAAGAATAAAATCTGTTTTAGCAGATGGAGCATATGACTCGAATACAAATTTCCGATATCTGAAGGATAAAAAGATCAAACCGGGTATAAAGGTAAGAAAGAACTCTATCGTTTCGCCCAGAAACGACAGGTTAAGAAACAAAGAAGCAAGGCTGCAGACAAATGACCTACCGAAGTGGAAAAGGAAAAGAAAGTATGGGTATAGGTGGATGTCTGAGACTACCTTCTCTTCTATCAAAAGAATGTTTGGCGAACATACATCAGCCACCAGGTTTCAAAACATGGTAAAAGAGATGATGATAAAAGTATCATTATATAACCTGTTTAGAAGAATATAGAGTAACAAGTATAGAAATTACTAAAGGATCAGGGATTACGCAACAGAGCAGTTATATTCAAAAAAAAGGTTACTTCTTAGGGCCGATAGTTGATATCGTGTATATGTCATTTTTCCTTTAACATGCTCAAATCACAAAACATTGTAATTGCAGCAAAAAATAGTCTCTTTGATCATGGTTTTTACTTCTTTACTATTTTGTCGCCAGATAATACTGATTTGTTTATTTCTGAACAGTAATAAAAATAGGTTGAAGGCATTATCATCCTTCGGTTCTTTCATCTCCCCCTTACCTAAATGCGTTCACTAAAAATGATATTGGGTATCCGATATACATAAATACGTCTCATTCAATATATATCGTATGTCCGATGGCATGGATGAGGAGGTGAAATAATGGGTTACAGTTGTTGTGGATCAAGTTACACTGGAAGGAGTTTTCTAACTAAAGAAGAGAAAATACAATTATTGAGGGAGTATCATCAGGACTTAAAAAGAGAAGTTCAAGGAGTAGAAGAAAGAATAAAAGAATTGGAGATAAATTAATCTCTTTTTTATTTTCTTTATATTGTCTGATCCGAATAAAATAGTAACGCTGTACCATTTTAGCGTTAGATTATGTAGGGAGACTGTCTTAAGTGTCTAATACTATGGTGTGATTATTTTATCAACATTCAAAATTCTTGTTGCAAATTTGATTTTCTCATAATTATTGTTATTTTCTCTTAGGAAAATGATCAAAGTATTTAATACATGTTGATTAGAATTTTGCATGAAAAATTGCGATGTATGGACCAGGAAAAGAGGTACAGAGAATCGGTGCCAGATGAAACAAAATTTAATTACCATGAATTTCACACGCAAAATTATCACTGCGGCTGAGGTATGATTGAAATGCCTGAAAGCGACAAAAGGAAAAAAGGGGATGACGACATTAAATTATCTGATGCAACTGAGAAAAGAATAGATCAGCTGCCGGAGCATGCTCAGCATATTTTCAAGAAGGCACACGCTAGTGCCCTTAAGGAATATGAAGACCCAAAAAAGAGGAGAGGCGGTGCAAAGGAGAACGTAGAAGAAGTAGCACATAAGGTAGCGTGGGCTGCTGTGAAGAAAGATTATAAAAAAAAGGGCGATGAATGGGTTAAGAAATAGCTCTTAAATATGACTTGTTTTCATAAATTTCTTTTGTAAATATTGATAAAATAAGATTCTAGATCATTTAGGTACGATATGAAAGAACCCGAATCTACATGATCCTGAATTTTCTTAATATTTATTTAAAAATTTATAAATATTTGCAATATTAGTGAGTGGTTCGATTAATTAATAAAAAATAATAATACTAATACTAATCAATCGACTCTCTGACTTTCAGTCATTGTCCAACAATGACTTTCTGTAAATTGCTCTGCTCCTCCTAATCGATCTTTCCATTTGGCTAGCATTGTATTGGTGCATTCATCAGTTACTGCATCAGAGTATTCAGAAAATGTAAGCCATGGATTTGTGAGTCCATATTTTGATACATAGTCCATAAAGTTAATTTTACTATTTGCTGCCTTTGAAGCATTGACCAAATCAGTAATGAATTCCTTTTGAATGTTCACATCTTCTATAGTACCTAGCCGAGTTAGGTGACCACCAACAAGTGTATCAAAATCGTAACTTGATACTATATCATGAGCCTGCACAAAACCCGGAACATTCGTGGTTATAGCCAAATCCTTGAATGGAACCCAGCCAGGAAATACAACATCTACAAGCATTAACGTCTTTTGGCTTGGAGCATAAATGTATATATTACCAGGTTCATGATTAACACCCTTATAGTCAAGTTCTAGAGTTTGATTACCAAGAATCAGATTATAATTGTCCTTAAACGTGATGGTGGGTATGGGTCGGTTTGAATCATTTGCAATTTTTAATAATTTGGCAGTTTCTTCTTGAGCTACAATTGTGATGTTGTTTGGAAATATGTTTCCAGCAGCTCCGATATGGTCAATATGCGAATGACTATAAACCACATATCTTATTGGCTTGTCTGTTACTTCTCTAATTGCCTTGATATAATTTTCCCCTAGGGAAGGTGGTGCATCAACAGCTATTACACCATCATCATTAACAAGAAACATGGTATTATAAACTCCGTCAGTAACCCAATAAAGACCACCGCGTATTTCCTCGACTAAGTAACCCTTGGATGGTATTGCAGGTCCTTTGGCTTTTTCTGGTAATTGAGTGGCATTAACTGACGTTGAATTGTTTGAGTCTTGTTGACTATCGGCTGATGTAGAAACTAGAACCAACTTTGGAAATCCTTCTTGTTCTTCCAATGTGATAGATGAGGTTTGATTGGGAACCAGTGAATTGGAGAGTAATAGAATTAATGCACTCAATATTGTCATAAAAGAGAATACGGTAAAATGTTTCTCTAAAAATTTTAAGGTCATTCCACTTAGTATTATTTCATGGGATATAAAGGCTTTTTAATCATTGAGAATAAAGATTTGCAAAACCGGAACCTCTTAAACCGAGTTAATAGTGTATCTTATTGTTATAATCTGGTTTAATCCTTGGTTTGATTTTCATTTGATTTACCATACTGTATGAAAACATACTTGTAATCAAAAACTAATCACTTTTCAGCCTTTTCATGTATTGAAAATGTAATACAAAATATCCAAATTCATGGTGTCCTTTTAATGAGATTGGTGTTATATCGAGAATAGTAGCCATTAATGGTTCTGAGATCATCTTCAAATGAGGTATTTGTTGCCATCAAAAGGTAACTAATAAATAGCCAATGTGTTTCATTACTGATATGCGAGATGCAAATCTAATCAAAATAATGATAGAAGAACGAGCTTTGGTAAAATTGATCAAGTCTATTGGTGAGAACGAATATTCTACTAGAGACTTGTTGAAAAAACTTGGTGCATACGGGTATGGACACAAGTTACTGCTTAAAGCCTCAGAACGGGGTTTGGTAGAAAGAAATATCGTTAAGAATAGAACCTACAATAAGCTAACAAAAGAAGGTAAGAAGATGTTGAAATTAGCCGCAGAAATAGGTGTTTAATGGATAGTCAATACCTTATACTATCTTAATTTAAGTTCAAATTATAGTTATGATATTTTTATTTACGCGTAAACTGATTTCATGTCTTTTATTCCAAAATAAGATATAATATTGATTTTCAAACTAATCCCTTATAGAACCTACCTGATTCTACCTTTTTCTATTTTGAACTACATCCTGATGAGTTATAATCAGAATCTTAATAAAATGAAATAATCAACCCTGAATCTTGCTGACCCATAGAAAGTAACAATAAATTCTTATTTTATTCTTATGTGTTCAATAATGCAAAAAAAGATTTCCTATTAGACTTTCCAAATATATTTATCCAATAGACATGTATAACAAATATGAATCGTGTAATCATATGGGAAAGTCATTAATTTGCATCAAGCCAATGTAATCCTAGTTACTTATCCTCAAGATTTTGCAGTAGAAGAGGCCAAAAGTTTAGTTGAATCAATCCCAAATTATAAAGTAGTAAGGGTTTTTACTCAAAGGTACTTAAACCGCGCTAAATATGGTATGGGATTCGGCAAAGCTGAAGAAATAAAACAATTTGTTTCACAAGCAGGTAATATAGAAAAAGTAATTGTTGATGAACATTTAGGTGCAAAACAGATATTCAATTTAGAAGAACTTATAAAAATTCCATTAATTGATAGAGAGAGATTGATTCTTGATATTTTCTATTCTCGGGCGACAACGAATGAAGCCAAACTGCAAATCCAATTAGCTGAGATTCAATACAAGATGCCTCGTGTAAGAGAAAATGCAAAACTCATGAGTAAAAGTAATGAGAGGGTGGGAAAAGGAGGAATGGGCGAATACATCGTAGATGTTCAATTTCGTGATTTAAAACGACAGATGTCGTTCGTCAAAGAAAAATTAAAAGATGCTAATCTCAAACGTCACGAATATCGCAAGCAAAGACTAAGAAAAGGAATGTTCATCGTTTCCCTTGTTGGATATACAAGTTCAGGAAAAACCACTCTTTTTAATCTGCTTACCAAGGAAAATAAAGAAACTTCTGCTGATTTGTTCACAACACTTTCAACCACCACAAGATCACTTGACAATTCTGGTAATATTGACAATAAAGATAATGTAGATGTCCTGGTTGTGGATACAGTAGGTTTTATTAGCAGGCTTCCGCATTACATGATAGACGCTTTCAAATCTACATTAGAAGAATCACTTGAAGCCGATTTGATTTTCTTTTTGATAGATTGTTCAGAGAATTTAGAGGATATTGGTATAAAGTATTCTAGTTGTTGGAAGGTTCTCGAAGAACTCAAAATCGACAAGTCAAAATTACACATAGTGTTAACCAAAGTAGAGACTACCAAATCCGATACAATACAAGAAATAATGAAATACATGGACGATTCAATAGACAAGATTGCTATTTCATCAAAAACAGGATTTGGGATTCATAAACTGAGAACCTTGATAGCTTCTAAAAAGGCCAAATTAAAAGATGAACAGTCAAAACTCACCCCCTCGTAATTGATCATATGTTTAGATAAGCAATCTTGCATATTATTTGCTGACAATGATGACCATGGCCATGACGGTATGTGTCCTTAATACTTTTTTTGTGTTGATTTTTTTTTAATGGGATGGCCGAGCTGCGTTCAATTACTGACCATGTATATCTCTATAGCTTAATCATTTAAATACTATTAATTAGTATACTACTTACTAGGGTATAATATGATTAAGTATGATTTCCAGAATAGCATTGGTTTTATTATTAACAGGATTGGCAAATCGTTAATCTATGTAATAGACCAAGAATTGCGTAAGAAATTTGGTATTACCTTTGGACAATGGAAAGTACTAATAATACTTGCAAATAATGCTACAGGTTTAACTCAGAAGGAAATAGCTGATAAATTAGCTTTAGAAGGGCCAACCCTTATTCCAATAATCGATAAATTAGAAAAGGATGCATTTGCAAATAGAAAAATCGACCCAAGGGATCGAAGAATTAATCGCATTTTCTTGACCGAAAAGGCACGCGGATCTCTTGATGATACAATAGAATGTGTATCTCAAATAAAAAAAATATGTCTCGGTCAAATTTCCGAAGAGGATATTTCCACAACAAAAAAAACTTTGGACCAAATGTGGCTTAATTTGCAGGATAAATTCAATTTAAATATCTCAGAGGAAATCAAGCAAAAACGAGAATTAATCAATCAACCTACATCGAACATTATTATTGAGAAACGACATACATCCACAAATACTAATCTATAAGATTGGTAAAAGGATTAAAAAATAAAAATTGGGGGGGTTTAAAGAAACTGACATCTAAAAGAATAAAGGGATCCTCTTTTGATTTCAAAAGTCTGCTCAAAGTATCACAACCATGGAAAGTACTAATCATTCTTAGTTGTCTTGCCACAATGGCTATGTATGCAGAAACAATGCTGATACCTGCAATTCCTACTCTAATCAATGATTTTGACGTCTCTTATGGATTATCATCATGGATTTTGACATCCTATTTGATAGCAGGAGCTGTTATGACACCTATAGCCGGTAAACTGTCTGACATCTATGGAAGAAAGAAAATTTTGATAATTATTATGGCTATATACACCGTCGGGGTTTCTTTAGGAGGATTTGCGGGCGATTTTCTTACCATGATAATAGCAAGAACAATTCAAGGCATCGGCCTAGGAATGTTCCCTATAGCATTTAGCATTATTCGAGATCAATTTCCAAGGGAAAGAATTTCCATCACAACCGGGATCATTACTTCGATGTTTGCTGCAGGTTCGGTCATTGGATTATCAGTCGGAGCTTTGATTATTCATGAATTTGGATGGAAGATGACGTTTTTTACAATAATTCCTATTTCTATAATGTTGCTACTAATGATACGAAAACATATTCATGTTTCTGATAATAACAATCTTGAAGAGAAGACTGAAATACAAAATCAACAAACAAAGTTACAGAATAATCCTACAAACAAAATTCCAAATAAAAAACTAGTGATTTATTCTCAAATAGACATTAAAGGATCGATTCTACTAGCAATTACTATTGTTTCTTTCCTGCTCTCTTTAACGTACTTGCAAACATCTCCAGATGAAACTGCATCCAATCTTTCCGGTGATGTTACTACTAGTCCGTACTCTTCCTTGGAACAAATTGCCCCATTTTTAGCAATTGGAGCAACATCTCTCTTCTTTTTTGTTTATTTGGAGAGGCGAATTAAGTATCCATTAATTGATTTTAAAATTTTCTTGAGGCCCCCAATCTTGCTTTCAAATATAATCATCATGATAGTAGGATTATCGATGTTTATGATTTTCCAGACTATTCCGATACTAGTACAAAGTCCAGAACCTATCGGGTTTGGGGAAAACGCCGTCAATACCGGTAAAATCCAATTGCCTTTCGCGATAGTTCTTTTAATATTTGGACCTACCTCTGGATTTATCATTTCAAAACTGGGATCGATAAAACCAATAATTTTAGGTACTGTTCTTACAGCGACCGGATTTTCCATGTTGTTATTGTTTCATTCAACAGAGATCTCAATCTCCATAGGCTTGGCAGTATTATCCACTGGCCTCTCCCTTGCTTCCGTAGGGGCAGTAAACGTCACCCTACTAGCTACACCTATAGAATTTACGGGTGTAACTATGGGGATTAGTACAATGCTGAGAATTGTGGGGTCATCAATTGGACCGGCTTTGGCTGCAATGTATATGCAAACAAATCAGTCGCTAATTAACATACGAGGAATAACTGAATCATTGCCTTCCTCCTTCTCTTTTGACCTAATATTTCTTAGCGCCCTGGTGTTTTCAATAGCTGCTATAAGCATGTCTATAGTACTAAGCAAAAAAATACATGCTAAACCCTACTTGCAATAAATTGTAAACTCACTGTGCTGTCTTATTTTCTGGCTGTCTTTTCAGATCAAAATTATTTAGATGAGGTTATGCAGACTCCAATTTTGTGATTAAAATAAATATTTGAAAACATCTCGACTGATGCTTTTGATCGTTGATACTATAGGGCCTATTTTTATCACTACTAGATTGACTATTTTCATGACCCTATTGACCAGAATAATGACCAAAATGACTAAAAAATGACTACTTTATTAGTCCAGGATTTTATAATTAATGTGACAACAAAAATAACATCTTTTAACAATTCCATTGTTTTCCAAAAATATTGCGACGGTAAAACTCTTGATCAAATAGCCGTAGAAACTAATCTATCCAAAGGCACGGTATACAACTTGGTCAAGCGGTTGAAGGATAACCTTGGGAGCGCTGGAATTGAAGAAATAAGGGAATTTGCGATAATTGTCCGCAAATCAGGCATGACAATTCAAGAATGTGCTCAGGGATTTAGAATCGCTCAAATTTTAAAGGAATTCGGTATCAATGATGAATTTGAGGATGGGACTGATTCTACACCTGAACGAGATCTTTTAGCAGAGCTTAGAATCGAAACAATTGGTGGGGACAGAGGAAAAAATGGTTATGAGGTCTTAAACTCTCAAGACACTGAATTAACGAAAAGAAGAAATAAAGATACAACTACAAAAAATGAACTTCACTTTTTTATAGAAGACATATACAACAACTGTAAAAAATATGATATTAAACCCTCCGATATTATAGGATGGATCAAAGATTTGTCTGATTTTTATCCTTCTCTTGAATGTGAATTCCTGTCCATTATTAACAAAGAACCTGATGTTTCTTTATCCATAGATAAGGAAAATGAATATGCTGACACAATTTATCTGAGAAGGGCTCAAAATCGGGAAAATGATGATGTTATTATAAAGAACTACGAGGTAAAAGGTGATACTTCAACGAAACAAACCAATGAAAAAAATGTATCAATGGAAATCCCATTTATTTCGCAAGTTTCTTACTATATCAAACAAATCAAATTAGAGCATAAAGAACGTGAACAATACCGGAAATCACTCTACGATGAAATATCTATCATAGAGAATAAAAAATTAGCTCTAGAAAACATCCTTAGAGAAACAATTGACAAAAACAACGATATTCTAACTCATTTGGAGTGGTATGATTTCTTAAAACAAAATTTGGCCGATAATCATAATATGAATTTAGATAATGAAATTATAGCTTTTTCATCAATGATTAGAGACTTTAAAAAATACAATTATAATTTTCTTGACATTATAAATGAATACAAACAAATCCGATCGTTGAGACATGAGAGAGATCGTATTCAAAATGACATAAATCTAAATACTCCAATACAACAGGGCTTACACAAGCAGATCGACTCATTAAATTCTCAACTCGACGTCTCGAGGCAAACTATGAAAATATACTGGGAACTAGACGCAATGGGATTTGATCTTAAGAGGCTTAAACAACTGTGTTGTACAATTATTGAAATCTCATTAGCCAATAATATGCCGGTAGTGAATGCCATCTCAAAATTTCTAAATGATATTGAGGATCAGTATGACAGTAAACTAGGATTTGAAACCAAAATAAAAGAATTGAGAGCAAATATGGATGAATTAGAGAACGGATTTCCAGAATACCGATCAAATTTACAAATCCAACGTACTGTGGCTCCTTCATTACTGTATCTTTCAGATAATGGCGTAACAAATGAAGATATCGTAAACATGAGTCAGATAGTAGTTTCATTTCAAAATAGCAACTTTCTAGATGATATCTCGGCTCAAAGTGGAAATATGCCTAATAACATTGGAATGAATAATAACACTAACAAAAACATCAAAAACAAAACTTGGAAATTAATGATTAATGAATTACAAAACATATCGAACCTCTATTCAAAAATTGAAAAACTAACTATTCATTGTGATGAATTAGAATTGGAAATCAGTCTTCTAAATGCCCTAAAAGGATGAAATTGATAAACGTTATTTAGAATCGATATCCTTTCTAAATTACCTGTCTACAATGGGTAAATGCATTAGTATCCACCAGACAGATAAATAAAAATTGAACAACAAAGTTACTCTCTTTTTCCACTTGTGTCCTATTTTTGTGGATTTGATTCAAAAAAAGAAAGATAAAAATGATGAATGCTCTAACACAAAGAATCGTAATAACTGGCTATTGCCTTATTTCCAAACAGTAGGCGTTTAGAGGATGCAATATTATTTTAAATCTTTATTGAAATGTGTGTCGCATCATATAAAATCAAGTAGTTCTAGAAAGCATGATACGCACTAGGCGGATACAGAATTAATTTCATTGAAAGTTAAATCTCGATGATACCTTGTAGTAAGATATGGAGAGATTAAGAGATACGATAATAATAAATGCAATCAGGATAACTAGTTTCTTCAAAGAATAAATCTATGAGTAATACTAGATTGATCAACTTCAAACTTGTAATATGTGTTTTATCCGGAATTGCCTTGGTATATATTATTTATCCACTCTTTAGCATCTTTATTTTTGTTGAACCTAGTAACTTATTAGACTCACTGATAAGGCCCGATGTAATTGACGCATTTGTTTTAAGCATAGGCACTGCGTCAATATCCACGTTGTTAATAGCAATATTTGGCATACCACTGGCATATTGTTTATCGAGATACAAATTCCCAGGCAGATCTGTTGCACAAGTTATTATTGTTATTCCTTTAGTATTGCCACCACTAGCAAGTGGTGCTCTCCTTTTGGGAGTGTTTAATCCTCAGTCATTTTTGGACAGACTGTTTCCCAATATCGAGTTTACTCAATCAATAATAGGAATCATCATAGCGCAAACATATGTTGCATCTCCGTTTATGATCCTTGCAAGTATGGCTGCGTTTGATTCGGTAGACAAATCATTAGAAAATGTTGCACGAGTTCTTGGAAAGAGGCATTGGGAAGTTTTCATAAAAATTTCTATCCCACTTGCAAAAAAAGGAATTTTGGTTGGAATTATGATGACGTGGATAAGGGCAATTGGAGAATTAGGAGCAACATTGATGTTGGCATATAATCCTCATACCATTTCAATCCAAATATATGAAGATAATGCCATAGGAGGTTTGTCACAAGCTATTCCGGGCATAATTTTGTCTATTTTACTTTCAGTAGTTTTAATAATTGTATATTCTATAATTGTGAAAAAATCAAGTGGTGATACCAGAAAAAACAATAAAATATTTAGTTTTGGAGAATCATGAGGGAGAGATTAATTTGACCCTAGAAATAGTTAATGTTACCAAGTCATTTCCAGGATTCACGCTAGGACCAATTAATCTGAAATTGCAAGATAACATGATTATGGTATTAATTGGCCCCACAGGAAGTGGCAAATCCACTCTCCTGAATCTAATCGTGGGATTGACCAAACCTGACAAAGGATCTATCTACATCAATGATGTCGATATAACCAATATGCCTATTGAATCCAGAAGAATTGGATATTTTTTTCAAAACCCAAGCCTCTTTCCACATTCGAATGTCTATGAGAATATTGTATTTGGTATTAGAAAGGGTGATAGAGACAATAGAAAATTACAAATTAAGAGACTTGTTGAATCCTTTGGACTGTCTCATCTTCTCGACCGAAATATACTTGGATTAAGTGGTGGAGAGATGCAGAAAGTATCCTTAGCACGAATGCTTGTAACAAAACCAAAAATAATGCTCATGGATGAACCCCTTGTTCATCTTGATACTAAAACTCGAGTTCAGTTGAGAAAGGATCTTAGACGAATACTTAAGGAAGAGGGAGTATTGGGAATATATGTAACGCATTTTGAAGATGATGTATACGCACTTGCTGATACTGTCTCGGTATTAGAAAAGGGCATTATCAAAAAGAGTGATACACTAAAAACAATGCTAACTTTTCCAAATAATCAATCCGTGTCAACCTCATCAATATCAGAGTTTTTCCAAAAGGACTATAATTACCTGGAAGGTTGTGTTACTGAATCAATAAACGGGATTACTACTTTCAAAGTAGGAGAACATAAATTTGAAATCCTGGGAGATTATCCAATTAATTCGACTGTAGGAGTACTAATAAAACCTGAAGATATTATCTTGGCTGTAGATTTTGTCCATACTAGCGCAAGAAACATAATTAAAACAAAAGTAGCTGCCATTGATGATGCTAACATCAAAACAGGCATACTGAATATACATTTAGTTATTAATAATGTCAGTTTAGTGTCGAGGATTACTCAGGAATCTAAAGAACATTTGAAGATCATAAAGGGGGCATATGTGTACGCCATATTCAAGGCTACTGCTCCGCATATTGTACGTGAAGAAAAAAGTAAATAAAATTTCATAATTGGAGTTGTTAAAGTTACATAGTTAACGATAGACGATTTTTACTTCAAAAATATTCATAGATAATTAAACAAACGTGTCAATAGGGCAAGAATCTACAAACTAAAGCAAAAAAGGGAGAGTTATGAAACTTTAATGTCTGCGTCTTGGTATACCAAGAAGGCAAACAATAAGGGCTGTTCTTTGTTTGCTATAGGCCATATAGTAGACTGAGCCCTGGGTCTTCTATTTCATTCATGTCATCTCTTGGTTCTGGTATGCTAACTGGATGGTCTATCAGTGGAGAATTGTCCGATGATTGGTCTCTCTCTAGAGGGGTATATGATTGAGCTTGTTCAGCAGTGAGGGAACCTTTTCTTCTCCTTTAAAGATTTATAAAAAAATGATAATATCCTTTTCCTTGTAGTTGAAAGATTTACGAAATAGAATAAATAAAAAAATTAACAAGAACTATAACCAAAGACAAAAAATCCTAACCGAAATAAAGCAAACCCTTGATATTGATTTTAACAAAATTTCTACTTATTCTTCAGAGATCGAGATATATTCTCATTCACATGATCCTAGTGCTGAATCTAAAGTCGATTCTCAAAATAATAAAAAGATAAGCAATGAAAGAGAAGTAAAACCATCCAATGATACAAAAGAAAGACTTCTTTTCAAAATACATTTACCCGATTCTATAATTGGGTCCCAGAGGTTTTATTATAAAGGTGTAGAATTAAGTAATCTTACAATAGAAGAACTAAATAATCTAAAAAAAGACCTAGATTTTATCTTAAAAGAGATCGAGAAGGAAATTGATAAGCTTTTAATTTGAATTTTATTTCTCTACCTTTTTTAGTTGCTTGGATTCTCCTATTTTTACTTATAATGCATTTTATGTTACGAATATCTTTTTAACTATTCAAACAACCTAGTGAATATTATTATCAATCTATCGAGTGATTATGTATATTGCTTTACAATTTGCTATTCAAAACATGCTGTAAAATGATATTTAGAAAATCAAAATAATGTTTCCGGCTAAAATACTGTTTTAGTAGTATAATTTATTTGAATTGGGGTCTAGCGTACAAAATCAAAATCACAGACAATGCGTATAGTTCTTATCATTTTAAATAGTAGATGTATATATGACATCCCAGTTGATGCCCAAGATTCGTGTCACCGTCCTTTATTTTGCCCAAATACACGAAACAACTAGAAAAAAACAGGAAATAATGGAGTTGTCTACAAATACTTCGATAAAGGATCTTGTATCAATTATACTAACCCGGTATCCGAATATAAAAAATATAAAAAACGTAAAAATTTCTATCAATTACCACATTGTCAATTCAAACTCAAACCCAATTCTAAAAAACGATGATGAAGTAGCACTTCTACCACCAATTTCTGGAGGGTAGGTTTGATTGGGTAGTAGAGATTTACAAGAAGAGACCGATAAATTGGAAACTAATTCCAGTAATAAACCTCTTAAGTCTGGGAATAATAACGACACCCTTGGGCCATCCTCATCATCACAAAGAATAACGGAATCAGAAATTGATGTAAATGATGTTATAAATTCGATGGTGGACATTGAAGGTGATTCTGGAGCAACTGTAATTTTTGTAGGTTCAGTAAGAAACTTTGGAATAAATGGAAAAGTACAAAGAATGTATTATGAATCCTATGCAAAAATGGCCGAAAATAAGATAAAACACATTGAAAAAATGGCTATGGAAAAGTATGGCATTAAAAAAATTAGAATAGTTCACAGAATAGGTGAATTAGCCTTGGGCAACAACAGTGTAATAATAGCACTTTCAACTCCTCATAGCAACGATGCGTTTAGGGCCTGCAAATACATTCTAGCAAAAATTAAACAAGAGGTGCCAATTTGGAAAAAAGAGATTCTATCAAAAGGCAATGAAAAATGGGTAGATGGGAAATCAATCAAGACAAATTAGGAATACATATTTGGTTCAAATTCTGAAACTGAAAATTTGGAATATGTGTCCTGCATAATATTAAACAAATTTAATATCGCTCTCAATCTTAAATGAATGAATTAAAATATGAAAAAAAACTCTGATCTATATTTTACCGTAGATAAGACATTCAAAATTCTTTTAGAAAACATAACGGTTCCTAAGAGGGTAGAACTTGTTGCTGTTTTTGAATCACTCGGAAGGATCCTAAAAGATGACGTCATTGCACAAGAAAATATACCTATTCATAACTCATCTCACATGGATGGATATGCAATCAGATCTACCGATGTTACTATTGCATCAAAGAAAAATCCTGTTCTTTTAAAGATTTCGCATTATGAATCAACCCTAGGGAACTTACCACACTATATTCTGAAAAAAGGAGAAGCATATAGAATTCAAACTGGTGGATACATGCCTTTAAAATCCGATGCAGTCATACCAATAGAAAACATAAAAATAATCAATAACGATCTAGTGGAGATTGTTAAACCCATAGAAAAAGGAAGTTTCGTATATTCAGCTGGATCGGATATTAAGAAAGGAAAAAAGGTGTTATGTAAAGAACAAGCAATACGAGTCCAACACATGGGTCTTCTGGCATCTCTGGGCATCAGCAAAATTTCGGTTTTTAAGAAACCATTGGTTTCCATTATACCTACGGGTAACGAACTTACTGACGATATTGAAAAAAACAAGGGAAACAAAGAAAAAAAAGTAGTCAATACCAATGGTCATATTATTTCTTCTTTAGTAAGTGAATTAGGGGGCATATCAATCGATATGGGTGTTACACCAGATGATGTGGATATCCTCAAAAGAAAAATGAATCATGCCTTAAAGACTACGGATTTAATCATAACGATTGGTGGAACATCGGCTGGTAAGCAAGATATTGTGAAATCAACCATTGATTCGATGGCTTCATCTAGGATTATAGCTCATAAAATAAAACTGGATCGGGGCAGAGTAACAGGGCTTGCCGCCGTCAATAAAAAACCGATACTGATAATGCCGGGACCAATTCAAGGCACCTTGAATGCATTTTTTGTATTTGCAAGACCATTGATTTCTCTATTTTCGGGACAAACTACAATTAATGTTTTTACTGTTTCTGCAATCATGGTTGAAGATTGGACTTGTCGTAAGAAATTTTATGATTTTAGAAAAATAGTATATGTCAACCTAATAAAATTGAAAGACAAGTTTTATGCAAAACCAATAATAGGAGAAACCCAGAGTATTTCATTGATAGTCGATACTAATGCTTATGTAATTGTTCCTGAGAACGTAACAAATCTCTTTAAAGGGGACATAGTACAAGTAAATATTTTACCCGGTTACTCCTATGTTAACGACATTCAATTTATGGGATAAATCATCTGTGGATATTTCACTATGCTATTTGTGATGACCTTGTCCTACGATCATTTTAAAAATATGCATTACCCCTGGAAATAACGCATTGATAGATTGAGAAACTGCATTGGTGCTGCCTGGCATGTTCACAATTAATGTATTTCCTCTAATTCCTGAAACTCCACGTGAGAGCATAGATAGGGGGGTCCTACTTTGTCCGTAGTTTCTAAGGTTCTCTGTTATGCCTGATACTTCCTTCTCTAAGATTCTTTTTGTTGCTTCTGGAGTGACGTCACGGGGACCCACTCCTGTTCCTCCAGTAGTTATAACAATATTTACTTTGAGTTCGTCAGAAGCATGTATCAATTCTTTCTCAATTATTTTAATGTCGTCCGGTATTACCTTGTAAGCAGCAATATTAAATCCGTTTTTGGTAAGGGCTTTGATTATTAGTTTACCCGATTCATCTTGATCTTTCTTTCTAGAGTCACTAATTGTAATAACAGCCGCTTCGAGTTTTTTATCATTTTTTTCCTTAAAATCTCCAATCCCTCCGTGCTTTTCTAACAATTTGATGTTATCGATTGATAGGGATACGTCCAAAGGTTTTAGTATGTCGTATACGGATAATGCAGCGATAGTTGCTCCAGTTAACGCTTCCATCTCGACCCCTGTTTTCCAAATGCTTTTTACTTTGACAAGAATCCTAACATAACCTGTTTCGATAGTAACATCCACCTTTACATCATCAATTGGAATAGGATGACAGTATGGAATCAGATCTGAAGTTTTTTTAGCTCCCAGAGTACCTGACACTTTTGCTATTTCAAAAATATTCCCCTTTGGGGAATTTCCATCCTTTATTATGCTCATAATTTTGTTATCAAAAGATAAAAGTGCTTGAGCAACAGCAGTTCTAAGGGACGCTGGTTTGTCACCGACATCAATCATACCCATATTTACAATTAGAATAAATTATCTATATAAAACTAAGATTAAGATTAAGTCATATCACATATGTCGAGGCTTGAGATTGATGAGGTAACTGTTTGAATCAAGTTGCATGCCAGTGTGCTAGGAATGTCTGTTCATTGAATTTGGAAAAAACCTTAAATCTCATGTCTTTTGATTATGTAGTGGTCCTAGGAATGAGGGGCAATAATTATATTGTATTTTTCCTTTTTGGTCTTGCTGCCGGAGTAGCGAGTTTATCTTTATCAATTTTCTTAAAATTAACTATTGATGGATTATTCATTCCTGAAATTGCTTCTCAGGGGTTAATCTCGATTACATCTGGAGAAATCGAATCACAAGCCGTGTTAACACTAGGTCCGTTAGCTAAATATTCTACAATAATAGGTGCAATCGTGGTCAACGTTTTACTTTATGGCATAATAGGCATCATTTTAGGAAAATTGTTTATGAAAATGAAGTCACCTAAATTTGCAATTAAATCTATTCTATCTACATTCATTTCTTATATAATTTTGATTGTACTCACAATTATTTTTTTGGTGCTTAGTGCAACGCCGGGGCAATCCATATCTATTCCTGTCAAATCATTTGTATTATTTTTATTACCAAGTGCCGTTTATGGATTGATCTTTGCATTCTTGTTTGGTAATAAGAATAAGAAAATTGATCTGGTTGAAACTCGTTCTAATGTTGATGGTGTTATCAATAAAAGTAGCAAAACTGCCGATATCGACTATAGCAAGAGAGACATGATCCGTGCTTTAATAATTTCAGTTATCGCCATTCCATTAGTATATTTTGGATTTAACCGTTTGATATCTGGGTCAGAACAACAGCAACAACAGCCCCGTGCCCTTGACCAATCAATCCAGCAATTTTTACAATCAAAATCAAAACCCCCTGGTTTTGAAAATCCTATCCTTACTCCAATAGTAGATGCTGAGGTTACTCCAACTTTTATTTTTTATAGGATAGATATAAACACAGTAGTACCCACTATCAATGCTAATGACTGGAATCTCACTATCAAAGGACTAGTGGATAATCCTGTTGTAATTAACTATGAAGAAATCAGGAGTATGAATTCAATTGAAGAATTTGCAACCTTGACATGTATCAGCAATAAAATAGGTGGAAATCTTGTAGGCACCGCCTTATGGAAGGGAGTGAGACTTAGAGACATCCTTTCTAAAGCTGGAGTTCAGTCTAGCGTTAAATATATTGTGTTTAGATGTTCAGATGGATACGACGTAGGAATTCCATTAGAGAATGGTATGATGGATAGTACCGTTTTAGCGTATGACATGAACAATTCGCCCTTGACCAGCGAACATGGATATCCTGTTAGAGCAATAGTGCCTGGATTCTATGGGATGATGAATCCAAAATGGATTACAGAAATAGAATTGGTAGATAAAACTTACGAAGGCTTTTGGCAAAGAAAAGGGTGGACAAATAATGGTATCAAAAATATTTATTCATCTGTCGTTATTCCTGGCAATCAACCCATAAATGATAATTTCCCGAATTTAGTGCCTAATAGCAGCTTCCTGAATGGTAAAAATATCCCTATTGCCGGAATAGCATTTGCAGGTGATAGAGGAATTTCCAAAGTTGAGGTAAGTGTAGATGGAGGAACTACCTGGAAAACTGCAATAGTCAAAGATCCATTGTCTCAATATACATGGGTTTTGTGGACAAGTGGATTTACAGCTGCAGATAAAGGGAATTATAAAATTATCGTGAGAGCAACAGACAAAACAGGCCAAGTCCAAACTTCTGAATTAGAACAACCATTCCCAAACGGTGCTGGGGGCTATAATCAAATAGATATTTCAGTTTAGAATCGATATTTTGATTTTGAAGGCCAATGTTTTGGTTAGTTCGATAATTGGTATTATATGTCCTGGATTTGCAGATGTGTCTAAAAAAGGATATAATATGGATCGATTGATGCATGTAAAGAATGGATGTTTTTCTCCATTTCAAAATCACTGTCGCATGCCTTGTGCCATATTTTAATCTGACTATTTTTGTGTCTATCCACCAATGGTATGCATTACGTTCAAAGTTGGTCTTAATGAATGAGTTTTAATAATTTTGATAATGCCTTCAGGTTTTTCCTGTACCGACTTGGTGATGCATTTAATTATATCAATGTCTGATTTTCCATCTTCAAGTAAACTCCTTAGATCATTACTTGACTTGTCAAATAAACAACTGTAAAGTTTACCGTCTGCAGTTAACCGCATTCTATCACAGTTTTGACAGAAAGGCTCTGTGATGGAGGGAATAAATCCTATCACTCCTTTTCCATCTTCAAAAGTGTACAATCTTGCTGGGTCAGATTTATCATTATGAAGAGGACTTAAA
>Ga0183260_10001647_pt1 | contig 18546 bp, 18 predicted proteins | sample AntDrymUQ4972206_2_FD_129768 | JGI IMG/M metagenome (GOLD analysis project Ga0183260, IMG submission 129768) | Polar desert sand microbial communities from Dry Valleys, Antarctica - metaG UQ497 (22.06) (version 2) (version 2) | ecosystem: Environmental > Terrestrial > Soil > Desert | place...
AGGCCGTCGACGAGCTTGACGACCTCAGCGGCCGGCAGGACGGGCTCGATCGCCTGGCCGGCGAGCTGCTTGTTGGCCAGCGCGAGGTTCTTGGTAAGCCCATCGCGATCGCTCTTCAAGCTGCCGAGCTCGCGCTGCGCTTCCACCAGGCTCTTCTGAACGCTCTTCAGCTCGCCCTGTGCCGCATCGGCCTGTCAATCGCCGTTTCACCAGTCAGCGGCCCGCGGGTTTCCCACAGCGCCGCCGCCACCCACTACGCTCGCGCATGATGGTGGGGAAGGGTGGTCGATCTGACCGTTCGGTGTCCACGGGCCGGGTCGCCGTCGGCAGGTACGTGCTGGACGTGGGGAAGCCCGAGGGGATGGTTGTCTCGACCGTCCGCGTGCGCAGGGCGTCGCAGCCCGCCGATCTCGCGGCCGCGCTCGCCGCCGAGGAGCGGCCCGCCACGCAGGTCGCCGAGGAGGTGATCGAGGACGCGGGCGAGGTCACCGACAAGGTCGAGCGAGCGGCGACGCTCTTCGAGAAGGTCGTCTCCGGCCAGATCGACGCCGCCACGATCGGCGCCGAGCTCGAGCGGCTCGTCGCGTTGCTCGGCCGCCTGGACCGCGCCGGCCGCTACGAGGACGCGTTGGCACTCGCGCGCGTGCTCGCGCGCCTGCTGAGCCTCACGGCACGCTGGAGCGCGCTCGTGGGAACGCTGCGGATCGCCGCACGCGCTGCCGGCGAGCTTGCCGACTCCGACGCCCTGGCCTGGGTTCTGCACGAGCTCGGCACGCTCGCGCTGGGCGCAGACGACGCGCAGGCCGCGATGCGCGACCTCGGTGAGGCACGGAGGCTACGGGAGTCACGCGGGGACAGCGCGGGGCTCGCGGCCACGAAACGCAATCTTCGCGCGGCGCGCTGGCCGCTCGCGCCGAGGGCGCTACGCATCATGGTCGCAGCGCTCGTGCTCGGCGTCATATTGGCGCTCGTGATTGCGGGCGGAGACGACCCGGGGCCGCCGCCGCCGACGACGGACGCCGCGACCGACACGACCGTCGCCCCGCCGCCACCACCGCCACCACCGCCTGCGGGCGATCCGGCTGCGCCGAAGCCGACGCTGGAGCTCGCGCCGACGCGGCGGCGCGCGAGCGCCGTCGCCGGCCTGACCAACGACCCAACTCCCGCCCTCACCGGCACAGCGGGCACCGGCGCCGGTCACAGCACGACCATCATCGTCAAGATCTACCGGGGCAAGCGAGCCACCGGCGGTGATCCACTGCAAGAGCGCCCGAGCGCGCGCGACGCCGACGGGCGCTACGAGGTGCGGGCAAGGGCCCTGCCATCGGGAACGTACACAGCACAAGCGCAGCAGCGCGACGACGCGGGCAACACGGGGCGCAGCGACGCGGTGACGTTCACGGTCGACCTCGAGCCGCCGCGGCTCGCGATCGGCACACCGAAGTACGGCGCGACGACGGACGAGTCACCGATCTTCAGCGGCGCCGCCGGCCAAGCCGATGGCGACGAGCCGGTGATCGAGCTGACGCTCTCATCGGAGCCACAGCCGATCGCGGTCCCGGTCGCGCAGGACGGAATCTGGTCGCGCGAGATCGGCGTGCCGAGCGTCCTCGAGGACCCCGAATACAAGAGGTTCACCGCGATCGCCAAGCAGACCGACAGGGCCGGCAACGCTGCGACCGTCATGGTCACCTTCACGCCCGAGCCGGACGTCGTGGAGTGAGGTCCCTCCTCTTCGAATAGCCACGAGGACGATCAGCGCCGCGACCCGGAGCCGCCGAGAGATCTGACACGGCGAGGATCGGGGCGCTCACGCGGGAGTTGCAATCATCCGGCGACCATGGCCGCCGCTGTAGACACCGTCGCCGCCGTCGCCGACGGCCTGCGCTCGGTCGGCTATCTGCCCGGCAAGTCGACGGCGCTCGTGTCGTTCCTGGCCACGCAGCTGGGCAAGCCGATCCTCGTCGAGGGGCCGGCCGGCGTCGGCAAGACCGAGCTCGCCAAGGCGCTGGCGAAGGTGCTCGAGCGCCGGCTCGTTCGGCTGCAGTGCTACGAAGGCCTCGACGAGGCCAAGGCGCTGTACGAGTGGAACTACCGCAAGCAGCTGCTGCGCATCCAGGCCGACGCCAACGCCGGCACCGGCGCCGAGTCCGGGCGCGGCTGGAGCGAGCTTCAGGACGACATCTTCGGCGAGGAGTTCCTGCTCTCGCGCCCGCTGATGGACGCGATCACATCCGAGCAGCCGATCGTGCTGCTGATCGACGAGATCGACAAGACCGACCAGGAGTTCGAGGCGATGCTGCTCGAGCTGCTGTCGGACTTTCAGATCTCGATCCCCGAGCTGGGACGCATCGAGGCGCGCACGCACCCGGTCGTGCTGCTGACGTCGAACAACTCGCGCGAGCTGACCGAGGCGCTCAAGCGCCGCTGCCTGTACCTGTGGCTGGATTACCCCGAGCTCGAGCACGAGCTCGAGATTGTGCGCCTGCACGCGCCCGACCTGCCCGAGACGGTCGCGCGCAAGCTCGTCGAGGTCGTCGGCATGGTGCGCGAGCTGGATCTCAAGAAGCCACCCTCGATCGCAGAGTCGATCGACTGGGCGCGCGCGCTGCTGCTGCTCGGCGCGCAGGACATCGACGCCGATGTCTTCCGCGAGACGCTGTCGGTGATCGTCAAGCACCGCACCGACCTCGACGTCGTGGCCGAGCGCGTCGGGGTCAAGCTCGATCCGGCTACCGGCGTTGCCGCCCGCGCCCGTACCTGACGCACCGCGTCAGGCGCCGCGACGGGCGGCCCAGCAGCCTCCGCCGGGGATCGCCGCCCGGCTCGTCGAGTTCGGCGAGGAGCTTCGCGCCGAGGGCGTCGCCAGCGGCACGTCCGAGCTGCTCGACGCCTTCGCCGTGCTCGAACGGATCTCCTGGACCGAGCCCGAGGACTTCCGCGCCGCGCTCGCCGCGACGCTCGCCAAGTCCCAGGAGGATCGCCGCATCTTCGAGCTCGTCTTCGATCGCTTCTTCTTCCGCGCCGCCGAGGCCGCCGCGATCCGCGAGAACGTGCGCGAGAACGAGGCCGGCGAGGGCGCGGACGCGGAGCTCGGCGAGATCGACCTCGACGGGCTGCGCCAGCAGATCGCCGCGGCGCTGCGCGACGGGTCGGAGGGCGTGATGCGCGACCTCGCGCGGCTGGCGATCGCGGCCTTCGGACGCCGCGGCGAGGGCTCGGGCGTCATCGGCGTCGACGTGCAGCGCATCCGCCGCGCGCTCGGCCTGCGCAGCGAGCCCCAGCCCGAGCTGCCGGCCGCCGACCCGCGCCGCGACGGCGTCCCGCGCGAGGCGCTGCACCGCTTCGAGGCGTTGCTGCGCCGCGAGCTCGAGCGCGGGCAGATCCAGCGCAGCCAGACGCTGCCTGCGTCGCGGCCGCTGAACGATCTCGCCCGCGCACTGCCGTCCGGCCCGCTGCAGGACCTCGAGGCCGTGCACCGCGTCGTCGCGCAGCTCAAGCGGCGCCTGAAGACCCAGGGACACGAGAGCCGCGGGCGCAATCGCCACGCGCACGTCGACGTGCGCCGCACGATGCGCGCGTCGCTGCAGACCGGCGGCGTCCCCGTGGCGCTGCGCTACAAGCCGCTGCGCCCGCGGCGGCCGGAGATCTACGTGCTGTGCGACGTCTCGACGAGCGTGACGAGCGCGTCGGTCTTCTTTCTCTCCGTTCTGCACGCGCTGCACGACTCGTTTCGCAAGATGCGCTCGTTCGTCTTCATCGAGCGCATCAGCGAGGTCACCGACGTGTTCGGCCGCGAGCGCGACTTCCGCGCGGTCTCCGAGGCGATCGGTCGCGACGCGGGCGTCGCCGACGTCAGCGGCTACACCGACTACGGCCGCGTGTGGTCGGAGTTCCGTACGCTCGTCGAGGACGACCTGCACCCGCGCGCGACGGTGATCGTGCTCGGCGACGCGCGCACCAACGGGCGCGACCCGCGGGCGGACATCTTCGCCCAGATCGCGCAGCGCGCCGGGCGCACGTTCTGGCTGAACCCCGAGCCGCGGCTGTACTGGAACTACGGCGATTCGGTGATCGACGCCTATGCAAGCCACTGTCAGGCGTTCGAGTGCTGGACGACCAGCCAGCTCGAGGACTTCGTCAAGGCGCTCGCGCGGCCCGCGCACCAGGGCTGAGCGGGCCGGGCAGCGGCCGATTCGCTTCCGCGCGTCCGTGACGTTCGTACTAGGCTGTCGACAGATGTGACACCAGGGGGGCTGGCGGCAGGCTGGCTGAGATCGCGCCCGTCGTGCGGCGCTGACCCTTCGAACCTGTGGGGTAATGCCCGCGGAGGGAGCGATGCAGACGCCGGTGACAGCGCCTCGGCAGGCGGCACGGTCGGAGACCCAGACTCAGGTCGTCCGGCTCGCGGACGTCGTCAAGCGATTCGCGCCCGCGCGACGCGGTGACGCCGCGCTGACGGCACTGGACGGCGTGACGCTGCACGCGGCGCCCGGGGAGATCGTGGTCGTCGTCGGGCCGAGCGGCTGTGGCAAGACGACGCTGCTCGAGCTCGTCTGCGGCCTGATCGCGCCAGACGCAGGATCGGTCGATGCCGCGCCCGCGGCGCTGATGGCGCAGGACGACCTGCTGCTGCCGTGGGCGACCGCGCTCGACAACGCCGCGCTCGCGCTGCGCGTCGCCGGCGTGTCGCGCGAGGCGGGTCGCGAGCGGGCCGGTCGGCTGCTGGCCGACTTCGGCCTCGCGGGCTTCGAGCACGCGCGCCCGCGCGAGCTGTCGGGCGGCATGCGCCAGCGCGTCGCCTTCGCGCGCACGCTGCTCGCCGGGCGCCCGCTGCTCTGCCTCGACGAGCCGTTCGCGTCGCTGGACGCGCTGACGCGCCAGGAGATGCAGACCTGGCTGGCGCAAGCGCTGGCGCGCGACCCGCGCACCGTCCTGCTCGTCACCCACGACGTCGAGGAGGCGCTCGTCCTCGGCGACCGCGTCGTCGTGCTCTCCCCCCGTCCCGGACACGTCGTCGCGACGCTGCGCGTCGACGCGCCGCGCCCACGCCGGCGCACCGACCCCGAGCTCGTCGCGCTGCGCGAGCGGGTGCTCGAGGAGCTGGGGGCGTGACCGCCGCTCTCGTGCTGCTCGCGATCGTCGGCGGCTGGGAGGCCTACGTTCAGCTGAGCGGCATCGACGAGTTCCTCCTGCCCGCCCCGAGCGCGATCGCAGGCGCGATCAACGACGACGCCGCGTTGCTGTGGAGCAACTTCGCCGTCACCGCCGGAGAGATCGCGCTCGGCATCGCGGCGGCACTCGCGCTCGGCCTGGCGTGCGCGGTCGCGATTCACTTCTCCGACACGCTGCGACGGGCGCTGTACCCGCTGCTCGTCGGCTCGCAGACGGTGCCGATCCCGCTCGTGGCCCCGCTGCTCGTGGTCTGGTTCGGCTTCGGCCTGACGCCGAAGATCGCGATCGTCGCGCTCGTCTGCTTCTTTCCGATCGTCGTGCCGACGGCCGACGCGCTGCGCCGCGTGGACCCCAACCTACGCAAGCTGATGCGCACGTTCGGCGCATCGCGCTGGCAGACGTTTCGGATGATCGAGGCGCCCGCAGCACTGCCCGGCCTGTTCACCGGAGCGAAGCTCAGCGTCGCCGTCGGGGCGATCGCGGCGATCCTCGCCGAGCAGGCCGGCTCGGAGGAGGGCATCGGTCACCTCGTGCGCCAGGCCCTGCCGCAGTTCGAGACGGCGCGCGCCTACGCCGCCGTGCTGATCCTGTCGGCCTTCGCCGTCGCGCTCTTCGGCCTGCTCGCGCTCGCCGAGCGCCGCCTGCTGCCGTGGGCAAACCCATCAACGAGAGGAACCGCACCGTGATCCGCCGCGCCCGTGTGACAGCCGCCGCCCTGCTCGCGCTCCTGCTCGCCCTCGTCCTAGCCGCCTGCGGCGAGCGCGACGAGCCCAGCGGCGCCGGCGGCTCGAACGAGCGCGTCGACCTCGTGCTGGACTACCTGCCCAACGCCGACCACGCCGGCATCTACACGGCGATCGCGACGGGCGAGTTCAAGACCGCCGCGCTCGACGTCAAGCCGCGCACGCCGTCGGATCCCGCCGACCCGCTGAAGCTGCTGGCCGCCGGGCGCGCCGACCTCGCGATCTCCTACGAGCCTGAGCTGCTGCTGGCGCGGGCAAAGGGCGCAAAGCTCGTCTCGATCGGGGCGCTCGTGCAGAAGCCGCTGACCTCGATCGTCTCGCTGGGCTCCAAGTCGATTCGAAAGCCGAGCGAGCTGCAGGACGGCAAGGTGGGCACCGCCGGCATCCCCTACCAGGACGCGTACCTGAAGACGATCCTGGAGCGCGCGTCCGTGGCACCGGCGCGCGTGAAGTCGATCAACGTCGGCTTCAACCTCGTCCCGGCACTCGTGTCCAAGCGCGTCGACGCCGTCCTGGGGATGTTCTGGAACGTCGAGGGGGTCGAGCTGCAGCGCCGCAAGCGCAAGCCGCACATCCTGCGTGTGGAGAAGATCGGCGTGCCGACGTACAACGAGCTGATCATCGTCGCGCGCGAGCAGGACGTGCGCTCGCGCGGCCCGCTGCTGCGCCGCTTCATGCGGGCGCTCGGGCGCGGGCATGCGAGCCTGCGCGACGACACCGGGCTGGGCGTCAACGCACTCGTCGACGCCGAGCCCGACCTCAAGCGCCCCCTACTGCGCGATCAGATCAGCGCGACGCTGCCGGTCTTCTTCCCGGCCTCGCGCAAGCACCCGTTCGGGTTTCAGGACCCGGGCGAGTGGAAGCGCTACGCGCGCTGGATGTTCGACAACGATCTGCTGACGAGCGCCCCAGACGAGCAGCGCGCGTTCACGAACGAGTTCCTGCCGGGCGAGGGCATCTGACGCAGCGATCGGTTTGCCTGCGCGAAGCGCGGCGGCTGGCCCTCCATGCGCAGGGCCTGGCCGCCGCGCCGCCGCGCCGCGGCCGCGGGGCGAGCGAGCAGGATGTGGTCGCGGTCGCCCAGCGGATCGGCTGCCTGCAGCTCGATCCCGTCAGCGCGGTCGCACGCAGCCCGCTGCTCGTGCTGTTCTCGCGCCTGGACCAGGTCGAAAACACCGCGCTCGATCGTGCCGCCTACGAGCGCCGCGGGCTGTTCGAGGCATGGGCCCACGAGGCGTCGCTGGTGGCGAGCGCCGACCTGCCGCTGCACCGCTGGGCGATGCGCTCGTTCCTGACCGCTCCGAGCACCCGGGCTGCGCGGGCGCGGGCCTTCCTCGAGGCCAACGCGACGTTCTGCGACGAGCTCGTCGCCGAGCTGCGCGAGCGCGGCCCGCGGCGCGCACGCGAGCTCGAGGACCGCTCCGCGGAACCGTGGCTGCACGGGTGGTGGACCGACGAGGTGTCGCCACGCCAGACGATGGCGCGATTGCTGCAGATGTTGTGGATCTCGGGTCGGGTCGGCGTCGCGTGCCGCGCCGGAACCGAGCGGATGTGGGACGTCTTCGAGCGCTGCCTACCCGATGACGCGCCCCGTATGCAGCTCGCCGACGCCGACGCCGAGCGCGCAGCCGTTCTGCGCGCGGTGCGGATGCTCGGCGTCGCGCGGCCGGCGCACGTCCGCGCGCATTTCCTGCGCCGGCGCTACGCGCGACTGCCGCAGACGCTGGCCGAACTCGTCGCCACGGGCGCGCTCGAACAGGTCACGGTGCAGGGGCTGGACGCGGGCGCCTGGTACGCGGCGCCAGAGGACCTCGAGCGCCTCGCCGAGCTCGCCCCGGGCACGCGCACGACCATCCTGTCGCCCTTCGACAACCTCATCTGCGACCGCGCGCGCACGGCGGAGCTGTTCGGCTTCGACCACCGCCTGGAGATCTATGTCCCCGCCGCCAAGCGCCGCTGGGGCTACTACGTGCTGCCGATCCTGCACCGCGAGCGGATCGTCGCGCGCGCCGACGCGGCGGTCGACCGCAAGGCCGGGCTGCTGCGCCTGCATGCCCTCTACCGCGAGGGAGATGTGAAGCGCACGCCGGCACTGGACCGTGCGGTGGCCTCGGCGCTCGAGCGCCTGGCCGCATGGCGCGGGGTCGACCTGGCCGGCGCGCCGGCGAGCAAGGCGACATCGAACTCCTGAGGGCGCGCCGGAAGGTCCACGCCGCTGGGGCCTTCCCCCTCGCCCGCAGTCCCACCGCAGGCCAGCCCGCCGCCGCCGGTGGGTCGGTCTGCCTCGGGCTCAGGTCATCGCGGCGACGAGCGGATGGTGGCGCAGCTGCTCGGGGGGGCAGGCCGTGCAGCAGCCACTCACCCGACTCACGACGGCTGACTGCCCCCGACCTCGACAGATCCCCCAACGCCGAGGTGACCGACGGCCGATGGGCGCCCACCAGATCCGCGAGGCGCTGGTGGGAGGGGGAAGGTCCACCACGATGCCGTCGCGACCGACCCGTCCCCAGCGCTCGGCCACGTGCCACAGCGTGAGCAGGAGCCGGTCATCGATCCGCTGGTGATGGGCGATGGCCAGCGCCACCGCGAGCTGGTGGGCGCGCCGGATGCCCCGGCTGAAGAGCTCGACCCCGAGCTCTGGCCACGGCACCATGCGGGACACGAGGCCGTGGTCGAGCACGGCCAGGCGGGTGGGCTCGAGGACCGTCCAGCCCACCTCCGCTCGGACGTGCGAGCCGTTGTCGTCCCAGCGCCATGGCCGCAGCACGTCTCCGGGGCCGATCAACTCGACACAGCGCCGGCCGAGCACGTCGACCTCGCGGGTGAGCAGGCCGCCCACGACCAGAAATCCCCGGTGATGGATGTCGGGCTCCACCGACGCCCCGGCATCCCAGGCCCCGGGGGAGAGCCGCCGCACGCGAGTCAGGGCGCCGGGCCCGATCGCGAGCGGCACCGTCGAGCAGCGCCGCGAGGTCGTCGTCGGCGTCGACGATGCTCATGACGTCCGTGGAGCCGGCCACCGCGCGTCATCTTGACACGCCACGCAGCTGCAGAGTGTCTCTTCGACGTTCCCGCCAAGACGTCGGCATGCGTACCGCCCGTCAGCACCCGCGCCGCGGGCCGGTGTAGATCACTGCACACAACCCGTCCCCAGCCGCCCTTCAGAGAGGTCGCCCATGAAAGCCATCCCCTCCCAATCGGTTGAGCAGTTCAGCGTCGGCGTCGTGCGCGACCGCGATGAGGTCGTCGTGGCGCTGACCGGCGAGCTTGACCTCGCCACCGCCGACATGCTGGAGCGCGAGGTCCGAGAGCTGCGCCACTCGGGCTGCGATCACGTCGTCGTGGACCTGCGCCAGCTCGACTTCATGGACTCGGCCGGCCTGCGCGTGCTCATCAGCCTGCGCAACACCGCCAAATGCGTTGGGCACCGCCTGATCCTCGTGCCCGGGCCGCGCCAGGTGCAGCGCATCTTCGACCTGACCGCGACACGCGGCCTGTTCGACTGGCGCGACCGCGACAGGAGCGCGGGGGAGCGAGGCCGATTCGACCGCGCATGACACGCCGTCAGGCCGCGCTCGCGGCTCGCGGCTCCCGGCCCGCGGGCGCCCCAGCGCGCAACGCGTGCGCCGCGGCCAGCCCCGCCCACTCGCCATAGCGCGCGAACAGCGCTCGCACCTCGCCCTCGTGGGCCCGCGCGGCGGGGTTGCCGCCCGACTGCCAGCGTCCGAGAAGCTTGAGATAGTTCAGATCGCCGGCGGGCACGATGTCGTAGCGGCCCTGGCCGGTCTGGGCGAGCATCTCGACCGTCCAGCGTCCGATGGTCGGGATCGCCAGCAGCCGTCGCCAGGCGCGCTCGTGGTCGCCTCCGTCGAGGTCGATCCGCCCGCCCGCCACCTCCCGTGCGACCCGCACGAGCGCGATCGCGCGGCGGCCGGTGAGATCGAAGCTCTCCAGCCGCGCCGGAGCGCAGCCCGCCAGCGCCGCCGCTGAGGGCACGTCGCGCAGCCCGCTGTCAGGACAGCGCGGCCCGAGCGCGCGCACGATCCGCCGCTCGATCTCGGCCGCGCGCCGGGACTCGATGAGCTGCTCGCAGACCGCCCACGCGAGCGCCTCGAAGGCGCCCGGCCGGCGCGCGATCCGCAGCCACGGCGCGCGCCGCAGCGACGCTCCGATCAGCGGGTCGTCGCGGTAGCGCTCCCAGAACGGCCGCAGGTCGTCGTCGACGGCCAGAGCGAACCGCATGCGCCCGATTGCCGCCGCGGCCAGATCGCGATCCTGCGCCCACGCCCCGAACAGCACGCGCCGCTCGCCGGTCTGCGCGACGCGCACGACCGCGGGGAGGGCATCGAGATGCAGCAGCCGCTCGAGCACCCCGCCGCGACAGCGCAACACGCCGTCACGCCCGCCGTGATGGGGCAGGCGAAAGACCCAGCGGGGAACGACCTCGACGCGCAGCTCGACCACGAGGCAAACCTACGCCGCCGGCAGGATGCCCGCGGCGGCCGAACTCGCTATTTGCCGCGATCGCCGAGCACGTGGACATCGACCAGGAACGAGCGGCTGGCGAGCACGGGCGCGAGCATCCGGCGCCGGCGGCGGGCCACCCGGCGCGCCCTGCGCCGGTGCACGAGCGCGACCGCGGCGGCGCCGGCGACGACGCTTGCTCCTACGACGGCGACGGTCTGGACGGCGACGGGTGTCAGCGTGCCGGGCCTGCGCAGCGCGTCGACGCCCTGCCCGTCGCCGGCCACGAGCTCGCCGTCCACGATCTCGGCCGGCTCCTCGATCACGGACTCGCCACTCGACCGGCCAGCAGCCGATCTCCGCTGCCGAGCATGTCGCCGAGCTTGGTGAACTGCAGGTGGTCGAGGTAGTAGTGCTGCAACAGAGTCGAGAGGATGACGATGTAGTACGCCTTTTGCAGCTCGACCCCGAGCGCGCCGTGAATAAGGAGCACGAGCGCGCCCGCGAGCGCGGTCAGCGCCACGCACAGGCCGTAGAAGCGCCATGGCCGGTCGGGGCCGTTCAGCTCGGCAACGAATCGGTTGTCGATCTCTCCGCGCTCCTTGCGCATCCCCATCAAGAACCAGACGAGCGCCAGATACTGAAGCGAGTGCCAGACGTTGAAGCCCTGAAACGCCACATCGGCGTTCGGAAACAGCGGCAACGTGAAGCCGATCGCAATCGTCAGCCCGATCAGCAGCACGCTGGGGACAAGCAGCGACCCGTTGCGCCAGTCACGCAGCGTCTTGCCCACCCACAGCACGAAGAACGTGCCGAACAAGGCCCAGACGGCAAAGATCTGCAGGTCGGCGACGAAGCCTTCGGTCGCCCAGCCGGGTACGTACAGCGGCGTGCCCCCGAGCTGGAACGAGCCGTTGAGGATCTGCGGTGTCGCCACCGGATACAGGCACAGGAAGACGACCCCGTAGTCGATCACGCGCTCGCTCAGCGACCGCCGCAGCGGGCCCTTGGCGACGTAGCAGTCGTTGATGTACGTGATCTGATGCAGCACGTGGACCGATGCCCACATGAAGAAGACCGTCAGCAGGATCTGGATGTTCACGAACGCCATCACCGTCACGATCACCGGCAGCGCCAGCGAGGCCGCCAGGAAGCGCCGGTGGCGGCGGCGGTAGTTGGGCTCCATGAACGTGTACGTGAACGTCGAGTACAGGTGCGGGCCGCCGATCACCCCCGCCACGATGAGGTTGACCGCGGTCTGCGAGACGCCGAGCCCGTGGTACATGAGCAGCGGGATCGGAACGAGCGCGGCGCTGAGGATAAGCCACGTCAGATCCCAGTTGCGTGAGTGCAGCCACACGCTCTGCACCGACGTCGAGGCGGACGTTCGCGATCTCCGCTGATCGACCGTGGCGGCTTCCATCAAAACCTCGATTCGAACACGCGATAGCGCTTCACGATCCTACCGCCCATCGCCTCCATTCCCCGGTTCATCGCTCGGTTGGTCTCGAGAATCCAGCCCATCTCGCCCCACTTCTGCGGCGTCGCCTGTGCCATGTCGAAGTGCTCGACGTAGAACCGTGCTGCGGTCCCCGTGTGCTGGTAGGCGGGCTTGACACCCAGAAAGCCCACGCGCACGCGGTTGATCGTCGTGCCCTTGCGCAGCCAGCGCCACCAGCCCAACGGCAGCAGGCGTCCGTTCATCAGCTTGAGCACCTGGTTGACGTCGGGAACGGTGATCGCGATACCGATCGTCTCACCGTCCTTGCGCGCGCTCATGAACCAGTTGCGGTCGAAGACGAGCTGCAGCTCGTCGGCGTAGTGGTGCAGATCGCTCTCCGAATAGGGCACGAAGCCCCAGTTGCGCTTCCAGGCCGTGTTGTAGACCTCGCCGAAGACCTGCATCTCCTTGCGCAGCTGGCGGCGCTTCATCTTGTGCAGCTCGATGCCGTGTTGCTTCTCACAGGCCTCGGCGAGCTCGAAGATGACGGGCAGGATCTTCTCACGGTCGGAGATGTCCAGCTCCCACATGTAGAGGTCGATCGCCTTGCTCAGGCCGGCGGCCTCGCAGCGCTGCTGGTAGTAGGGCGGATGCCATGGCTGCTTGATCAGCGGCTCGCGCTCGAAGCCCTCGATCAGGACGCCGCACTCGTCGTTCATCGTGTAGTCCATCGGGCCGATCATTCGAGCGCAGCCGCGCTTCGACAGCCAGTCGCGGGCGGACTGCAGCAGCGCGCTCGCGACGTCGGCGTCGTCCTCGAGCTCGAGGAAGCCGAACATCCCCGTTCCCGGGCCGTGCTCGGCGTCGTAGGAGCCGTCGATCTGGGCGCTGATGCGCCCGACGACTTGGCCGTCGCGGCGGGCGAGGAACTCCTGCGCCGCGGCGTGATTGAAGTACGCGTTCATGCGACGGCTGTGGAACATCCGTCGCTCGAGGCGCAGCGGGGGAACCCACTGCGGCGAGGTAGAGTGCAGCCGGAACGGGAGCTCGATGAACTCCCGGCGATCCCGGCGTGACGACACGGCACGCACATCAACGCCCACGGCGCGGCACGGTACATGGCCTCTACGACACACGACGTCTTTGCGAAGGTGCGGAGCCATGAGCGCTCCGAGCAACTACGCGCGGCGCGCGAGGCCGATTTGCTGCCCTACTTCCGCACGCTCGAAGGCCCGGCCGGCCCGATCGTCGAGATGGAGGGCGCCGAGCGGATCATGCTCGGCTCCAACAACTACCTCGGCCTGACCGGTGACGAGCGCGTCATGCAGGGCGCGCAGCAGGCGCTGCACAAGTACGGCACCGGCCTGACCGGCTCGCGCCTGCTCAACGGGACGATCGCCCTGCACCTCGAGCTCGAGCAGGAGATCGCCGACTGGATGGGCACCGAGGAGGCGCTCGTCTTCTCGACCGGCCACCAGGCCAACCTCGCCGCGCTCGGCACGCTGCTGGCCCCCGGGGACACCGTCGTCGCCGACGCGGGCGACCACGCGTCGATCCTCGACGGCTGCCTGCTCAGCCGCGCCAAGCTGCGCCCGTACCGCCACAACCGGATGGACAAGCTCGAGCGCACGCTGCAGAAGGCCGCGCGCGACGACGGCGGCATCCTCGTCGTCGTCGACGGCGTCTTCTCGATGGAGGGCGACATCGCGCCGCTGGCGCAGATCGCCGACCTGTGCGCGAGCTTCGGTGCCCGCCTGATGGTCGACGAGGCGCACGCGGCCGGCGTGCTCGGGGCGCGCGGGGCCGGGACGTCGGAGCTGCTCGGCGTCGAGGACCGCGTCGACCTGCGGATGGGCACGTTCTCCAAGAGCCTGGCCAGCTGCGGCGGCTTTCTCGCCGGCGATCACGAGGTGATCGACTTCCTGCGCGTCCAGAGTCGTGCCTTCCTGTTCACGGCCGCGGGCGTGCCGGCGGCGGTCGGCGCGGCGCTGGCCGCGCTGCGAATCGTGCGCTCGTCCGAGGGCCCGCAGCTGCTGGCGCGCGTGCTCGACAACGCCGCCTACCTGCACGCCGGGCTCGAGCAGCGCGGCTTCAAGGTGGTCGAGCACGCCGGCGACACGATGACGCCGATCGTGGCCGTCATCGTCGGCGACGACTGGAAGGCCGTGCTGCTGTGGCGCGCGCTCTACGACGCCGGCGTGTTCGTCAACGTCGCGATCCACCCGGCCGTGCCGCCCGACGGCGCGCTGCTGCGCACGAGCGTCATGGCGACGCACGACCGCGCCACGCTGGATCGCGCGCTCGAAGCCTTCACGTCGGTCAAGGAGCGCTTCGAGGCCGAGCACGGACCGCTTCCGCGCTGACGCCCGCCTGTTCGGACGGTCCGGCCGACCCACACCTTGACCAATTTTCACAAGCTCGTCACCGAAGAAAAACCTCGCTCGGAGCGAGCGCTATGCCCGTGGCTGCGTTGACTGCACCCGTGCGCCTTCCGTAGGTTCGCACAGCGCTCAGCGCGAGGCGTGACGGTCAGACGGCCGGTCCCGCCGGGGTCCATAGGGAGGGCTCCGGAGGGGACACTCGGCCGTCGCAGACACCCGGAACGCGCGCGTTTGCGGTTCAACCATTCACCATCCACTGCCTTCGGACGGGCAGTGAGGAGGCTCCATGAACCACGGATCAGCGACGATCGCCCCTGCCCCCCAGCAGATCCCTGCCCCCCAGCAGATCCCTGCCCCCCAGCACATGCAAGCGCTGCAAAGGGCCAACGAGGTCCGCTTGGCACGGGCCGAGCTCAAGCGTGATGTCGGCGAAGGCGCGGTTTCGGTCAAGGAGGTAATCCTGGAGTGCCCGTGGGAGGCGGCAAGCATGACGGTCGTCGAGCTGTTGCTCAGCCAGCGTCGCTGGGGCATCACCCGTTGCAGCAAGTTTCTGGCGCGGGTCGGGATGCCGGAGGCCAAGCCGATCGGGGCGATGACCGAGCGCCAGCGTCATGCGCTGGTCGCCGCGATTGCCTCTAGCTAGCTGAAGCCGGGCGGGCACGAATGCTCGCCGGCTGTGGCGCAGCTCATCGCGGCGGTTCCAGCGGCACGCCGCGAGGTCTCAACCGCGGGTCGACGCCGTACCGGCTCAGCCGCCGGCCAGAAAACGGCGCAGGAGAGGTAGGGTCACCATGTCCGCGCGTCCCGGGCGCGGAGATACGGCAGGACGACCGAAAGGAACTGAACAGATGGCGTACGAATCGATCGAGGTGTACCTCAACGACCACCTGGCGGGCGCGACGGCTGGTGTCAACCTCGTCGAGCAGGCCGCGTATCGGCACCGCTCCGATGAGCTCGGCGAGTTCTTCGCACCGCTTGCCGCCGACATCAAGGCCGACCACGCGAGGCTTGGGGCCCTGATCGAGGACATGAACGTCAACAAGAGCGCCTCGAAGGCCGCGCTCGCTGAGGTAGGCTCGAAGCTCGCCGCGCCGAAGTTCACCGCCCACGGCGCCGGCAACAAGCACCTCGGCGACTTCATCACGCTCGAGACGCTGTCGATCGGCGTCGAGGGCAAGCGCTGCATGTGGGTGGCGCTCAAGACGGTCGCCGACGCCTACCCCGAGCTGCAGGCACTCGACCTCGACGAGCTCGAGTCCCGCGCCCAGGACCAGCGCAACCGGCTCGAGGACAAGCGCAACGAGGTGGCGCCGCTCGCCCTGACCCACCAGGCAGCCGCCGCGATCGCGTAAGGCGGTTTCGCCGTCCGGGAAGGGGTCTTTCGCCGTCCGGTCGCCGCAACCGGCGACCTCCCGGCGACGTTACTAGCGCGGCAGGCGCGGCGCGATGATCCGATAGGCCTTCAACCCGAGGCCGAGCCGTTCACGGTCCTCGGACTGCATCGGGTCAAGGCCAGTGAGGTCACGCACGCGCTCCAGCCGGTAGGCGACGGTATGACGGTGCGCGTGGATTGCGCTCGCGGTCGCGCTCATGTGGCAATTGGCGGCGAGGTATGCCTCGAGCGTGCCGACGAGGTCCGTGCGGTACTGGTCGTCGTAGCGGACGACCGGGGCGACCGTGTCCTCATAGAAGGAGCGCACTTCCTCGGGGTGCGATGCGAGCACCCGGAACAGCAGCCGGTAGGTGCCCTGGTTGATGTCCTCGGCGATCGGCTCGCCGGACACGGTGAGCACGTCGAGCACGAGCTCTGCCTCCTGCACGGCGCGGCCGAGCTCGGCCGGGTCGGCGTAGAACGACGACAGCCCGACGGTGCCGTGGCGCTGCAATCGCGTCGCCAGCCTGGCGGCGCCGGCGAGCGTCGCGTCGGCCGGATCGTCGCCGGCCACTGCCGGAAGCAGCGCATAGATGCGCCCGCCCTGCGAGTCCCCGGTGGGCTCCATGTGCTGGGCGAGCGCGCCCGGCACGTCCTCGGCGATCGTCGCCACGACGTGGCGCGGGCGCTCGGTGTGCAGCTCGGCGCACAGGGCGATCGCGCCGCGGCTCAGATCGCAGCCGAGCCGGGCACCGCGGCGAACGAGTTCCTCCGGCGCCAGCTGCGTCCCCCCGCGCAGATCCTCGAGGAACGAGCCGCGCAGGTTCTGCTCGACCTCGTCGCGCGCCTCCTCGACGGCGACCTCGGTCAGCGAGGCGACGGCCGCCAGGTGCAGGTACTCGGCCGCCTCTGCGGGCGCGGCCGTCGTGCCCTCGAACATCAGCACCATGCCGACGACCTCGTCGCCGGAGGCGATCGGAACCTCCGCCGCCAGCCCGCCGGGCGCGTGCGACGGACGGTCCTGCACGCAGTCGGCGACGTAGTGGCGCAGCTCGCCCAGACGCTCAGCCGCAGGCGTGCCGGCCGGGGCCAGCACGGCCGTGCCAAGCCGCGGCACGACGATCGCCACCACGCCTCCGACCGCATCGGCCGCGAGCTCTGCGACGCGCTCCAGGCCATCGCCTGAGAGCACGGCATCGACCATCCGCAGGTGCAGCGCCCTCAGACGCTCGACGAGGGTGGCCGCGGTCGGAGCGACCACCCTCGTGGCCTCCTAGCTTGAAGGGGCGGCCGCGGCCGCTGCGTCGGGGTGGGCCTGCAGCGTCTCTTCGCCGGACTCGCCGGTGCGGATCCGGTAGGCCTCCTCGACCGGCAGGACGAACACCTTGCCGTCGCCGACGGCGCCCGTGCGGCCGAACTTGAGCACCGTGTCGACGATCGTCATCACGTCCTTGCTGGCGACGACGCATTCGATCTTGACCTTCGGGCGCAGGTAGTTGGTCAGCTCCGCCCCGCGGTAGCGCTCGGTGACGCCCTTCTGGCGCCCGGATCCCTTGACCTCGCTGATCGACAGCGAGGGGAACCCGAGCGACAGCAGCTCGGTGCGGATCGGCTCGAACGCCTCGTGGCGTATGTACGCGATGACCATCCTCATGCCGGCATCTCCTTGGCCTCCATCGACGCGACCTGCGCGGGCGGCACGGTGGCGGATGGTCCGCCCCCGTAGCCGATCAGCTCAGCCTGTGGGATGAACTGCTCTGGGTAGCCGTACATCCCGTGTTCGGAGATGTCCAGACCGGCGATCTCCTCGTCCTCGGTGACACGCAAGCCGTAGGTCTTCTTGATCGTCCAGAACGTCGCGAAGCTCATCGCGAACACGAACGTGAACGCGACGGTGAAGCCGACCGCCTGCGCGATCAGCTGGTCGAACGCCCCGGAGTAGAGCAGACCGCCGTCGGGGTCGCCGAACGCGTTGTACTCGGCCAGACGCGGCGAGGTGAAGAAGCCGCAGGCCAGCGTGCCCCAGATGCCGCACAGGCCGTGTGCGGTGAGCGCGCCGACCGGGTCGTCGAGCCTCTTGTCGATCGCGTAGATGCCGAGCGGGACGATGAAGCCGGCGATCAGGCCGATCGGCACCGCCGCCCACAGCTCGACGTAGCCCGACGGCGCGGTGATGCCCACGAGCGCGCCGATCGCGCCGTTGCCCGCCATCCCGATGTCGAGTGACCTCGTCTTGAGGTAGGTCATCAGCAACGAACCGAGCACGCCGCAGCCGGCGGCGATGTTCGTGATGATGATGATCTCGGGGAAGCGGCCGTCCTGGATGTTCAGGGCGGTGCCGCCGTTGAATCCGAACCAGCCGAGCCACAGGATGAGCACGCCGAGGCCGAACAGCGGCATGTTGTGCCCTGGGATCGCGCGGGGCTTGCCGTCGGCCCCATACTTGCCCCGCCTCGGACCGAGCAACAGCAGGGCCGCGAGCGCGCCGGTCGCGCCGATGAGGTGAACCGCCGTCGAGCCGGCGAAGTCCTGCATGCCGACGATGCCGGTGCCCAGCCAGTCGCCCGCCTGGAGGAACCCGCCGCCAAAGACCCAGTGGGCGCCGATCGGGTAGATCACCGACGCGAAGATGACCGCGTAGATGACGTAGACGCCGAACTTGATGCGCTCGAGCGTCGTGCCCCAGACGATCGCCAGCGAGACGGCGCAGAAGACGAACTGGAAGAAGAACTTCGACTCGACGGTCGCGTCGGAGAAGGCCATGACGGGGAAGGCCTCGAGCGGATCACCGAAGTCCCTGAGCATGAACCCCGTGCCGCCGATCAGACCGCCGAGGCCGCTCGGCTCCGAGCCGAAGGCCAGCGCGAACCCGACGAAGTACCAGGCGACTGCCGCGATCGAGAAGTTCGTGAGGATCTTGGCCACCACGGTCCCCGCGTTCTTCTGGCGCGAGAAGCCGATCTCCAGGAA
>Ga0183260_10001648_pt1 | contig 18546 bp, 17 predicted proteins | sample AntDrymUQ4972206_2_FD_129768 | JGI IMG/M metagenome (GOLD analysis project Ga0183260, IMG submission 129768) | Polar desert sand microbial communities from Dry Valleys, Antarctica - metaG UQ497 (22.06) (version 2) (version 2) | ecosystem: Environmental > Terrestrial > Soil > Desert | place...
GTTACAATAACATTGTTAACAGCTACCAAGAACAATCACTGCAAACAGCCAAAGAGATTTCAGAGGAATACATCGAGTCTCAAAAAGCAGTGATAAGCTCACTTCAATCAGCATGGAGACCATACAGTGAAAGCTTTAATGGCCTTGTTACAAACTTTACATCACCAGACTCCATGACAAAGGCATACACCAAATTTGTCAGCAACATTGCAGACAACGCGGTATCAGCAATAAGGTTGACAAACAACATCATCTTCTCAAACCTTGACTCAATGAAATCAACATTGCAACAAGCAAAGGACAACTCAAAGCACCTTTCCAACCTAAACGTAAATGCAGCAAGAACCTTTGAACAAAACTCAAGACAACTAGTAGAAGCCAACCAAAACAACAGCAACCAAAACAACAGCAACCAAAACAACGATAATGCTTCTACCAACAAAACTACTTACTCTAACACCACAACAACAGCAACAACAAAACAATAAGCAAGACACAATATAACATCCGTTTTTTCTATTTTTTCCCGATGTAATAGATTTAGGAGAAAAAATATCTATATTTTCTTTTTTGAGTTAATAGTTATAAGGTATAATACATCATATGATTTTTTATTAACAAGCCCAGTTTTACAAATGTGCATAAAACTGTTCTTTTTATTGACGGGGGATATTTAGCAAAGATCTCTAAAAGTTATGGACAGCCAAAAATAGATTTTCTTGCCTTCTCTGAATTACTTTGTGATGTAGGAGATGATAGGTTACGCACGTATTATTATTACTGTATGCCATTTCAAAGCCAATTGCCCTCAGCTGAGGAGAGGTCCCGATACAAAAACGCGGAGAAATTTGTTAAAAGTTTAGTACAACTTTCAAAATTTGAAGTACGATTGGGAAGGTTCCAAAAAATACAAAATTTAATATCTGCAGATTATGTTCAAAAAGGCATAGACGTAATGCTGGCAGTTGATTTGGTTAAGATGAGCTGGAGTAAACAAATCGATAAGGCCATATTACTCGCAGCTGACAGTGATTTTATCTATGCCATTCAGGCTGCAAAAGATGCTGGTGTATTAACAAAATTATGCTATTCTGATAAACATAAGGTATATGACCCTATGCTTGATGTGTTTGATGAAAGGATGATTATCACAAATGAATTGTTTGGTCGTTGTATTCTGACACCTCAGGACAAACGAAATCAATATGATGATTTATTGTAATTTTAATATAAGGTAGATGATATGGCTAATAGAAAACCTCTATTTGGTTTTTCATATATTTAGCAAAGGATAATTACTTTAAATCGTATGCTATGTTTAATGATGGAAAAAAAAAATAGAAACAACGGCAAGACCAGGAAGCTTGCTTGTTATCCTATAGTTGTTTTGGTATTTGTATTTCTTGTCTATCAAACTACAAACACAAGTGTTGCATTTGCTCAAGTTAGCAATAATACTAATGCCACTCAACCAAATATCGATGCTACGAATCTTTTTAATACAAAAACAATGGTTTTGGGAAATAATGTAAAAAACCTCGTAATACTTATTCCTAATGAGGGTCATCATGGTCCAAACGAAGATATGGAAGCTAGATTCATAGGGCAGCAGTTTGTACCTGAAACAGCAGTAATTAATTCTGGAACAACTGTATCTTGGTTTAATGGTGATGTTGGCCATGAACGTACAGTAAATGTAAAAGATACAAATGGTGATTCATTGTTGTTTAGTACTGGCGAAATAACAGACATGCAGGTGTCAAAAACAAATACTTTCAATAAAACGGGAACTTATGATTATGAAGCAGAGGGTGACCCTGGTGTTACAATGAAGGGATCAATAATTGTCGATAACATACGGAGCCCAATTACTAATTCGGATAACAGCGGAATAGATACAGTTGGAGTGTTGATGGTGCCAACACAAGATAAAGATAGATATATTCAGGAAGTTAAAAACGGTGGTTTGGCTGTAGATAGTACATATGATTTTAACGACTTGAGAGGGGGTCAAAAGGGTACAGGAGATGTTCAAACACTCATAGTGTGGACCTCACAAGGAAAGGACTTGAATAGCGTAATTTCTCCATTAAGTGAAATATCTTCAACTTTGCCTTACAGTTAACACTCTTTTTTTTAGTTTTTCATGGTGTGCCTGTATACACAGATGTAGGTTTTTTTATAAATTATAATTTATTCCTCCCTTTCAGTTTCTGTATCCACTTCTTCCAGTGTTTTATTATTGGATTATACTACTTGCACCGATATATCATGGATAACCATATTTCCTTTCTCGATTTTCAATATGTTGCAAATATAGGAGATTGAAAAATTGTTCTTGAAAAAAGACTTGTGATTGTTGTGAAAAGAAAAGTAATACAAAAGTTAAGAATTTTATTTTATTTGTACCGTATTATTTGTTATATGCAATGAATGTTACCACAAATTAGTTTAAACGTTTATTTATATTGATATGCATGCTATGTTTGTTGAATACATTTACTATTCAATCAAAGTTTGAGGGCGTTCCACTAGCATTGTTATTTGATTGGCATATAAAAGAGGGGGCATTTGAACGACTGACTCCTCCATGGCTTCGACTATATATCACCTCAAAAAAAGGTTCGATAGACAATGGTGGGAGTGTAAACTTAAAATTGCCCATTTTTGGAGATATTGGCATTAAATGGATAGTAAAACATACGGAGTATACCAAATACAAATCCTTTACAGATGTTCAAATTAAGGGGTTATTTTCTCATTGGAAGCATCACCATAATTTCTTTGACTTTGGAAATAATAGCGCACTTGAAGATAAAATTGAATATGATATAAAAATAGGCCCGCTAAAAGGATTTTTTTCGAGGGTGCTTGATAATGAGTTAAAATCCATGTTCCAATACAGGCACAGAATCACCAAAATGGATATTGATTCTCATCAAAGATTTAAAAATCCAAAAATCAAAAATATTCTTATCTCTGGCTCTAATGGATTTATTGGATCCGCCCTAATGCCCTTTCTTACCACTGGCGGATATTATGCGTCACGATTGCTAAGAAACAAACCCAAACTAGTGCCCGTTAAGGAGTATGATATAGCAAAAAGAATATACCTACATCCCTCGGAAACTTTACAATCTCGTATAGATGATGGTGGGGGTTTTGACGCCGTTATCAATCTCAATGGTGACAATATATTTGGATTATGGAGCAAAGCCAAAAAGAAAAAAATTTTTGATAGCAGGGTAAAACACACAAGGTCACTATGCACAAACTTATCCCAAATGGATAAGCCACCTAAAGTGTTGGTTTCTGCTTCTGCAATTGGAATTTACGGAAATAGCGAAAAAAATGATTATAATGTATTTGATGACACAGGGGATTTTCGGGTAAATAATGATGACAATAATCTTGAGGACAATGATTATCTGTCCTATGTTTGTTCACAATGGGAAGAAGCAACCGAAGTTGCAAAAAATGCCGGAATTAGGGTTGTAAACTTAAGGACGGGTATAGTGCTGGGATCATCAGGAGGTGTACTTAAAAAGATGATCATTTTAAATAAATTGAAAACTAACATAGTAATTAAACATGACAATTGGTTAAGTTGGATATCCTTGGATGATTTGTTAAGAATAATTTTATTTTGTATGTGCAATGATAGTGTTTCAGGACCGGTAAATGCTGTATCCCGTAACAGCGTGCAGTTCCTACAATTGACAAACATGCTGGAAAAGATTTGGAAAACTAAAATGAATATCAGAGTCTCTCCCAAGATGATAAAGTCACTATTAGGTGAAATGTCAAAATACACCATTCTTTCTGATATCAAATCTACACCTGGAAAACTGATCGCCAATGGTTTTAATTTTGTATATGATGATTTAGAATCGGCATTGAGGCATACTTTGGGTAAAATGCAGTAAATGGTTAAATAAATAAACGAATTATAAATAAAATATTTTTTGTATTGTTTATATAATTGAATTTATCTGATTGCCAGAAAATAAATTGTGGTTATAGTTATTTTTTTACAAAGAAATGGAAAAACTATTTGATTGATTCAATCAGAAAGAACACTTTATGATATCCAACTGGTCTGCATAAAAGTAAATGGTATTACCTTAGGATTTTTGGTCACTGTAGTTATTGTTATGATTGTTGTCTGAGATTTTTGCTACTCTGGGCACTTTGTAATTGCCAATATCATATCCCATTTCTCTTAGATACTTTAAGGTTAATTTATAGACTATTTCATCATGGTCAGCTACCTCCAAAATGTGATTCCATGATATTTCATTTTTGGATTGTATTTCTTTGGACAGGCCTTGAGTGTTTTTTCTTGCTTCTGACTTGCAATCCTCAAAAGTTTTTCCATTCTTATAAGGCTTCTTCCTTGGGTCGCAAGATACTGGGTTTTTCAATTATTCTATAATAAAACATATGATTCAGAATAATTTATCTTTACCTAAATAAGATTATATGGCCCTTATTCTTTTCCTGTATTTTTTTTACTTCAATAAATTGCAAATATCTTTATCCCTCACTTTCATCTTTTATGCTGCATAAAATATTTATCTGCATGTATGTGCACTTCAGACTACTGTGTGTTGCTATTGGAAAAACATAACATTTGCTGAATAATTTACTTGCTTTTCTATATATTTTATAAAGGAAAAAAATATAAGTTGATTTTAGGCTTGCATTTGTTCGTTTCAAATTCAGCTATCCTTGTGTGTATGAAGTTACTGGGTTGCAGGAATGTAATTTTCTCTTGGTTTTTCTTCTTCGCTTTCTAATCTTTCAAGTTCGGGTTCGTCTTCCCAGACTTCATTATCTTCGTTGGTTATCCTCTTTGTGATTTTTTGTTTTTCTAATATCCCATAGTCAGTGAAGTCGCACATAGGCTTAATGATACAATCACTTGATAATATTAAATAGTTTTGATATTTTGGCTTATTTTCATATTGGATTACCTATTTTGTAATATTATTTCAATTTTTTTGATTTATTGCTAAATATTATATACTCATATATTTGATATAAATAGTTTAACAAAAAAAACCTGTATATGCAGATAAAATACTACAACATGTTCTATTTTTTTGTAGTTAGCATTATAGAATATGGGTAATTGTTGTCTGTGGTGTTTTTGAACATTGCAATAATGATCTTTATTGTGTATTGCATAAAGTGTAAAACCAGCCGTTTTGTTTTTTTTCTCTAATTTACGAGAAAAACCGGTATCGCTTTTAGACTTGGTGTTTTTGGCAAAATAGCATGAAACGGGGTATGCTCTTAATTTGTTCTCAAAAATAATCATCAGATCTTGATTGTTTTCAATGCTTGTTGCCGTTGGTAATTTGTTTCCATGCAATAGTATTGCATGGTCAAATGATGTAACATTTCATTTGTCATTTCTCTTACTGGTGTAAATTAGTTGTTTAATCCATTAGTATGAGGTTGAATTTGCCTTGGACGTTTGCTAATGTTACTATGTTACTGCAATTGATTTTTATGGTTTTTTGCATGAACAATATGTTGTACAAAGGGGCCATTCTGGCTCCAATTCACTTGACACTGCCTTTTGCTCCTTTATTTATTGCACTAACAATCCCTACCTTCAGAATTCCTGCATCTGTTAAAGTTCCATATGTTAATATGCCATCTTTACACTGTTGAAAGTAAATTTAGCATTTTGGATAATTTACAAATCTTATTACTTTGGGTCCATAAATGTTGGTATGTGTAATACAGCTGTTTTTTTTGGGGATGAGCTAGCCTCCTATGGATTTGGTCAATCCCACCCTTTTAATTCTAATAGGCTATACTCTTTTTGGTCCAAGTTCGTTGCACTGAATCTTGACAAGTCCAATCAAATTATGATAGAGAAACCCAAGATTGCAACAAAAGATGATCTTTTGCTGTTTCATGATAAAAATTATGTCGATTTGGTTATGGAATCCTCAAAACAGGGAATTGGATTTTTGGATATTGGTGATACACCTGCATTTAAGGGTGTATTTGAAGCATCATGCTATGTTGTTGGATCAAGTCTTGAAGCTTTGGATTTAGTTATGGGCAAAACAAATGGAATATTGCATGCATTTAATCCTATTGGTGGGCTTCATCATGCCAGAAGAGGAAGGGCAGGTGGATTTTGTGTATTTAATGATATAGGGATTTTAATTATGGTTGCGAAAAAAAAATATGGTTTGGAAAGGATATGCTATGTGGATATAGATGCTCATCATGGCGATGGTGTTTACTATGAATTTGAACAAGATTCGTCTGTATGTATTGCAGATATACATGAAGATGGACGATACCTATATCCTGGCACGGGTAATGAGAGCGAAACCGGTTTAGGGGATGCTCGGGGTACAAAAATAAACATATCATTGAAACCAAATTCTAACGATTCTGATTTTGTTTCCTCATTTGCCAAGGTAGAAGAGTTTATCAATACTGTCGCAAAACCTGAACTGATAATATTACAATGCGGTGCAGATGGTATAAGAGGTGACCCATTGACACACTTGCAATATACCTCAAAAGCCCATTTGTATGCATCAGACAGATTGCATTTGCTATCGCATATGCTCTGTAACGGAAGATTAGTTGCGCTGGGGGGTGGGGGATACAATCAACTAAATATTGCAGATGGATGGACCTCGGTTATACGGTCACTAATTAGCAGTTATGATCAGCACATGTAAGCACCTGTCAACAAGAAAATTCTATTATATTGGGTTATTTTTTGTTAACTTCTCTCTTTTTCTCTATTCTAGATACTATTATGCCTGTTATGGCTAGTACAATACCGATTCCAATAATGATAAAACCATAGTTTGCCCATTCTGGATTGTTATACATAAATGAAGAAGATGGTCCTACAATTGAGTTGCTTTGCATTGTAAAGACTATTCCAGCTATAACTAAAATTATTGATGAAATGATTAGAGATTTTCCGTATTTTGTGAGCGCCATGTGTGTACATACAATAATTATTTAAATGTATAAAAAACCTTCATTTTTTTATTAATTTGTAAGTTTTTTTAATGGCAACAGTTTTTATTATGACTATAATGAAATTCTTATAAATGAAAGATACTCTATATAGCCATTATCAATGGGTTTTTAAATTCACCTGAAAACGGATAATATGATTATGTTGGTTATTTTATTTTCTTTGTTTATTATCTTGTAAATTCTAAAAAAATAATGGCAGATACTAAAAAACTGCGAATTATTTTTGTTATCTCGAGAATGGTTATATAGTATGTTTGTAGAGTTTTTTTAATGACAACACAGAACAACAAAATATCGGTTTTTATTCTCGCAATCATTATATCTACAGGAATTGTAGCTTCAACCAGTTTAAACACAGCAGTATTTGCCCAAAATGCAACACAAACTAATAGTACATCAGTTAGTCCTCAAAATGCCAATTTCACCGCTAGTCTCTCAGGTCAGAATGAAGTACCGCCAACACAATCAATCGCAAATGGTACTGCCGATTTCAGCCCATCCGCTAATCAAATCGCGTTTTTTATGAATGCTACTAACATACAAAACTATACCGCAGCCCATATTCATTTAGCTCCACAAGGCCAAAACGGCCCAATCGTAGTGACTCTGGTTGATTTTTCAGCTCCAACGGATCAATATTCCCTAGATGGTAATGCCTTTACTGCAGAAAACTTGGAGGGGCCAATGCAGGGAAAACAATTAACAGACTTAGTTAGCGAAATGAATAATGGAAATGCATATGTTAACATACATACTACACAAAATCCTAATGGCGAAATAAGAGGACAAATAATCCCTTCAAACCAATAGTTAAATCGGAGAAGATTAATCAAAACTTTTTCATTTAATTTTTTACAATACATATGTGGTGTAATAAAACAATAATAATTTAAAATTTTAAAAAATGCAGTTTCCAAAGTATCCGTTATCAGACTAACCAGTTGATTAGTGTTTTTAGTTTGTATCAGTGACTTTATTACCCCTCATGTGCATTCTCTGTTGCTGCTAGTGTATGCATAGCAAAAAACATCCTACGATGGTTTATTTGTAAATACTGGCAATAGTGATAAAAACAAAACCAATATTTAAAATCTGAAATTGATTTTCTGCTTAAACCTTAACCTCAATCATTCTACCAGTGCATTAGGCACTTTTCTTTGCCTTTGATATTCCAACCGTTTCAACATAACACCAATTACTATCAATAGCGCCTACTCTCCACTCCAAATCCATTATATATGACAAATTTCTATTTTACTAGCATTAGTGGCAAAGGGAAATGACAATGATGCTAAAAGATCACCGCGTGAAAGCAGTGGCCAAATAGACAATAACGATAACCATGGAGAAGATCAAAACGTCCCATTTGATTCGGTTTCTTTATTAAAGGAGAAACATAGGGAAAAAACTCGAGTTGCCCTGACCTCAATCATAGCTTCTGCTGGCCTTACTATATCCAAATATATAGTCGCCATTGCAACCGGAAGTCTTGGAATTTTATCTGAGGCGTTGCATTCGGGCTTGGATATAATTGCAGCCATTATGACTCTTTATGCGATAAGAATGGCAATGAGGCCCCCAGACTTGGAACATCACTATGGATATGCAAAGTTTGAAAGTTTAACCAGCCTTGGGGAGACGATTCTCTTATTTGTGGTTGCAGGATGGATATTCTATGAAGGTATAGAGAGAATACTTTTCATCCACAGCGGACCTGAAATCACTGTATTTTCGTTTGCAATTATGATTGTTTCTATAGTGATAAATTTTAACCGTTCCAGGGCTCTCTATAGAATTGCTCGCAAATATGGAAGCCAAGCATTGGAAGCAGACGCGTTGCATTTTAAGGCAGATATGCTAACCTCTGGGGTAGTGCTTGTCGGTTTAGCTGTTGTCTATTTGTTTGGCATTCCAAATGCGGATTCCTATGCCGCCATCACAGTAGCCGGTGTAATTGTTTATACCTCCTTAGGTTTAGGGAGAAGAAACTTGGAGGTGCTTTTAGATAAAGCTCCAAAAGGCATTCAAGGACAAATACTTGAATCTGTAACAGGATTTGAAGGCGTAAAAACCGCTCATAGTGTTCGTGTAAGAAAGGTGGGTTCTGAAACTTTTGTTGATTTGCATATTGAAGTCCCAAGGATTTTTACTCATGATAAGGCCCATAGAATAGCAACTAACGTTGAGAATAAAATTAAAGAAGAAATATTGCCAAATTCTGATGTTGTAGTTCATGTTGATGCCGTTGAAGATGATGTGACTGAAACAATAAAGGATAAAATAAGGCTGATGGCCACAAATTACCCTGCGATAAAAAACATCCATTCCCTCTATCTTTCCACATCCGTTCAGAAGGAATCGGAAAACTCAATTCAAATAGACTCAAATATGGTGGGAGATGACGACAACCTAAATCCTTCTGGACCATCTTCATTATCATTGCGTCTCTACCTTGACGTCCAAATAGATAGTAACTTGGATTTAAACGCAGCCCATGATATTATTGATGATTTTGAAAGAAAAATACAACAAGAAGTCCCAAGTATAAGGGCCATCACCACGCATATCGAAACAGAAGTGGATATCGAAACTTCTATTGGTAAAGAAGAGAAGACCGATCAATCCTTTATAGATAAAATAAAAGGTATTGCATTATCTGTGAAGGGTGTTTCTGACTGTAAAGATGTTGCGTTGGTATTTGCAGGAAAGGAAATCCACATCACCCTAACTATAAAGTTAAATCATTCATATGTAAAAATGGAAAATAACAATAACAATAACAATAACAATAATGAAAATATGGATAAAAAATCAATCTCGCAGAGCAATAAATTATCCGTGGGGACTGCACACCAAATAGCGACTGATATTCAAAACCTCATTCTAAAAAATACCGGGGCCTCAAGAGTAATAATTCATACCGAACCAGAATTGTAGTTCCAAATAAATAGCGGCTATTTTTGATTATATATTAAACAGTAGAGATCGTATTTTGATTTATAGCCAAAATAGAGATTCTCAATGACAAAATCTTTTAAAAAGGCTTTAAGCGACGATGAATTACAAGCAAAACAATTGAAGTTCAGTCTCATTTAAGAATGCCGTATTTTGATTTAAAATCAATTGTTTCTTTGTTTTAAGTCAATTTTCTTTGCATGGTTATCAAGCATTATGATCAAGCCAGTTTTTTAGATTTTGGACAGACAAACGAGTTATAGAGACCATATCTTCAAATGATGTCTATACCGTAGTTTGAATTATTATATTAGGATATTGGTAATGTGTTTTTGTTTTCTGCTAAATACTTAATTTATTGATTTAAATATATTTGACATATACTTTATTATATTGTGAAAATGACTTCTGAAGATTACGGTAAAAACCCAAATAACAATAACAATTTAAAGATTAAACCTGTAGATCTAAAGAAAAAGATAGATGATGGGGAGGACATCTATATTTTGGACGTGAGGGATCCTCAGGAACACAAAACTTGGAAAGTGTTCTATGATAGGTATGATGATACTCCTTTAATCCCAGTAGATAGTTTATTGTCATCTGATTCATTGAAAAATATTCCAAAAGATAAAGAGGTTGTTACCTTTTGCGCTAGGGGAAACAGATCTATGAGTGCGGCTCAAATGCTCTCTGCGAGGGGATACAATGTAAAGAGCATGGAAGGGGGTTTATCTGGCTGGAATACGGTTTATGACATAGCTCAAATCATTGATATCGGTTCTCCTTCTTCTAGATCGTCATTGACATCGCCATCCTCTTTGATGGTGTGGCAGATAAGGCGGATATCCCGTGGATGCATGAGCTATATTATAGCAAATCTTGGTGATAAAAAGGCCGCAGTCATAGATTCAACATGTGAAATTGATGATTATATTGGCGCAATTGTAAATGAAAACAACCTGAAAATTACCGGAATACTTGATACGCATTTACATGCAGATCATCTTTCTGGTAACACAAAACTGGCAAAAAAATATGGGTGTGATGTATACATTAGTTCTTTAGAAGCATATGAATTAAAAGATTTCCCTAATGCCGATGGATTAAACTTCAAATCACTCAAAGATGGCGATAAAATAAATATTGGCAATGAAGTTGTCTTGGATGCCATTCACACTCCGGGACACACAAATGGCAGTGTGTGTTTTAAACTTCAGATTGACGAAGTTAAAGAAATAGGGTATGGCGGTGATGGTATTCAGAAAAAAAACAGGAATCCCAATTTTAGTAAAATCTATTTATTTACTGGAGATACTTTATTTGTGAATGGGGTTGGAAGACCAGATCTGCATAATAAAGCTGAAGAGTTTACACACCATCTTTATAATAGTTACCATCAAAAGATATTGAGATTGCCTGAAGAAACTATAATTTTGCCTTCCCATTTCAGTGAGAGGTTTGAGCATGGCAAACCGGTCTACAGGACATTAAAATCTATCAAAGAAAATATGAATATAGTATCTGATACTGTGTCCGAGGACAAGTTTATCAAATCCATATTAAGCAGCATTCCATCTCAACAACCCATGAACTATGAAAAAATAGTATCAATAAACAAAGGCATGGTCCCCTGCAACTTGATAGGACAAAATGATCTAGAGACGGGCCCAAATTCTTGTGGTATAAGAGCCTAGTGCCTGTTTGATTTAACTGAATTTTCTTTCTCTTTGTGAATTTGATAAGTTAATTGTTCAGTATATGAACTGAAAAAAATATCCCAACAAAGATCATATTCTGTAAATGTCCTAATTGGCAAAAAAAATTTTTGTTTTTTCCCAATTCCTTCTCTTTTCTTGTTTGTGTTTATAAAATTTTTTATATGTTGGACATATTTGCAAACATGTTCTTTGACAAAAGAGGAAATATCATTCTGCCTTGAAATTTGGGGTACAGATTACAACAAAATTAAAGATGCTTGCATATTGGCAGAAGACTTGGGTTATTATGGATTCTTTTAAGGTGAATCTTTAGCAGATCTGGATTTGGATTGCTGGACAGTTATATCTGCCTTGTCATCTTTGACTACAAAAATAAAATTGGGGCCTGTTATTACATATTTGCTACCGCAATATAGGAGCATTGCATTGATTGCTAAACAGGCAATTACCCTTCAAGAAATATCTGGGGGCAGATTAGAGCTTAGGACCGGTGCTGGGGCGACACTTCAGTATGCCACCCAATGGTGGTACCCATATGGAATAGATTATCCTGAAAAAGGAAAAAGGGTTTCAATATTAAATGAGGGAATTCATGTTTTAAAGATGCTACTAGAAAACAATGGTTCCGTATCTTCTATACCGTCATCGGTAAGTTTTAAAGGTGATTACTTCAAAATAAATGGAGCTAGTTTTAACAAACCTGCAAAAAAAATTCCCATAACCATTGCTGCAAAGAAAAACCAAATGATGCGGATAGCTGCGAAATATGCCGACATTTGGGAATCATCATACCTTTCACCTACGCAGTTTTCTTCTTTGAATGCTAATTTTGAGGGTCTTGTCATGGCTCTTAAAGAAGGCGACGATAAATACGATCATAGAAAAATATTAAGATCAATTGAACTTGATGTTTTAATTGCAGAATCTGAAATTGAACTTGAATATAGAAAGAGAATTTTTGCGATGGAAAGAGGACCTGCGGTATATAACCAAATTTTAAACAATGGGCTTGTTGGGACGCCTGACAATATTTCAAAAAGGATCAAAGAATACACCAAAGCGGGGATAAATCAATTCTTCCTTGCATTTCAGGATCCATTTGATTTTAAGGCATTGGAACTGTTTATACATACTGTAAAAGATGGTGAGTATTGATAGTTGTTGTTGCTTTTGCGATTGAATTTATAATTGGATCTTCCAATACCAAGTTTTTGAGCTCTATTTCTATGGCCTGCGTTATGGAATAAGGGAAATGCTAACCTGAAGATGCTCTATAACTATCAAAGTTTATTCCCTATTACCATATACGATGAATTGACCAGCCGATTGACCAGATTGACCGGCTAATTGACCAATTTGACCAAAATTCAAATGCCTTTTAAATCTACTGTTTCAATAGATAACATATACCTTGATAGAATTCAACATGTCAACCAGCCACGCCTCAATAGTAATACAGGAATACCTAAAGGGAAAAACACTGAACCAAATAGCCAATGAAACCGGAATATCAAAAGGCAAGGTACATTATTTGATATACAATTAGTTGGAAAAACAGAATAGGAATACCAAATATTGAGGAGGTACGGGACTTTGTGGTTACGGTTAGAAAATCCGTGATCTCCATCAAATAATGCGCACAAGGCTTTAGGGTGCTACAGCTAATAAAAAACCTTGGCATTGGAGAGGACGATGAAGATGCCAAACATGATAATTACCCCGCCAATGAACTATCCTCTTCTTGGAGACAGTGTACCAAAACTGTAAAAGTTTAGGGATTAAACCCACAATCGTGCCTTTGTGGATTAAGGATTTGCTTGATTGCCGTAATCACCCTTCCAACGAAAAAAACTACAACCAGCAAACACCTATGATGGAAATGTCACCAAATAGTAACTCCGGTTCCCTTCCGGATTTAGATAAAACGGATTCAGATCCAAAAACAAAGCAACAAAACCACCATTCCCATCCCCATCGCTTCCCCAAGTCAAAATTCCGTTTTTCTCCCAAGTTTCCAACACCCTCGCCCTAAAGAAAATAGAGTGCAACAATCTTGAAGAACACCGAAAAGGCTTAAAAACAGAAATAGATGACCTTGAGATACAAATAGGGCAGACAAGGGGGGATAACCTCGACCAAATTTTTAAAAATGAAAAGTCTGTAATGTCCTATCTTGATTGGTATGGCAAATTAAAAAAAGAACTTTGGGTAAATTATGAAATTAAAATAGAGAATGATATCCAAAGCTTTACCCGGGTGGTTAACGATTTTAAACATTATTGCTATCACGCCTCTAAAATAATAAGTGAATATCTGCAAGCACTATCACTTAGGCTGGAGATAAAAACTAACAAAGATAAAACCCAAACACTACAAAACCATGTTACAGTCCTAAATAATTCAGTTTTATCATTAGAGTCCCAAGTTAGCATGCACAAGCAAACCATGAATACTTTTTCCTGGCTTGATCCAATGGGTTTTGGGCTAAAATTACTAAATCAATTATGGCTCACAATTTTGGAAATCGCAGAGGCCAACAGCATCCCAAGGGAGCAAGCTGTACCCAAGTTCTTAAAAGATGTGGAGGAGCAGTATGACTGGAAAATTGGATTTGAGGTTAAGGTAAATTCAAAAAGAATGGAACTTGAATAACTAAACAACCAGATATACCACAACCAGCTGATACTACATGCTATCCCATTTGTAGGATCGGCTCTGCATAACCTTTTTCAATACGGAGTTAGCGAAAAGGACATTATTGGAATCAACCATTTGGCTCAAGAGTACAAAAAAAATAATCCATTTCCTATTGATGTTGATCCTGATGTCAAAGACAACAAACACGATAAGGACAATGGACCTGGTGAAAGATTGTTTTGGTGATCGCTAACAGACGATCTGAAAAGGGATTTGGGCATCAAACTCGCAATTAAAAAGCAGTCAGAAAAACTTGGGAAGATAAAACGGGAGATTAACGATTCAGACAAGCAAAGACAAGAGGTCTTGGCCTACTGCCACCCCGCAATTTTCATTACCAACGTCATAAACAGTAAAATTTCCTATATCAAGGGGCTAATGGATCATTATCTTAATGAACACGCCTACACCAAAGCAAAGCTGACAACATTCTCATCTACACTTTTCTTTGTAATTTATGATAACAAAGCAGGAGGCAATGGGGAGAAAGAGAAAGGAGAAAATGGGTAAATTTAAAATTAAAAAAGGGCTGTTCTTATGTTTAGAACCTTAAGGATCAAATTATGTTTGTATTTTATGTATGATGATGACATTATTTGGCCACCTTGAGAGTGTCACACATTTTAATGCCTTTTGATGTATCTTGTATGTTGAGAATAATTATTTATACAGGGAAAGGCGGCACAGGCAAAACTGTAAATTCTTGTTCTACTGCTGTTCATCTTGCTGATAACAATTACAAGACTTTGATATTGTCTTCAGATCCTGCACATACATTAAGTGATGCTTTTATGACTGGTTACATTGGGAATGAACCTGCAAAAGTACTTGATAATTTGTTTGCACTTCAGATAGATCCAGTGATAGAGATTAACAAGAATTTTAGCTCTATTTTATCATATATTGTATCTGTATTTTTCTCAAAAGGTATCGACGAAACCCTCTCTTATGAGATTGCTATGCTACCTGGGATGACACAGTTATTCTCTTTACTTAAAATTGAAGAAGCCCTGAAATATGGTGATTATGATGCAATCGTGTTGGATATGCCTGCATCAGGGGAGGCTTTACGATATCTTTACTTTCCAAAGTTAGCTGGAAGCATTGGAAGAAAATTAACTGGATTTACTGGGGTATTTAGCGGGTTTGCGAAAATGTTTCAGCCCTTTTCTGGATTTTCAACTTCCCAATCTAACCTACCTCCATCCAATGTTCTGCTGAACGAACTGGATCTATTGAGCCGGCTCGAATCTTTATCAAAATCAATAACTGATTCTTCTATTACAAGTTTAAGATTGGTTGCTAATCCTGATACATTTAGCATTGAGAACGCAAAAAGGGCATTGATGTCTGCCAACTTATATGGCATTAATGTTGATCTTGTCATCATAAATAAAATAATGCCAAAGGAAAGTTCTGATAGTTATTTTGCAAATTGGTCCAGATTCCAGAACAACAAAGTCGAAGAAGCAAAGTCTAATTTTTATCCCTTGCCTATTAGAGAGGCAAAATTGTATGATAGGGAGCTACGAGGAATAGATATGCTAAGGGAAAATGCTAGTTTGATATTTGAAAATGAAGATTCCTCAAATATATTTTACACCGGAAAGGTGTTTGAGTTCGTACAGGAGGGTTCTGGATTGAGAATGAAACTGAAAGTGCCATTCACAGATAAAGATGATTTTGAAATAATCCGTTATGGCGAACAACTATCAATAAAAGTAAGAGGTCCTACAGGATATGTAATCAATGTAATACCATTACCTGCAGCTACTATTGGAATGAAACTTGAAAGATCAAAATTGGTTAAAGACGAACTTGATATATTTTTTGAGAGGTGATTTGACTTACTAGAACAATTTAATAATACATATAAATTTAACAATACTGTGATAGGCAACTTTATATTTTGAAATATGTTGAAATGTTTCTCGTTTATCGTAAGATTAAGAAAGGCTGAATATCACATATTTGAATTTATAATTTGAGAAATAATTGCCATAGATTAATTGTGGATAACTATCAAGCCATATTCCTGTAGCAGTATCTGTCAACAAAAGAAAAGTTATTCCTATATATTTCATCATTTTATTCTTTTTTGCAAGTTATATTAAATGAATTATCGGGTAAACGTTATAATGTGTGGAATAAGATTTTTGGTTTCTCATAAACGTGATACTATTTTCACTTTTGCAAGAAGAGCATGAGGTTCAATTGGTTTTCTTAGAATATCATTGCTTTTGATCTCAGGAAAAATACTTAACAATTCATCTATGGCATCCAAAGCGGAAAGAATAAACACCTTGATATCAGGGTTCATGACTTTGAATTTTGAATAAAGTTGGATCCCATTCAACCCTGGCATTCGTATATCCATTATTACTAAATCATAATGATAAGGATCCATTTGTGAAAAATGAGTCAGTGCTTGTAATGGATCTGAAAAGGAAGTTACATGATAACCTGCACTCTCAATAATAGTCACAAAGGTAAAAAGAATATCCTTATCGTCGTCTATTAACAAAATATTAAAAGAAGAGTTGGATTTGTTATTTTTATTTTGTTGCATCTCTTCAAATCTTTGTTTTCTTTTTTCATTAATTTCCACCTGTTCATTCTGGTTGTTGATTCTCTGAACGGAGTAAATTAGACTCGGAAACCTACAATATTTATCATTGCTATCGCATATTTCTATAAAACCATAGTCATTATAATAGGATGTTTTTTTTAAAACATCATGGAGATCCTTATAGATAACCATTTCATTTGATGATGCAAGGTGATTTATTTTCGAGCAGATATTAACGGTAGGACCAAACAAATCCACATTATTTGAATTTGTTGATATGGCTAATTCCACTTTTCCATAATTGCCGCTGATTCTATAATTGATAGGTGGCAACCTGTTTTTATCCAGGTTTGAATTTAAAACATGGTTTGCTTCAACCATTGCTAAACCGCAGTCTAAAACATCTTGAAAAGATGATAAATTGGAGGAATTTACAGTTTTGGGAAAATAATAAATTAAACAATCTCCCGCATTTTTAATTACCTTTCCGTTATATGTTTTGATTATTGAGGCCATTGTATTGAGGAATATGGAATAGTATTTTCTAATTTGTTCCGAACCTATTATTTTGGATGTATTATCTGTGGAACTAACTATATCGATAATGCATACGCAATAACTATGGGTATAGTTGATAAAAGTTATTTGATCACTGTTGAAACTTTGATTAAAACTTTCATTCTTGTAATCGTTTTCTTTATTGTTGTTGCCTGGAGCAGGTGAGGAAAATTCGCTAGTCATCTCCAAAGTCCTCCATTGTTAGGTTTTGCATTCTGGTATTTTATTCTGTATTCTTCAGAATCCACACAACCTTTAATAGACAACTTCATATTTTGTATTCTCACGATCGCTGAATCCTTAATTTGTGGATCCATACAGATGACGGTAGTGGAATTGTGTGGCATTGACAAAATTACGCAATAAAAATATTTAAGTTTTTCGATAACAAATTATTATTCTGTGTTTGGTGTTAGTATTACAAATTATCATCTAGTTTTCTTATCTAATGATATAGTATATCTAAGGGTTATGTAATTTATAATGGATTATTTTTTTTATTGAAAATCAATATTAAGTGACCATTGGTAAGTAAGGGTTAAATACACACTAAAATCACCTGTAGTTATATCATGAAGAATTTATCTATAATAATTTCAATATTTATTGCTTTTACATTATTTTTATCTCCTTTAGGTTATGGGAATAATGTTTTAGCTCAAGGTGGCAACACAGCTTCACAGGGAATTACCCAAGGCCAATCCTCATCCCAAAATAGCAATGTGATTTCTGGCGGCAATACCGAGGATTCAGGTAACAATGAAAACACCCAAACACAAGCCAACACCGGAAGCAATACTGCAGCCCAAGAAGGAGGCTCAGGCTCTGGCAGCGGCAACCAGGCAACCCAGGGAATCAACCAAGGCCAATCCTCAACCCAAAATAGCAATGTGATTTCTGGCGGCAATACCGAGGATTCAGGTAACAATGAAAACACCCAAACACAAGCCAACACCGGAAACAACGCTTTGGGCCAACAAGGCGGCTCAGGCTCTGGCAGCGGCAACCAGGCAA
>Ga0183260_10001649_pt1 | contig 18532 bp, 15 predicted proteins | sample AntDrymUQ4972206_2_FD_129768 | JGI IMG/M metagenome (GOLD analysis project Ga0183260, IMG submission 129768) | Polar desert sand microbial communities from Dry Valleys, Antarctica - metaG UQ497 (22.06) (version 2) (version 2) | ecosystem: Environmental > Terrestrial > Soil > Desert | place...
CGGCGCAACGCGCCGGAAGGCCTTAGGTGGTAACCACCTCTGCGTCGACGACGTCGTCCTGGTCTTCGGCCTCGATGTCGACGGTGAACGGCTTCAGGTGGCGTTCGTGGGCGGTCTGCGACGCGCCGCAGACGGGGCACGGGAGGTCGTCCCCCAAGTCGCGGATGTTGCGCCAGATGCTACCGAGCGACTGCAGGATCATCACGACGTCGCGCAGAGCGATCAGCCAGTCGATGTCGCTGACCTTGCGCGGCCTGTCCTCGGCGACGCGTGCACGCTCCTCGATCAGGTGCTGGTCGATCGCGGCGACGGTCGACCGGGCGTCCCACAGCCGCACGAGCTTCTTCTTGAAGTCGGCATTGGCGGCGTTCTCGCGCTCGGCCTGCGTTGCCTCCTGCTTGCGCCGTATCTCCTGCTGGCGAAGCGTCTGCTCCCGCCGCCGCTGCCCCGCGCGCGTCTCCGCGGGCTTGTCCTTCGTCAGCTGCTGGAACAAGCGAAACACCACGGGATCCGCAAGGTCCTCGGCTGCGCGCCGCGCGCGCTCCTCGACGGACTTCGCGTTGCGCTTCTCGCGTTTCTCAGCCCGCGCCGCGACCTCGGCCCGGCGCTCTGGGTCGACAACCTTCCAGCCTACGTCCCTGATACGACTGACGCTGGCCCGCCGCCACCCCGCCTCGGTCGTCGGCTCGATGCCGCGTCCGCTGCACGTGCGCGAGCTGATCGAGAAACCGACGTGGGACGAAGCCGATGAGCGCGCAATGGATGCCGCAATACGCTACGTGGTGTCGATGCAGGAATTCGCGGGCCTCGACGTCGTAACCGACGGCGAGTGGCGCCGGCGCTCTTATATCGGCGTCATTGCAGAGCTTGCGCATGGTTTCACGCTGGAGGTCAATCCGGCGGACGGGCGACCGTGGACCGTGGTCACCGACAAGCTCGCACCCAAGGTGCCGGGCTTCATCGCTGCCGAGGCAAAGTTTCTCAAGAGCGTCGCGCACGTCGGCACCAAGATCACGCTGCCCGCCCCGGGGTTGCTCGGCGAGCGGCTTTGGGACGCCGAGCGATCGAAAAGAGCCTACCCCAAGCGCGAGGACTTCGTGCGCGCTTGCGTCGCGCCGTTGCGCCGGGAGATCGAGCTCATCCAGAAAATCGGCATCGACGTCGTCCAGATCGACGATCCGCATCTCTGTCTGTTCGTCGATCCCGACGTTCGCCGCGGCTACGATGATCCCGATCGCGCGGCGGATTTCGCGGTCGAGATGACCAACGCGCTGATCGCGGGCTTCACCGGAATCAAGTTCGCGGTGCATCTGTGCCGGCGCGCTGGCGCGCGAGTGCGCGGCGAGAAACACCATGCGGGAACGTACGGACCGATCCTGCCGCAGCTGAATCGCCTGAAGGTCCAGCACCTGACGCTGGAGTTCACCGCCGCTGGAGCGGACGATCTGGAAAGTCTCGGCCGCCTGCGCAGCGATTTCGAGCTCGGATTGGGCGTGGTCGACGTGACGCCGGGCGCGCAGGAAGACGCGAAGCGAATCGTGGCGCGTGTCGATCGTGCTCTGCAGCGCGTTGACGCGAGGCGCATCACGCTCAATCCCGATTGCGGCTTCGCCCCGGGCTCGGCTGCGAAGGTAGATATCGACGAGGTCTATCTCAAGCTACGCGCCGAGGCCGATGCCGCACGCGTGCTGCGCGGGCGCCACCACTGATCGGATAGGCCCCATCGCAACCGCCGATATGCCACAGGTATTTCGAGCTCATGCCAATCGCTCGAAGAGTATCCAAGAGTCCGGACACGCAGAGTCATCGTTGGCCGACACCGTAAAAGAACTACGCGCCGGTGAGCACTGCGATCGCAAGCGCTGCGCTGGCAACAGCCAGGAGCTTTCGGAGCGTAAAGCGCTCCATGGCGGATGCCGACGAGATCAGCAACGCAACGACGAAGCTCATGTTGGCAATCGGAATCACGATGCTGGCCTCGCCCGTGCGTAGGGCGAGCAGCAAGAAACTCGCCACCAGGCAGACCAGTGTTCCGGAGATGCAGGCGGACGGCAGGACCTCACGTAACGGCGATGCGACACGGTGGAGGCGAAGCATGCCGTAGATCGTCGCTGCCAGCGTCCAGCCCACGCCGACGTAAAGCATGAACACAAAAGGATCGGTGCCGTCCGCGACGCCGATCTTCGAGACGATGCCGAACGCGGCTCGCAACAGCGAAGCACCAATTGCGAACCACAACGACGCGCGCAACAGGCGATCGTCACCGCCACGCCCGCCGTGCTGATAGAGCAGGATTACGGCGATTAGGCCGAGCAGCACCCCCGCGAGCTTCGGCACGGTTGGCGCTTCACGAAGAAACGCGACTGCGAAGATGACGACCGCAATGGTGTTGAGCCGGTAGATCGTCGAGCCGAGGCTCACGTTGATACCGGCCAGGCTCTTTACGAGCAAAGCATTCGCCAGCATCACGACGGCTCCGGCGAACATCCCCCAAAGCGCGGCGCCGGCATCAACGGCGAGCGGCACGCGAGCCACGGCAAGCGCTATCGCCTGGCCCACGATGACGACGACACCGATCGCGACGAGATAAGCGCTCGTCACGCGGTGTGTTCCGGAGTAGCGCGCGAAGACGACGTCAAGCACGCCCGCCGCCAGCAAGCTCAGCAGCGCGTAGCCGACCCCGTCGCTCATGCCGATAGCGCGGCGACTACGTCATCTCCGCACCCGGTCGTCCCGGTTCTCTAAACAGATACGGTCCGGCAAATTCACCCACATAGGCAGTGTGAGACACGAGGCCAGTCGCAGCCGAGTATGCGTGCAGCCGGTATGCAGGCGGCTCCATCACGAATCGCGACGGCGCATCGACGTCGAAATCGAGGGCAACCTGGTGCGCGGCGCTGGGTGCGGTGGAGGCGATGGTTCCGGCGAAGCGAACCTCGATCGCCCTGTGCACGTGTCCGCACAGAATGGCCTCGACTCGCGGATGGCGCTTGACCACGGCGGCGAGAGCCTCCGGGCTGCGCAGACCGAATGCATCCATGTGCCCGATGAAAGTCCTGAAAGGCGGGTGGTGCATCAGCACGACGGTCGGTCGGCCGGGCGCCTGCGTGAGCGTGCGGTCCAGCCACGCAATTCTCTCCGTGCACAACTCACCGCCGCTTTCGCCCGCGACGACGGTGTCGATCGCGACGATGCGAAGAGGATGTGCCTCGATCGCGTACTGAATGAAACCCGGTGACTGCCGAAGATACGCGTGATCCGCAAACGCGATGCGCAGCGCGTTACGCTCATCGTGGTTTCCGGGTATTACGTATAGGGGCATCGCGAGCGGAGCGAGCAGCTCGCGCAGTACCGCATATTCCTCGGGTTGGCCGAGATCGGTGAGGTCGCCCGTGATGGCGACGGCATCTGGTTGCTGCTTAAGCCGAAGAAGATGTTGAACGCAAGCGCGCAGCATGCCCACGGTATCGACCCTGCCATACGCCAGGCGCCCGTGCGCCTTGATGTGGAGGTCGCTGAGCTGCGCGAGCAGGAAAGGCCGCGTCATCGCTCACAGGATGTCGCGCGTGTTACACCTGCACCGCATCGTCGACGGGTTCCCTGCGGCGCTGATCGCCAATCAGTCGCTCGCGCAGGATTTTGGATAGGTAGTCGATGGCATAGACCGCGAGGATCAGCACGATGATGATCAGGCAGGCCTCCTGCAGCTCGTAGGCACGCAGGCGGTCCGCCAGCAGAAAGCCGATGCCGCCCGCCCCGACGATGCCGAGGATCGCTGCCGAGCGCACGTTGTGTTCGAACATGTACAGGGTGTTCGAGAGCATCATCGGCAGCACCTGCGGCAGCACGCCAAAGCGGATCCGCTGCAAGCCATTGCCGCCGGCGGCGTTGATGCCGTCGATCTGCTTGCGGTCGAGATTCTCGATCGCTTCCGAATAGAGCTTGATGAAGGTGCCGGTCTCGACGATGGCGATCGCCATGATGCCGGCCAGCGGCCCCAGGCCGATCGCGCGGACGAAGATCAGCGCCCAGATCAAATAGTCGAACGAGCGCAGCAGATCGGCAAAACGCCGCGTACCGAACTGCAGCGGCCGCGACCGCGTCATGTTCTTGGAGGCGAAAAAGCTCAGGGGAAACGCCAGCGCCGCGCCCAGCAGCGTGCCCAGGAACGCCATCGCGATCGTTTCGCCCATCACTGTCATGAACAGGGGCAGGTGTTCGAAGCCTTTGGGTGGAAAGAGCTGGGCGACGACGATCGCGGCGAACTTCGCCACGCCGTGGAGAAAATCCTGCGACAAAAAGCCGAACCGGTACAGGCAATAGACGGTCAGCGCCGTTCCGCTGCCCCACATCAGCCAGACCCGTACGCGCTCCGCCGCCGCCGCCGCGAACATGCGGGGAAAACGCTCTCTCTCGGCGGCGATGTCGGCTGCAGTGATGCGGTCCAGGCGCACGGTCATGGCGGTATTTTGCTCAGTGCGCAAAGCTCGCTTTGCCGATCGCGCTATGCCGGAACTTTTCGCTCAGCATGTCGATGAGCATGATCGTCGCAACAACGATCAGGAGGATCGCCCCTGCGTCGGCGAAATAGAGCAGCTGGATGGAGGTGAACAGGTCGTGCCCAATGCCGCCGGCGCCGACGAATCCGACAATCGTGGCGCTGCGCACGTTCAACTCCAGGCGCCAGAAGGTATAGGACATGTAGTTGGGAATCACCTGCGGCAATACCGCGAACCGTATTTCCTGGAACCAGTTGCCGCCCGCGGCGCGAATACCGTCGAGCGGCAGCGTACTGATATTTTCGTTCACCTCGGCAAACAGCTTGCCTTGCGCCCCGATCGTGTGGACGGTAATGGCGAGGACCCCGGCGAGCGGTCCAATGCCAAACGCGATGATGAACAGTAGTGCCCAAACGATATCGGGAACCGTGCGCGCGATCTCGAGCAGTCGGCGCATCACCCAATAGATCAGGTAATGGCGCGCGAGGTTGCGGGCGGCAAAGAAACTCAAGAACCCGCCGAGCGCCGTGCCGAGCACGGTGGCGAGATACGCCATCAGCAGCGTGTTGAGCAGACTGTCGAGCCACTTCCCGAGGTCCCAGTACCACTCTGCGACGTCGTGGGCAAACGTCCCGAGCGCGATGGGAGGCACCAACTTGACGAGAAAGTCCGTGGTCCGGGGCAGTCCCTGGGCCAGCGTTACCAGGTCGAATTTCGCCGTGATGCCGGCCGCCACTACGCAGACGAAGAATGCCGTTCCGAACAGGAATGCATAGATCTTCTTCTGGCGCCGGTAAGCGGCATATTCGCTCGCGAAGCGCGCGGCGGAACCGCGCCGCTGCGCACTGCCGGTGGTCGTTGCCGTCACTTCGGCTTGCGCCGGCGCGCCTCGCGCTCATCCACCGCTGCCTGGCACATCAGCTCGTAGTTCTTGTGCGCTACGGGCACCATGCCGCTGGTGCGCCCCTGGGCCACCGCCTCGGCCAGTTTCATGTCATGGTCCTTCAGGGTGACGAAGAGCTTTTCCAGGGCCGCGCGCATCTCGGGCGGCACATCCTTGCGGATCACCACCGGCGGCGAGGGCAGCGGGTCCGAGGTCCACACGACGCGGATTTGCTCCCGCTTGAGCAGCCCCTGATTCATCATGGCGCGCAGATTACCGATGTTGTCGTTCTTCGAGGTCCAGGTGAAAGCGCCATCGTAAGTCCCGCGGAGCACGCCAAGAACGCTCTGCGGGTGACCGCCGGAGAGCGGGCTCTTGAAGTATTCATCGACCGGTTTGCCCATCGCGCGGAAGGCTGCCGTCGGGATCAGGTACCCCGAGCCGGACAGCGGGTCGGTGCGCGCGACGACTTTGCCCTTCAGGTCCTCGAGGGTCTGATACGGGCTGTCGGCCTTGACCACGATGACCGCGTTGTAGCCCATCGTGCCGTCGGGCTCCTGCGCCGCCACCAGCGGCTCGACACCCCCTTGGCTGTCCATGTGGGTCTGGCAGTAGCTGAAGCCGGAGAGCCACGCCAGATGGATCTGTCCGGCGATAAGCGCGTTCATCACGCCGGAATAGTCGGTCGCCTGATAGAGCTCCCACTTCACCCCCGTTTCCTTCTCCGCGTGCTTGAGGAAAGCATCCATCGACTTGGTCGTCGACGTCTGCGTTTCGACCGGTATCACGCCATACTTCACGACCGGATATTTCTGCTGCCAGCCGCCGCTCTGAGCGGGGACCGTCCCGGCCGGCAGCAGGGTGGCCAGCGCGAGTGCAGCAGCCCCATTTCGCAGTTGCATGGTGATCATGAGTGCATCCTCCGTTGCAGTGTAGCGGCCTTCCTCGCCGGCGCGGTATGCGCCGGCCAGGCATTCCTCATCAGTCAGTTCCGGTGCGCGCCTCCGGCAGGTCCCGCGGGGTCGGCGCCGACGTGGCGGTGAGCGCGAGCTCGACTTCTTCATCCCCGGGTTCGCCCCCGCCATAAATTTCCCGTGCAATCGGCTCGGTCAGTTGCGACGGCGGGCCATCGAAGACGAGCGTGCCTTTGCGCATGCCGATGATGCGATCGCAGTAGTCTCGCGCGGTCTGCAGGAGATGGAGATTGCAAATGACGGTTATCCCATCTTCCTGGTTGATGCGGCGCAATGAATCCATCACGATGGTGGCGTTACGCAGGTCAAGGGAGGCAATCGGCTCGTCGGCGAGAAGGATTTTCGGCTCCTGCACCAGTGCCCGGGCGATGGCGACGCGCTGTTGCTGCCCCCCAGACAGCTCGTCCGCGCGGTACAGCCCGTGGGAGACCATGTCGAGTCGTTGCAGAGCCCGAATGGCGAGCGTACGGTCGTGCGCGGAGAACAACATGAGCAGCGTGGGCAGGGTTCTGCTATAGCTGATACGTCCCATCAGGACGTTGGCCATGACCGTAAGCCGCGGCACCAGGTTGAACTGCTGGAATACCATGGCACAGCGAGCGCGCCATTCGCGCAGCCGGCGTCCCTTTAGTGCGCAAACGTCGATCTCGGCGCCGAATACGTCATCGCACAGAATACGGCCGGACGACGCGTCCGCCAACCGGTTGAGCATGCGCAGCAGCGTTGATTTTCCAGCACCGGAGCGTCCGATAATCCCGACCATCTGACCGGTCGGCACGGCGAACGTTACAGTGTCGACTGCGGCCAGCGATCCAAACGACTTCGTCAAGCGCTCGACTGTAAGCATCAAGCCCTCTGGTTACTCCGTGGGCGCGGGTCAAGCTCGAATGACGCACTGCGCGGTCGAGGCAGCCGCCTGCGGCGCGCTGGCAGGAACCGGGAACGCCGCGTCGGGTCTTCTTCCGGGACGGATCGCCACGCGGACACATCCCATCCTTCGGCCGATGTTGGCGGAAGGACGCAACACCTGTCAAGACAAAGCGTCATGCCTGCGCCACCGCGACCAACCGCGATTCGCCGTGCTTCGACAAGTCCACACTCGCGAATCCGGCCTCGCGCAACCATCCGTTGAGCAGGTGCGCCGGGCCGGTATCGGGCAGCGGCGCGAACGAGAAGTCCGCCTGATGTACGAGCATGAGCACGTTACCCTTCGCACGCAGCACTCGCGCTGTCTCGCCGAGCAGCAATTGCATATCGACGTTGTGGCTCGTGACGCGGTAGAGCACGACGATATCGAAAGCTTCGTCGTCGAAGGGCAGCCACGGGTCGTGCGAAGCCGCGGAGTTGCCGGGCAGCCGATAGAGCGCGGCCTCATCGGCGACACCGTCCAGATCCGAGGCGGTCACGTCCTCGACCGCGACCAAGAGCAGCCGTTGTGCCGGCACCGCCGTGCCGCATGCGCGCACGGTGTCGGCCACTTCGACGCCCGCTTGCAACGCGTTCATCGGTGCCTCCCGCCGGTCAGGCCATCACGGCCTGGCGCGTAGTGCCGGCGTCCTCGGCATCCGCGGCCAGCGACTTCGCTTTGTCGGTGCGCTCCCAGGTGAACTCGGGTTCTTCGCGCCCGAAGTGGCCGTACGAAGCCGTCGCCTCGTAGATTGGCCGCGCGAGATCGAGCATTTCGCGCAAGCCGTAGGGCGTGAGGTCGAAGTGTTTGCGCACGAGTTCGGTGAGGCGCTTCCTTGTGAGCTTGCTGGTGCCGAAGGTCTCGACCATCACCGAGGTCGGCTCAGCGACGCCGATCGCATACGACACCTGCACCTCGCAACGGCTCGCGAGCCTGGCCGCGACGATGTTCTTCGCGACATAACGCGCCGCGTAGGCGGCCGAGCGATCGACCTTCGACGGGTCCTTGCCCGAAAAGGCGCCGCCGCCGTGGCGCGCATAGCCTCCGTAAGTATCGACGATGATCTTGCGGCCCGTGAGGCCGCAGTCGCCCACCGGCCCTCCGATCACAAACTTGCCGGTTGGGTTGATGTGGTACTTGGTGCGCTCGTCGCACCATTTCTTCGGCAGCACCGGTTTGATGATCTCTTCCATCACCGCTTCGCGCAGCGTCGTCGCCGAAACGTCGTCGCTGTGCTGCGTCGAGAGCACGACGGCTTCGACGCCCGTCGCCCGGTCGTCCTCGTAGCGGAAGGTGATCTGGCTCTTCGCGTCGGGGCGCAGCCACGGCAGCTTGCCGCTGCGCCGCACTTCGGCCTGCCGTTTGCAGAGGCGGTGCGCGAAGGTGATCGGCGCCGGCATCAACACATCGGTTTCGTTGGTCGCATAGCCAAACATCAAGCCTTGGTCGCCCGCGCCCTGCTTGCGCTCGTCCTTGCGATCGACGCCTTGCGCTATGTCGGGCGACTGTTTCCCGATGATGTTCAGCACGCCGCAACTCGCGCCGTCGAAGCCCATCGCCGAATCGTTGTAGCCGATGCGCAGCACGGTGCGCCGCACGATCGCTTCGATATCAACCCACGCATGTGTCGTCACCTCGCCGGCGACGATGACGACACCGGTCTTGACGAGCGTTTCGCAAGCGACGCGGCCGCGCGGATCCTGCCCAAGGATCGCATCGAGCACCGCATCGGAAATCTGATCGGCCACCTTGTCCGGGTGTCCCTCGGAGACCGACTCCGACGTGAACAGATAGTCGTGTTCCATGCGCTTGCCCCCTTTCACTCCCCTCTCCCGATGGCAGGGTTAGGAAGTCTTGGGCAAGCGTAGCAAGGATGCAGTGGGATGTGTCCCACTTCTAGCCCAACAGTTGCAAGTGGGACGAAACAGCGTTCTACTACCCGCGCCAGGCTCCGGCAATCCATGCCAAACATCGCCGACAACACCGCGCAGAGGCCAACCATCGGCTCGCGACGACGCGCCGAAAACGAAGGCCTGCTGCAGGAGATCGCCAGCTTCTGCCGCGGCGCAGGCATGGCCGAATCGACCTTCGGCCGCCGCGCGGTGAACGACGGCAAATTCGTCGCCCGACTGCGCTTCGGCGGAAGGGTCACCACGCATACCGCCGAGCGCGTGCGTGTTTTTATTGCCCGCCACAGCGGTGATCCGACGCCGTCGGAGACGAGCGACCCGGTGCGCTCCGCACCGATCGCACCCATGTTCGCGTTATTCAGCTCGATGCTCGGCGCCGGCAGACCGACCACTGACGGACAACGAAAGGAAACTATCCCGATGAAAGTTGCCACCAGGTCGGCCGGCGAGCCCGCGCCGAAGACTGCCAAACCCGCCGGCCGCCAAGGCGCGCCTGTTGCCGCGGAAGGCGGGGAACCCAACTTCCGCTTCTACGACAACCGGCAAAAGTACCTGCTATTCGTCAACACCTGCGCGGAAAAGTGGGTCGTGGCCCAACGCATCGAGTTGGAACTCGCGCTGATCCGGCCGCGGCCACCTGCCATGCGCATGTTCGATGCCGGGGTCGGCGACGGCACGGTGCTGACGCGCGTGCTGCGCACAATGCACGATAGGATGCCCACCGTGCCCTTCTACATCGTCGGCAAGGAGATCAGCCTCGAAGATGTGCGGCTGGCGCTGGAAAAGATGCCGGATCGCTTCTACGAACATCCGGCAACCGTACTCGTGATGACCAACATGTACTACGCGGAAGCGCCGTGGCTGCACCCCAGAACGCTCGCCGCGCAGAGCGGTCTCGAGTGGCACGAGGTCGCCCTCAAGGGCAGCACTTCAAGCCAGTTCGAACGCCAGATTTCCGACTTGCAACCCTTCCTTGCCGAGAAGTGGACGGCCAAGATCAGCAAGACCACGGGTGGCCTTGCGTACGAGCGGCCGGTCGTACTCGTGATCTATCGCGAAGACCACAAGCTGCTGCTCGATGCGGTGCGCCCGAAACAAGGCGCCGTGCACGCCGATTTCGACCTCGTGATCGCGTCGCAGCCGTACCGCGCGCGTTCGCCGGTGGAGTTCAAGGCAACGAAGGTGATCGCGCCGCTCGCACGCGCGCTCGGGCCCGGCGGGCGGCTAGTCGGTTTTCATTCACACGGGCACGATCCGGGGTTGGAGATCATCCAGTGCATCTGGCCGGGGGAAAACCCGTTCACCACTGACCGCCATCAACTGCTGAAGGCAACCAAGCAGGCGCTCGGGGTGGATGCGAGAGGGCTCAACTTCAACACCTACGCCGACAAACGTTCGATCTATCAGTACGAGATGCACACGCTACCGAGCGAAATCTCTTCGTCGATCGGCACCTCCACGTTGATGGCGGCCTGGAACGCCGCCGTCTACGTCGCGCAGATCGATGACGAGCGGCTCGCCACAGTGATGGGCAACCCGCGCTATCTCGAAGCCACGCGCGAGGTGCTGCAGAAACACGGCAAGTTGTGGTTCCTGAACGAGTCGTACGTGATCTGGCGCAATCGGTTCGACCGATGACATTCGATGCGATGTTCGTTGAAACGATGGAGCCCGCGCCATGGAAGTTGCGACCCTGCTGCAGGACCCGAAGAACTGGCCCATCTTCTCGGCCGAAACCTTCCCGACCGAGAACTGGCGTCCGATCGAGCCGATCCTGAAGGCGGTCGAGGAACTACTGCCGCTCGGCATCAAGGCCATCACGACGACCTGGGGCGCCTTGGGCAGCCCACGTGCGGGCACGGCCGCGATCTGCCGCATCATCCATGAGCGCTACAAGATTCCCACCGTCGTGCACTTGACGATTCAGGGCAAGAGCCTGCCCGATATCGAAGGCATCCTGCGCGGGCTCGACCTCGAAGGCATCCACAACATCCTCGCTTTGGGCGGTGATCCACCGGTCGGGCAGAAGGACGCGATCGCGCCGTGGATGCGGCACCGTTATGCGTCCGACCTGGTGAGCCAGATCGCGAACCTCAACGAAGGGCGCTGGCTCGGCCCCGACTACGACTTCAAGAAAGAGGGTGTGAAAACGCGCTTCGGTATCGGCGTGGCCGGGTTCCCCGAGGTGCATCCCGACGAATTTCGCGACGAAGACGGGTTCGATCGCTGCCTGGCCCGTTACATCGAGAAGCTGAAGATCAAGCTCGCGTGCGGCGCGCAGTACGTCGTCTGCCAGATGGTGTTCGACGCCGGATTTTTTCTGCGTTTTCGCGAAGCGGCGCAGAAGGCGGGAATCACCGCTCCCATCGTGGCCGGCGTGATGCCCTTTGAGCAGTGGGAGCAGATCGGGCGCTTCGTCGGCGACGAACTCCGCATCTCCTTTCCTGCGCCTGTGCAGAAGGCGCTGCAACAGGCCAGCAAGGAAGACCAGCCGCGCATCGCAGACGACCACATGGCCTCGCTCGTCGAAGAACTTCTTGAAGCCAAGGTCGCCGGCATCCACTTCTACTGCATGAATCGCTCGGGTCCGACGTCGCGCGTGTTGCGGCGGGTTGCGCGATGACCTCATGTTGAGCGCCGGCGACAAGCTCAAGCTGCTGCGCATCAACTCCTTCGTCGGCGAGGCGTCGCTCGATTTCCTATCGGCTGCTGCGACCGCGGCGGTCGAACAATCGTTTGAGAAAGGCCAGTTGGTCTACGCCAAGGACGAGGCAGCGACCGCGTTCTATGTGCTCGCGGAAGGCACGGTCGGGCATCCGGAAGTGCAACGCAGCGACGCGAGCGCGAGCCAGATCAATACCCCCGGACAGATGTTCGGTTTTGCCGCTTCGCAGCTTGACCGGCGCACACTGTCTGCGCGGTGCGAAGCGCCGACCCGCGTGCTGGCGCTCGACTTTGAGAGCTTTCTCGAGCTGTGCCGCGGCCACGGCTATGCGGAGCTGCCGTCGCGGCTTGCCTTCGCGCACAAGGGCTACGAGCGCGACGTGCTCGGGCGCAGCGGATGGATTTCGGTGCGCAACGTCTGCAAGAGCTTCGAGGTCGGCGAAGGGCAGGCGGCACTGCTCGACGATTGTTCGTTCGAGGTGCGGCCGGGAGAGCTATGGGCGCTCTTCGGCCCGAAGGGCCGCGGCAAGACCGTGCTGCTGAATCTGATCGCGGGTTTCGAACGCGTCAACGATGGCGTGATCCTGGTCGATGGCGAGGTGACGAATCGGCCCGGCATGCGACCGCTGCATGGGCCCGAACATGTTGTTGGGTATCGCACAGCGATCCATGTGCTGCGGACGACCGTCGCCGGCTATCTGCAGGGCGGTGAAGAGAAAAGCGAAAAGCTACGTCTCCTCTGCGAACAGCTCGGCTTTGCGCCGTACATGGCTTCACGGCTGCGCGATGTGCCGCGCGACGTGGCGCGTAGAGTCGAAATCCTCCGCGCGTTCCTGCGCGATCCGTATGTCGTGCTCGACGAGCCGACCCGAGGCCTCGAAGGGGACGACAAGGCGGCGCTGACTGCGTTCGTGTTGCAGGCGCACTCGCTGCTGCCGAAAACGATGCTATTTGCCACCGAAGACATCGACGAAGCGATCTTCATCGCCGACCAAGTGCTGGTGATGACGCCCGCCGGCGCGAAGAAGCTGCCGGTCGCGGTTGACGTGCGCCGGCCGCGCGGCGCCGATCAGCGCGAACTGCCTGAATTCACGCGGGCGAAGCAGCGTGTGCTCGACGCGCTGGAAAAGGCTGAGAGTGTTGCTCCGCTGCGCGAAGGCTTCGCCATCGAAGTCGACGAAGCACTGCCCGCGCGCCGGTTGCCGAACGTCGCCAACGCGCTGAAGGAAGCGCTGCATGAAGGCCGTTTCTTCTGGACCATCGAGTTCATTCCATCGGTGGACAAGGTGTTGCACGACGCGCTGCATAAGCTCGGCGGGACGGCCGAGATCATGCGGCAGGAGCCCGAGCTGGTCGGCTTCTCGGTCACCGACCGGGTGGTGTCCGATCGCGACCCGGAGCCGCTCGCACCCGCATCACGCTTGCTCGAAGCAAGCTGCAAGCAGCCGCTAGTCCACTTCTCGGGCAAGGGCCGCGATATCTCCGATCTTCACTCGTTCCTCGAGCGGATGGAGGAACACAAACTCGAAAACATGCTGTGCCTGACCGGCGATCGGCTGCGCGAGGAGAAGAAGGGCGAACGCGCGCGCTACCTCGAATCGGTATGCGCGATCCAGATCGCCAAACAAGCGCGGCCCGAATTACAGATTGCCGCTGCGCTGAATCCGTTCAAGTACCGCGAAGAAGACGCGATGGCACAGTACTTAAAGCTCGGCAAGAAGGTTGGCGCCGGCGCGGACTTCATCATCACGCAGATCGGGTTCGACATGCACAAGTACGAAGAGGCGCTGTTCTGGGTGGGGACGCGCAACTACCGCGTACCGCTGGTCGCCAACCTGTTGCCGATGGCGGCAGCGCGCGCGCGCTATCTGCGCGCGCACCAACTCGCGGGCGTGACGATCACCGATTCGTTTCTCGCGCTGCTGGAAGCCGAGGAGCGCTTGATGCCCGACAAGGGCGCCTCGCGCGTGTTGCGCCGGCTCGCGCTGCAAATTCTCGGGGTGCGCTTCTACGGTTATTCGGGCGTACAGCTGACGGGGATTCATTCCGTCGAGAAGCTCTCCGCGCTGCGCAACGAGGTGGCGATGTTGTCCGAGCTGTGCAGCGACCGCATCACGTGGAATCGTGCGTGGGACGAAGCGCTGACTCTGCCCGAGGGCGGTCGCGCCAATCCTGCTCCGTCCAACAACCCGTGGTACCTGGTCAATCGCCGCACGAAGCATGCGCGGGTGCGAGAGAGGGTCAAATACAACGTGATGGACGGGGTGCACGACTTCGTGTTCGATCGCGGCCTGGCGGCGCGCATGCTAAAAGCGGCGTTCGTTCCGATTGCTCGGCACAGCAAGGCAGATCGTGTGGTCGAGCGCGTCGAGCGTGGGATCAAGGCGCCGCTCTTCGGCTGCGAATCCTGCGGCATGTGCCGCCTCGCGGCGACCCAGTACGTATGCCCCGAGACCTGCCCGAAGGGCCTCGCCAACGGCGCGTGCGGCGGCACCACGGACAACTTGTGCGAGTTTCGCGACCGCGAATGCATTCACAGCGTGAAGTACCGCATCGCGAACGACATGGGAGTCGCCGAACAACTCGAGAAGTGGCTGATCCCGGCGGTGCCGGCGAACATTCGCGGTACTTCGTCGTGGCCGCCGCATTTCAAGGACGAAGGGCCGAAGGTCGAGGTGATCGACTTTCTGCATCCCGAACAGAGAGAGACCAAGGGATGGTGAGGGAAGGAGCATGAGCATGCCCCGAGATATCGACATCGCCCACAAGGCGAAACTGCGACGTATCGTCGAACTGGCCGAGGAGCGCCTCGGCATCCCCGAGGAATATCTCGAGTCCTACGGCCGCTACAAGGCGAAGCTCTCGCTCGCCTACATCGACGGCTTGCGATCGCGACCCAACGGCAAGCTGATCCTCGTCAGTGCGATCAGCCCGACGCCGGCCGGCGAAGGCAAGACGACGACGACCGTGGGGCTCGCCGATGGGCTAAACCGCATCGGGAAGAAAGCGATCATCTGCCTGCGCGAGCCCTCGCTTGGCCCGGTATTCGGCATGAAGGGCGGCGCCGCCGGCGGCGGCTACGCGCAGGTAGTGCCGATGGAGGACATCAACCTGCATTTCACCGGTGACTTCAATGCTATCGCGCTCGCCAACAACCTGCTCGCCGCGCTGATCGACAACCACATCCATCATGGCAACGAGCTCGGCTTCGACGTGCGCCGCATCACGTGGAAGCGTGTCGTCGACATGAACGACCGCGCATTGCGCGACGTCACGGTCTCGCTTGGTGGGCCGGCGAACGGTTATCCGCGCCAGGATGGGTTCGATATCGTCGTCGCTTCGGAGATCATGGCGATCTTCTGCTTGGCCACGAGTATCCAGGACCTGAAGACGCGCATGGGCAAGATCGTCGTCGGCTACACGCGCGAGCAGAAATCGGTGCTGGCTAGTGATCTGAAGGCGCACGGCGCAATGACCGCACTCTTGAAGGACGCGATCAAGCCCAACCTCGTGCAGACCTTGGAGAACAACCCCGCATTCATTCACGGCGGACCCTTCGCGAACATCGCGCACGGCTGCAACTCGGTGATCGCGACGCAGACGGCGTTGAAGCTCGGCGAGTACGTCGTCACCGAAGCCGGCTTCGGCGCCGACCTCGGGGCCGAGAAGTTTATCGACATCAAATGCCGCAAATCGGGACTGCGTCCGGACGCCGTGGTGATCGTCGCGACGATTCGCGCGCTCAAGATGCACGGCGGCGCCGACCAGAAGGAGCTGCACAAGGAGGATCTGCGCGCGCTCGAGAAGGGCATACCGAACCTCGAGCGGCATGTCAACAACGTGCACAACCACTACGGCCTGCCTTGTGTGGTGGCGATCAACCACTTTACGTTCGACACCGAGGCAGAGCTCGCGCTGCTCAACCGCAAGATGGCGCATCACGGCGTGCCCATCGTGCTGGCGCGCCATTGGGCCGAAGGCGGCAAGGGCGCCGAGGAGTTGGCGCGCACGGTGGTCAAGCTGATCGAGACTATGCCGGCCGACTTCCAGTTCGTGTACGAAGACGACGCAACCTTGTGGGAAAAAGTGAATGCGGTGGCGACCAAAATCTACGGCGCGAGCGAAGTGACGGCCGATTCGAAGATCCGCGCGCAGATCAGGAAGCTGCAGGAAGACGGCTACGGCCGTTATCCGATCTGCATCGCGAAGACGCAATACTCATTCTCCACGGACCCGCTCCTGCGCGGCGCGCCGAGCGGGCATGTGATCAACATCCGCGAAGTTCGGCTCGCGGCCGGCGCCGAGTTCATCGTCATGGTCTGCGGCGACATTATGACGATGCCGGGTTTGCCCAAGGTGCCTTCGGCCGCGGCGATCGATGTCGATGGCGACGGCTTGATCGTCGGCTTGTTCTAGTTCATTCGGCCGAAAGTGAAAACCTACTTTCAGCCGGGATGGCTTCGAAGAAAATCGGCGGCAACCACAGGATTTTCGGCGGAAACCGCAGGCAACCACGCGAGTGAGCAGAGTGAACACGCCGTAAAAAGGATGCACGCTAAAATGTGACGGCCGATAAGCCCCGCCGCGAATGCCTACCGCTTACTTGCCTCCCTACGACCTGTTGATCATAGGCGGCGGCATCAACGGGACCGGCATCGCACGCGATGCCGCGGGCCGCGGGCTCAAGGTATTGCTGGTCGAGCAGGACGACCTCGCGGCGCATACATCGTCGTGGAGCACCAAGCTCATTCACGGTGGGCTGCGCTATCTCGAGCAGTACGAGTTCCGGCTGGTGGCTGAGGCGCTCGCCGAACGCGAAGTGTTACTGGCGGCCGCGCCCCATCTCATCGAACCGCTCGCCTTCGTGCTTCCACACGAACGGCATCTCCGTCCGGCGTTGCTGATTCGCGCCGGCCTTTTTCTGTACGATCGGCTGGGCGGCGACATGACGCTTCCCAAGTCGTTCGCCGCGAAACTTGCCGACACCCGGTGGGGCGCCGGCTTGCAGCCGCGCTTCACGAAGGGGTTCGTGTATTCCGACGCGCGCGTCGATGACGCGCGCTTGGTCGTCATCAATGCGCTCGACGCGCAGGCCAAGGGCGCAAAAATTCGCGTTCGCACGCGCGTGACCCGGATCAGACGCGAGAGTGGCCTATGGCATGCGACGCTCGCAACCGGCGACGGGCGCGCAAGTGGCGTGACGGCCCGAGCGCTCGTTAATGCTGCCGGACCGTGGGTCGGCCAGGTGCTGGACAGCTTCAGCGGCGCGCCTATTCAGGAGCGAATCCGGCACGTCAAGGGCAGCCATATCGTCGTGCCGCGCGTCCACGCCGAGGATCACGCGTATATCCTGCAGAACGCCGACGACCGCATCGTTTTCATCATCCCATTCCACGAGAATTTTTCGCTGATCGGCACCACGGACGTTCCGGTCGATGACTTTGAGCATCCGATGATTTCGGCGGAGGAAACCGAGTACTTGTTGGCGCTCGTCAATTCGTATCTTGCGCGCCCACTTGCAAAGCAGGAGATCGTGTGGACCTACAGTGGCGTGCGCCCACTCTACGACGATGGCCGCGGCAATCCGTCCATGGTCACCCGCGATTACGTGCTCCGGGTCGACGCGTTTCCCGGTCCGCCCGGGGCCGGCCGTGCGCCCGCGTTGTCGGTCTTCGGCGGAAAAATCACGACCTATCGCAAGCTCGCTGAAGCAGCTCTCGCGCAATTGGCGCCATTTTTCCCCGGTTTGAAGCCAGCTTGGACGCGCAATGCGGTCCTGCCGGGCGGCGATCTACCCAATGGGGATCGTGAGGCGTGGGCGGCCAGGCTTTGCACAAGCTATCCGCAACTCCCCCCCGCTTTTCTGCGCACGCTTGCCAAGCGGCATGGGACACGCGCGCAGCTCATTCTCGGCGGCGCACGAACGCCGGACGATCTTGGCCGGAATTTCGGTGCGGGCTTGACGGAAGGCGAGGTCGATTACTGCATCGCGAACGAATGGGCGCGCACCGCAGACGATATTCTGTGGCGGAGAACCAAATGCGGTCTGGCGATGACGCCGGAACAGCGGACGGCAGTGGCGTCGTACCTCGCCGGCCAGAGTGGGCGAGAAGGGTCTGCATGAGGATGGACATACGACCGCTTGCGCTGATGCCGGAAGCGGCGCGACGGAAAATCGACTTTGTCCTGGCCGACATCGACGACACGGTTTCGACGGATGGCCGCGTTACGGCTGCCGCCTTTACGGCGCTCGAACGGTTGCGCACCGCGGGCAAACGTGTGATCCCGATCACCGGGCGCCCGGCCGGGTGGTGCGATCACATTGCCCGGATGTGGCCAGTCGATGCCGTCGTCGGCGAAAACGGTGCGTTCTACATGTACCACGACGAACGCAAACGCAAGCTCGTCCGGCACTTCGCCGAAACGGAGCTCGCGCGCGCAGCCAATCGGACCAAGCTTGACGAGGTTGCTTTGCTGGTTCTGCGCGCGGTGCCGGGCTGCGCATTGGCGTCGGACCAGCGTTATCGCGAGACCGATCTGGCCATCGACTATTGCGAGGACGTACCGCGCTTGGCTCGCGCCGACGTCGAGCGAATTGTCACGCTGATGCGGGCGCGAGGGATGACGGCCAAGGTGTCATCGATTCACGTCAACGGCTGGTTTGGCGCCCATGACAAGCTCACAATGACCCGAGC
>Ga0183260_10001650_pt1 | contig 18525 bp, 20 predicted proteins | sample AntDrymUQ4972206_2_FD_129768 | JGI IMG/M metagenome (GOLD analysis project Ga0183260, IMG submission 129768) | Polar desert sand microbial communities from Dry Valleys, Antarctica - metaG UQ497 (22.06) (version 2) (version 2) | ecosystem: Environmental > Terrestrial > Soil > Desert | place...
CTTCACCGGACGTAATCCCAACGATGCTGTCTGGACCGAGGAGGTCCTCTGCGGCGCGGACTGAGGTTGGAGCGGGAGACGAGGTTCGAACTCGCGACATGCAGCTTGGAAGGCTGCCGCTCTGCCAACTGAGCTACTCCCGCACCGTTCTGCCGGTTTCGTGCTCAGCCAGAGCGCATAACCGACGTCGCTGCCATCTGCCATCTTGCCACAGCGCTCGGAGAGCGCATAATCGAGCCACACACCACTACTTATCGAGCTTGCGAGGCACCCTAACTGACCGTGACTCAGATCGCATCCGACCCATCAATGGTACCCGACGCAGCGGCCGTCGCCAACGGCATCAGCATCGATGACGCGGTGTCCAGCTACCAGCGCCACCTGCGTGCCGAGAACCGCTCGCCGAACACCATCAAGACCTACCTCGCGGCGCTGGCCGCCTTCAACGCCTATCTGCAGCGCAACGACATGCCGACCGTGCTGCCGGCCATCCGACGCGAGCATCTCGAGGCCTACCTGGTCGAGCTGCAGGACGCCGGCAAGCGCCCGGCCACCGTGTCGCTCGCGTACCGCAGTCTGCAGCCGTTCTTCGGTTGGGCGGTCGGCGAGGAGGAGATCACTGCCTCGCCGATGGCCCGCATGCGACCGCCCATCGTGCCCGAGGAGCCGCCGACCGTGCTGACCGTCGAGCAGCTGACACGGCTGCTCAAGGCCTGCGCCGGGGGCCATTTCGAAGCCCGGCGCGATGAGGCCATCGTGCGCCTCCTGATCGACACCGGCATGCGTCGCGGTGAGCTGGTCGGCCTGGCCGTCGCCGATGTCGACTTCGACCAGGACGTGGCACTGGTGATGGGCAAGGGCCGTCGCCCGCGAGCCTGTCCGTTCGGCAGCAAGACCGCAAAAGCGCTCGATCGCTATCTTCGCGTCCGCAACCGTCACCCGAGTGCCGCGCTGACGCCGCTGTGGCTGGGCAAGAAGGGGGCGCTGACCGACAACGGCGTGCTCCAGATGCTCCGCCGCCGGGGGGTCGAGGCAGGCATCGCTGGCCTGCATCCGCACCTGTTCCGGCACACCTACGCGCACCTGATGCTCGCCGACGGTATGCAGGAGGGCGACCTGATGCGCCTGGCCGGCTGGCGCAGCCGCCAGATGCTGTCGCGCTACGGAGCCAGCGCGGCCGACGAGCGGGCGCGTAACGCGTATCGCCAGCGCAGCCCTGGCGACCGACTGTGAAGACGAGAAGTCCCGACTTGCTCACCGAAACGATTCCCTACCAGATGGGCTACCGCAAGTTGTTGCTGTCGTGGCCACCGTCCGATGAGTCCCTCGAAAGCTGGATTAGCTTCTACCGAGTCCGACTCGAGGACGCAGGCGACGTGGAGCTGGTGCGAGCCGCCGCCGAGCATGAGTTTAGCGACCAGCATCCGTACGTCGCCCGGTTTCATGGCGAGGCGGTTGAGCTTGCCATCAAGCGTGCATCCGGCCTAGCCCACTGGCGTGACGTGGACCGGTGGACAAGGTTGGACTTCATCGACCACGTGCGGCGCGATCAGCGGGACGGTCGCAGCGGCAGCAAGCGGAGCATCGCGACGCGTGCAGAGATGAGCGCGTCGGCGCTGTGGCGTCGGTGGGAGCGGGTGCGCGAGATCGGCGAAGCTTGGCCCTCTGCGAGAAAAGGACCAGCGGTCCGCAGATAGCCCGCTGGCGGACCGGTGCGGACCGCCAGTGTGTAGTGGCGAGCGGACCGTAGAGCCGGTTCTCCTTAGGGCGTGGAACACGAGCACGACAGCCAGCCGACTGGGACGAGGGCAAATCTCCGCGACAGCCGCCCTCCGCCCATCAATGCGGGCTCCAGCCCACAGCCCTATCTCGAATGGTTGGTGTGGTGCGCGTGCGGGCCGGCTGCACTCCACCCCCGAGGGGGCGCAACCGCGTGAAGAAGCAACCCTCCTCCGCCATGGCCTTGCGTGGCCGTATTGGTGCGTATCGCCTCCATGCCACCCACGATCTCCGCGAGACAACCCGTGCTGCCCGCAATGCGTTCATGCAAAGGTTCGACCACGAGGTCGACCCGGATCGCACGCTCTCCGACGCGGAACGAGCGCGACGCGCACTCGCAGCCCGCAAAGCCTACTTTGCACGGTTGGCGTACCAGTCAGCGGTTGCGCGGGCGCATGGACGCAAGAGGCACGCCGGCACGGACGCGGACGGATCTCCATGAACGAGGGGCCGGCCAAGGCTTCGCGGCTCAGCGCAGCTGCGGCGCGGGGTGCGCCTCCGCGGCTCGGCGAACCTGGCCGAGTTTGGATGGTCGTGCTCGAACCCCTGACCGTCCGCCCCCCCCAGACGCTTGCGGAGGAGTCAGGAGCGCCAGTCCCTGACCTTCCAGGGGTCAAGTCGTTAGCAGAAAAAGGAGAATCAAATGGGTCGCATGATATTTCGCGTACCGCTTGACTTTGACGGACCCGACGATCCTCCGGATGCATTCGGGCCATGGCCCCCTGAGGGCGACGCCTACGCAGTATTCATGACTACGTCGGAGGTTCCGCTGCAAATGTCGCCTGTATTTGCAACTGAGGAGGAGCTGATCGATTGGCTGACACAGCCCCAGCATCTGGGCATCGGTGCGGCAGAAATCACCATGAGTGAAGCGGCCGCTCGTGAGTTTGTCCGTGAAGGCTCGGCCTCGACACTTTGGCTTCAACTGGACGGGAGTGTCGTGTCGGGGCTCGAGGCCTTTGAGCCGAGCACGAGTCATACCACCTAGCGTGGCGCTCCCTGATCCGGGAGCCCGCCGCGAGCAGGCCGGTCGCCGTGCACGTCCGCCAGGATGCCCGACTGCGGGCACCAAGATGATTGGGAGCGGATCGACGGGATCGCGTCACGGCGCCGAGGCTCACCGATCCCGTCGCCATGTCAATGCTCTCGTCGCTTGTCGCTACCGCCGTGAAGCGCGCAGCGCGGAAGCGCGCAGCGCGGAAGCGCGTCAGCCTGAAGGGGAAGGCATGACAGACAGCCCAGCCGGCTGGACGATTCGCTGCCCGTTCTGCCATCGGGTACTGCTGCCCACGGATGGTCTCCTGCACCTTGCCCTCGCCCCACGGCTGGCCTACCACCTGTGGGACGCGCATCCGTACGAAACGCGGATTCTCCAGCTCCACCTGGAACGACCGTCCGATGAGTGGCCGCTGCTGGCCGCGGAGGGAACGTGAGCCGTCACTACGAAGCTCTCGACCGCGTGGATGCCGAGTGCGGGCCGATCGGAGACGACGTCGTGGAACGCGATGGCACGCGGGCCAGACCATTGTCAGTTCAATCAGAAGATCGCCTGCCGGCGCCCAGCGATCCGATGGCCGTGGCGGACCGGTTGGTCGAGCAGCGCTATGTCCGCCGTGACTCGCACGTCCTGCGTCACTGGCGCGGGGGATGGTGGAGGTGGCGCACCAGTCACTGGGCCGAAGTCGAGCACCGTGAGGTTCGGCGCGATGCGTACCGATTCACCGAGAAGGCGCACTTCCTCAAGCCCGAGAAGGACGGGACTTTCACCGAGAGGCCATGGTCGCCGAACCGCCACAAGATCGCCGACCTCCTCGAGGCGGTGCAGGCAGTCACCCACCTGTCCGAGGCAGTGCAGCCGCCAGCCTGGGTCAACGATGCCGACGGCCCGCCTCCGGGCGAGATAGTGGCCGTCTCCAACGGCCTGCTGCATGTCCGTACGCGCACCCTGCACCCGCATGACCCCCGCTACTTCAACCAAGTCGCGGTGCCGTTCGACTATCAGTCCGACGCCCCCGCACCTGAACGCTGGCTCGCCTTCCTCGGCCAGCTGTGGCCGAACGATCCGGACTCCATCGCCGCGCTCCAGGAGTTCTTCGGCTACGTCGTCAGCGGCCGGTCCGATCTCCACAAGATCATGTTGTTGGTGGGTCCTACCCGCGCCGGCAAGGGCGTCATCGCGCGCATCATCAAGGCCCTGGTCGGCCGAGCCTCCGTGACCGGCCCGACGCTCGCCAGCCTCGGTCAGAACTTCGGCCTTCAGGACCTCATCGGCAAGCCGCTGGCGATCGTCTCCGATGCCCGCCTCGGCAGGGCCGACACGAACCAGGTCGTCGAGCGTCTGCTGTCTGTCTCCGGCGAAGACACTCTCACGATTGATCGCAAGTACCGCGACCCGTGGACCGGCAAGCTCGGTACCCGGTTCCTGCTGATCAGCAACGAGCTGCCGCGCTTCGGCGACGCCTCGGGCGCAATCGCCAACCGCTTCGTAGTCCTCACCATGTCGACAAGCTGGCTGGGGCGCGAGAACGTCTCCCTCACCGACGATTTGATGCCCGAACTACCGGGGATCCTCAACTGGTCGCTCGACGGCCTCGACCGACTGAGCCGCTCCAACCGCTTCACGGCTCCGACCTCCTCCGAGGACGCGATCCTCGCACTGCAGGACCTCGTGTCGCCGGTGGCCGCCTTCGTGCGAGATCGCTGCGCCGTCAACCCGGTGGCCGCGGTGCCGATAGACCATTTGTACGCCGCGTGGAAGGTCTGGGCCGACGACAACGGGCACCGGCCCGGATCGGTGCAGACCTTCGGCCGCGACCTGCGGGCGGTGATCCCTGGCCTACGCGTCGTCCAGCCACGAGGGGGCGAGGAGCGCGAACGCCACTACCGCGGCGTCGCTCTGGACTGCCGACCGGCCATATATGGCGGAGTCCCCGGCAGAGCCGATTCGGTGGGCGGTCCTGATCAAGCCCACATTTCTCCGGATCGCGTGCCACCGCGTGCCAACGGAGCAAACGGGGGTCTGGCACGCGATGGCACGCGGACTTTCCCATTGTCAGCTCCGGTAGGGCCAGACGAGCTGTCGCGTCGGTTCTTGGCGCTCAAGAGAGAAGAGGCGGGCCGATGACGACGTCCCCCGACAGCCGGTTGATGCACGCATGTGCCGATGTCTCGGTCCACGATACCTCGTCCAGTGCGTGCAACGCTGGAGCGGGACCGTCGGGTCGCGGAGGCGAAAGGCCTTGGTCGAGGACATGCAGGCTGCGCTCGGCCCGTAAGTAGCTGCCCAAAGGCCAACTCCAGCGAGCGGAGTGGAAGGAGGACGCGGGCGAGGACGATGAGGTCGCCACCTAGACCGGCGGACGGGCGATAGCCGGGCACAGCGAATTTCGGATCATGGACTCTAGGAGATTGAAGATGAGCGGGATTTCAGGCACAAGTATCGCGGACCACCCGAACGAGCAGGTCCAGTTCTACTGGGCCGTTCCGCATGCCGACCGGTATGACTACCACTGGTTGCGCGCCTGTGCGCGGCTGCATGGCGAGCTGTGGGCCGGAGAGGCACTCGAGTCGGCGGATGTGCCGCCAACGGACGCGGTCGATGCAGGGCCCACAGTCGCCCATTTGCTCCGCGACGGCAATCACCGGCCCGGGTCGTTCCGCATCCACCCATCGGCACGAGTCCTCGCGTCCGATGAGTGGCCGACGGCCGACTCGTCTTCTGGTGGGTGGCTATGTCGGCTGTGCCGGCTCCACTACCCGGGCAACGAAGAGTGGCGCCTGAAGCCCGATGACTGCCGTGCATGCGGATGCGACGGCGACATCCACGCCACGTGGGTGCTTGCCGCATCGCCATTCTCGAGGGGCTGTGGCATGGCGTGGGTGGACGCGATCTACGACAGCGAGGGCGAGGCAATCCAGGTGGGCCTCGTCCACTGTCCGTGCCCGGGCTATTCGCCTGCCGACGGCCCGCCTCCTGTCTTCGCTGAGGGTCCGAGTACGTTGTTCGATGCAGCAGAACCGGCGCTCGCTTCGGGAGCCCCCGGGCCGATCCACTCCACGGACGACAACCTCGTGCGCCGGGTGCGCGACGTGACGGGCGGCAAGCTGGTCACCGCGCCCATGGATGCTTTGACCGAGGGCGAAGGAGGTCTGGTCGATCGCCTGCAGTTCCCCTCGGGCGGACGATGATCTCAACGCCGTTCGGGCCGCCGGGGAGCGCGACGCGGCCCGCTCGGGAGCCAGAAGCCCGGGAAGCGGTCATGACCACGTTTGACCGGACACCCGGACCCGGGGAGAGTGTCCCATGAGAGAGCCCATCAACATTGGCAACGCCCGTCGGCTGCTCAGGGAGAGTCGAGTGGCCACCCACAACCGGTCGGTTATCCGCATCTCGCAATGGGACTGGGAGGTCCTCGAAAGCCGTGATGGGTGCTGCGCGGTGTACGTCTGGCAGGTGGAGATGGGGTACGACCCCTCCTCGGCGCCCCCCGAGGAGGGCGGCTGTGGCCGCCGCTGCCACCTCCCGATCTTGAACTTCCGAATCGCGGACCAGACCGAACCCTTCGGGCAACTGACTCTTGAGGTGGAGGAGTTTGGGCCGGTCGTACTGAGAGTCCTGCCGTGACACGGAGAGGCAATTGGCCCGGGTTTGCAGGTGACCCACGCTGCTGCCGAACCGCAGAATCAGGGGAGAGGAAACGTGACTAGGCCGGCGAACGTCGTCGCGAGTACAACACCGGCCCGCATCGATGCCCGTGTGCGCGCGGCGCAGGCGCTCCAGTTACGGATGTCCGGCGCCACGCTGCAGCAGGTGGCTGACGCCCTCGGCTATAGGACTCCGGGCAGCGTCTGGTCCGCGATCACCAGGCTGATGAAGCGCCAAGAGGCCGAGGCGGCCGATGAGTATCGCGCCTTCCACCTCGCCCGCCTCGAGCGCCTGCTCCTCGGACAGTGGCAAGACGCGACCAACGGAAGCATCAAGGCAACCGACGTTTGCCTGAAGATTCTGCAGGAGATCGGTCGCATCAATGGAGTCGGACCTCGGCTCGCAGTCGCAGCATCGGGCGGCGTTGTCGCGTCGGTGGAATCGGTAACGCCCGGCCTTCAGTGGGCGTCCGATGACGAGTGGATGCGCCGGTACGTGGTTGCGTGGGAGGAGGTTCGAACCATGCACGCGCTCGGCGACGGCCGGCTCGAGGACAAGGACCTGACAGTCGAGGGTGATTAAGGCGGCGAGCCGCCGCGCCACGCGAGCCGCCCATAGAGCAGCTCCGAATGGAGGCGAACTGATGATGCCGACTAATGCACCGTGGCGGAGGACATAGCGATGACTAATCTACGCGATGAGCCCGATTCGAACGGCGAAGCGGCGAAGGTGGTCAGCTGCTCGAAGGCGATTCGGGAGAGTCAACGACTGCCATATGAGGATGAGGGATGAGCATCCTGACCCGGCCATCCCCTTCGTCATTTGACTGATACGCTACCGAACCGAACTCCGTGTACGCGAACACGACACGCGGATTCCGTAGCCAGAAACGGCCTTCCACATAACAAAAGAATTCTTTGCGGAAGCGGTATGGCCTTATCGGCCAGAAACGACAGCGGAGCCACGCTCAACGGCTTCGCCAGCCCGAGGCATCGTGGGTACGATCTGGCGCATCCCCACGGATTCCCGGTGGGGTCGCCACGCGGATTCGGTGATATCGGGAATGCGTAATGGCGGATTCCGATGAGTCAGCAGCGCCAGCGGTGCCGCCCAGCTCGCGGGTATAGATGGCCGACCGCGACCCTACGGAACGAGAACCATCCACGCCCGCGTCAGTTGACTCATGGCTAGTTGACACGAGATGCCGAGAACGAGTCGACCTGAGGTCCTCGCAGCTCGTACGAGGGCCCAGCAAGCACTCCGGCTGCGGATGTCCGGTGCAACGTTGCAGCAGATCGCTCATCGCCTCCTGGCTGTCGGCCGGCGGCCCAAGGGCCGGTGCTGTGGGTCGTGGGCGAAGATCCGTTCGCCCAGTTCCACGCGCGCTCACTTGACGAGATCTGCCGTGGCGTCGATATCGAGCGGGCGAAGCTACCCTTCGCCATCACGTTCTTCCCGTCACGCGGGCGACCCCTGTATCGGCTGGCGCGCACGCTATCCGAGCGAGCCGCCGACTGTGCGACGGTGTTCCTCGACAGCCATCAGTCTCTGCTCGGGCCGATGGGCGACGGCGCCAACATCCGCGACCGCGATCAGCGCTATTGGGATGCCATCGACGAGATCGGCAAGCCGAGCTTCACGTTCGGCCATCCCAACAGGTCAGACCGGCAGCGCTGGAGCTCGTCGGACGGATCGTTCGCCGGCAGTGACGTGAACCAGGACCGGATCAGATGTCGATGGATGGCGCGCTATCGCGACGACGACGACCCGGCGATGGGGATCTACCGCCGCCGCTACACCCTCGACAACCCGAAGTGGACACACGGACCGACGTTCCCCTCGCTCTCGTTCGCCATCGAGCGCCATCAGGCCTACGGCTCCGAGGAGTTCACCACGAGGTTCGTCGAGAGCATAGAGCTGGAGCGCGAGGATGGCAGGCGGTCACCGGGACGGCCGGCCACCGCGTTCGAAAAGACGCGCGCGGCCTGGGATGGCGGACACCGCGACGCTAAGAGCTTGGCCAAGGTGCTCGACATCTCGCAGGAGAACGCGCGCCAGCGCCTGCATCGCTATCGCGACGACTTCGAGCAAGGAGACACCGATGCGTGACAAAACGTTATGTCACGGACATTTGTCACGTCACGGACGCGTGACAACAAAACTCCCTATAGGGGTTTTGTCACGTGTCACATGTCACACCTGGGGTCCATGTCCACCACCCCCTGCGTGTCACATGTCACGGCTGGTCGAATCAACTGTCGACTGCTCAACTGAGCAGGCATTTGAGACGCCCCGGTTGCGAGCCCGGGGCCAGGCGGCCGGGGCGGGGAACCTCCTCCGTGCGGCGACCGGACGGGCACCCGATGAGCGCCCTACGTCCCTGCCTCACGGCGCGATGCCCGGCCCTCACGCAGGCCACCCGCTGCTCGGCGCATGCGCGTGCCTACGACCGCACGCGACAGGCCCGTCGCGGCAACCTGTACAACGCTGAGCACCAGCGCCGAGCGCGAGCGTGCATCGCCGCTCAACCGTGGTGCACTGACTGTGGACGCACTGATGACCTCACCGCCGATCACGTCCTGCCTGGCAATCCGGCGTCACCGCTGCGCACTCGTTGCCGATCATGCAACAGCGCTCGCGCCAATCGAGGGCGAGCGACGCTATGAGTGCGACGACGTTCGCGGTGCGTGGGCTTTACCCCCCAGGGTCATGGCTAACTCTGGCCGCGCTCCCCAATTACCCCGTCCCACCTTCACAACTTCATCTATGTACGCCGTTCGACCTGTACGGAGGTTTCCGATGACTGTTCCTGAGCCGCTGAGACGGCCTACAACCGCCTTCTCCCCTCCCCCGGCGCCCAAGCACCTCAGCGAGGAAGCGGCTGCTCTGTGGGCGAGCGTGGCGAGTGACTTCGCGCTGGAGTCTCACCACCTCAGCATCCTCGAACGTGCCTGCGAGCAGCTCGACGCGCTGCGCCTGGCACAAGCCGCCGTATCGGAGCATGGCGCCCTGGTCGAGGGACGCTTCGGGCCGCGTCCCAACCCGGCGGTCGCCATGGCCCGCGACGCCACCACGTTGTACATGCGTGCGCTGCGCGAGCTGGGGCTGGACTTCGAGCCGCCCACCAATCAGCAGCGCACCGCCGCGGCTCGAGAAGCACGGTGGACGCGATGAGGGCCCGCCGTCGCCAGGTCGCCCGCCACGGCACCCCTCTCAGCTTCGAGCAGCGGTGGTACCTGAGCTCGGGCCACGGTCCCGGCTTCGACGGTGGCGACGCCGAAGCGAGAGCCGCCTGGCAGGCGGTGCGCGACGAGATGATCGAGAAGGAGCGTCGCCTGCGTCCGGGTTGGCGACCGTTCGCCTTCTGGCGCTTTGACGTTGGCCGGCCGGACCTGATCCGGGCCGATCCCGGCGAAGCGATCGACCCCGCCGACTATCCGAGCGCCTGCCCCGACCGGGTCACGGTTCCGAACGCGAACGGGAGCGTCTCGCAGCAGCCGCACGGTGGCGAGCATGTCGAGTGGTGCTACGTCGCGGCTCGGGACCAGCGGCTGCACGAGCGTCGGCTCGCCTACCTGGTCGCGCGCGATCTGCTGCTGCCGGGCGAGAATCCGCTCCAGGGCGGTCCCGACCATCAGCGCGTCGAGCCGAGAGCGCGACTGTGACGGATTACATCGAAGTGCCGATCGGATCGACCGACGGCCGCCGCCTGCTCGCCGAGCACTTCGCCATCCTGGCGTCGCACGAGCTGGCGATCCCCACGCCGAGCGTGCATTTCTTCCGGCACCGGCCGGCGCCGGATGGTTGGCCATTGCGCGCATGGACTGATGAGCGCCGCCTGTTGGGCCAAGTGCACCAGGGAGAAAGTGCCATCTGGATTTTGGCTGATTTACCGCGCGACGAGCTGGCCGTCACGGTCGCCCATGAGGCCCATCACCTGGCCTACTTCAGCCGCTACGGCGTCGGCTGCCACACCCCCCGCGAGCAGGTCCGCATGGAGCTGGACGCGGAAATCTTCGCGCTGCGATTCACGCGGCGCCGCACACAGAAGGAGTGACCCGATGGGCACCAACATTTCGAGATTCGTTGACGAACTGGCAGACATGGAGGCGGACCTCCTGGCCCGCGACCCGGTGGCCAGCGCGGCGCGACCAACCGAGGGCGAGCTCAAAGCCATGAGCGAGGCCGACAGCCGTCTCGAGCAGGCGCGCGAGGCCGTTGACACGGCCATACGCGCGCGCCTGGCGGCCAGTGAGCGTGCCAACGCGATCGAGGCCCGGGAGCTGGCGGAAGCCGTACCGGCCGGGGTCAGGTTCGGCAACCTTATCCCGGGGCGCAACTACCGCCGCGGCCCGCGCCTGGAGCAGGCCCTGGATGAGGTGGAGCACTGCAAGGTGCAGGTGCAGGACGCGCAGGACGCCTTCGAGCGCGTCGAACGCGCCACACGCGAGGCTCACGCCCGCGTATCCGCCTCGCGCTCTGCACGGCGCGCAACGGCCGATGCCGCGTTCCAGAAGAAATATGCCGTCGAGCGGAAGGTGGCGCCATGAGCTATCCCGACCTGCGGCCGTCGGTCACGGGACATTGGCCGCGGACGATCTCCGACGTGCCACCTGGTCAACCGATTCTGGGTGAGCATTTGTTCGGTGCCAAGGGCAAGGGGCTGTTGTGCGGATGGGTCGTGCCGCCGGCCGACGGCGTATGGCGGCCCGAGGACCTCATCTGGACGCCACCAGGCACCAAGGCGCTGGACCTGGCCGGCGAGATCGTGGACGCCGAGAAGTTCGTCACCGTGGACACTCACCTGTGGATCACGGCTCAGCTGAAGCTTCGAGATCGCTGGCTCGAGCTGATGCGTCAGCGTGTGTTGGCCGGCACCATGAAGCTCAACGCCGCGCTGGCGAAGATGCTCGGCATGGAGTTCGGCGATGGGGTCGCGCTCAAGGGACGCGATGGCAACGGGGTGGACCCTAAAACCGAGCACGCGCGCTTTCTGGCCAACGTTGGTGGCAGGTGAGCCTGCCGGCCGGCGTATTCCGCGGCCTGGGTGAGCCGGAGGCGGCCGCTACGCCACGTCGCGACGCGGTCGCCGAAGGAGTGGCCACCACCGCCCTGATGGCAATCCTGATGCTGCGTGCCGACCCTGAATTGACCGTCGCCGAGGCCGCGCCGGTGGTGGCCCAGGCCGTGGAGGATGGGCTGAATGCCATCGCCGCCGAGCATGCCGGCCTGGTGGCCATCGGTGGCCAGGCGCTGCGCGATCACCTCGAGCTGGCCGCCTGGCGCATGGCCGTATCGCACGCCGGGGCGCTGCGGAGGATAGAACAATGACGACGATCAGCGACCATCGCCGCCGGTGTCCCGCGATGGCAGGGACGCGATCAGCTCACCGATGACGCCATCGAACGGTTCAAGCGCCTGCCACAAAGCATCGAATGAGGTCGTGCCGCACCCCAGGCTCGGGCCATCCACGGTATCGGCCGAGCCGATCCAGCGCCCGTTCACCTCGAGCAGCCGGACATCGACCCAGAAATCGGAGCACACGAGCCGGAAGCGCTGCACCGCACCATCCTGGACCACCCCGCACCGGACGATTCGGTGATCCGCCGCATTCGGTGCCGGCGGACACCGGGTTTTGTAACGCCGCTGGTCCACCGACGGCACGCTAAAATCAGCGCCGATGGTGGTACAGCTACGGCCCGACGTGATCGACCTGGCGCGACTGCGCGCGTGGGCCGCTGAATGGGATGATGAGGGCGACGGCGCCCACTATTCGGCATCGCGGTTCGTGCAGTGGATCGAGCGCAACCTGACCGATCACGACACTCGTGGCGACGACACGCGGGCGGCCGGCCACAGAGGCATTCTCGGAGCATTCCCGTAGCGTTCCCGTACCTTCGTATTCGAGCCGTACACCCTGACGATACGAAGCTGATAGGCCGCCAGACCGGAGAGGGCGATGATCCCGGTGGTGGCCCGGTGGCGCCGATCGCCGTCAACTGAGCAGCGCAATGCAGAACGCTCACGCCCTGGCGTTCACCTTGTCGCAGGCGAGCATGCAGGTTCTTCGACCTGGACTATTCCGCGCCTTTCAGCACGGACTCCACAAGGCTGTGGCTGACGCGACGATCTTGACCCGCCCGCCCAATAGTGGTCCACCCGAGCCGGTAGACGACGCCACGATGAGGGCAGCGAGGCGGCCTGGAAGGACCTAGCCGATTCCGCCCGCCAGGAAGGCTCGCGAGCAGCTGGTCAACGATCCCATCGAAGGGTTCCAAGGCGGCCTCGATAAGCGTCGACTGCCCGCTCGCCAAGCCCGAGACTCGGACCGTCCGGGGTGTCAGCCGATGCGAGCCAGCATGCCAGCGGGGCGATGGGCGGGGACAGATCCCCGCCCATCGACCGTCGATATCGTGGCTATTTAGCGGGGACCGCCGCCGCAGGTTGTGCGGAACGAGAACTTACCCTGGCTTATGAAGGCGAACTCTGCCGCGAACGGATCGCCGTTCACGGTGCCACTGAACGAGGCCTCCCGGGAAATTCCTTTCTGGGCGTCGGCAAAGAAGCACGTGCCGTCATCGAACCGGAATTTGCCCTTCTGGCTGCTGATCGGCCCGACGCCGGTAAACGTGCCCTCGACGACCACGGTCCCGTCCGGGCTCTCGGTGCACCCATCGTTATCACAAACGAACTCGACCAGCGAGACTTCGGTCTCCGCCAGGGTGATCGAGGTGAGGTTGTCGATCGTGAGCGTCCCCGTGTCTAAGGCACAGCCGAACACGCCGGTGCTTTCGATGGACTCGCCCGTCGGATCGAACGTGTCCGAGAACTGGTTGTAACAGATACGCTCGGAGAACATGGTCGACGTGCCGAGCTCCTTCGACTTGCCTGCGAACACGTCGAGGAGCGTCCCAGCGCACGTGGTGGAGCCGTCTTCATTTTCGGTACAGCTGGAGTCGTCGGCGAAGGCGCTTGTGCCCGACGCCTTGAACACAGATTGCGGTTGCGCGGCTAAGGCCGGACCGGCCATCAAGATGACCGCGGCGAGGGCGGCGACGACCGCCCCAAGGCGACGATGCGACATCATTGAATTCCTCCTCGACGGCGCCGGTTCCGGTCGTGATTGAGACCGAACCATGGGCTACCCGTATCGTATTCTAACCGTACCTATCTGCAGCGCATCTCCCTTCAATGAACCTGGTGCGCGCCGTCACCGCTGTTTGGTGGTGGACCTGGACGTGCCTGCGGCGGCTGGGGCCGTCTCAGGTCGCGCGCCGAGCGGCAGGATTCCATGCGCCTCGTTGTTTAGGGGACTGAACGCGTGACCCATCTCGTGTGCGAAGATCGTTCGTCCAGACGATCTACGCCGGCGGCTGGCCGATGTCACCCGACAGATTTACAGACCAGTGCACTGTCATGGTCGCCGCACGCGTCGAGCTTGCTACTAACCCGCCGCTTGCACCTCTCGAAGGGCCAGCTGGTCGACATCGAGGGCCGCCTCCAGACCCGTCAATGGGACGACGACGCCGGCAATGGGCCTAATGGCATGGGCTGTGGCTCTTGTCAGGGGCCCCGCCGAGTATGATGTTCGGTGACGCAATCCGCCAGCGGACTTATCCACTCGCGGGCTCAGGCTACTTGCTCGAGTCCGGCGGGGCCGACCTATCGAGGTGATGCACAGTGAACTCGCTCAGGCAGATGCTCAAAAACTCGCTGAAGCCGATCTTCGATCCACGGGCCCGCTTGGAGGCATCTAGGATTGCGCGACTCAAGCGTGAGGAAGCGGCCGCGGAGGAGATCGAGCGGCGGCGGCCCGACATCCACGCCGAGATCGCAGCCATGGACGCCGCCGAAGTCAAGCGGCTGAACGATGAAGATCGCGATCGAGTGGATCTGTGGAAGGGCGTCCTCAAGGTCCGGGACTCACCTGGAGCCACGGTACTGGGTACACCAGAGCAACTTCGCCGCCACGTCGATGAGATGGAAATTGCGGAAGTGAGGCGCCAGCTCTCGGAACTTCGCGAGTTAAAGCGGATAGATAAGGAAGCGAAGGAGCAACAGAACGCACTCCGCGCACAGGCCGGGGCCGCGGCATCGCAGAAAAGGCGGAAGCAGAAGCGCCCCACGAACGCCTTCATAAAGGGTTTGTCGAAGAAGCCTAGGAAGAGTGGGAGTAGGTCGAGCAAGAAGGGCGGCGGTTGGCAGTATTGAATGCCCGCGGCATCATCCGTCCAGTAGCTCGAACGCCGTCCGCCGAAGTCGGTGCATGAGCGAGCGCGCGTAGCCCTGCGTTGTTAACGCTTACACGTTTGTAAGCGGCACTAGAAGCCCCAGTTCGGGTCGTCTCTCTAGCCTGGTCGCCCGCGATGGCCGGAGCGGGTCCGGGCTGGCACCTTCCATTGTCAACGACCACGGCCCGGTGCCGAGTCTACGGCCCAAGGGGTGGAGTCTGCATCGAACTCAGGGCGATTCAGAGCGGCAAGGGTTCATCGGCCTCGTCGAATACGAGCGCGTCGAACGGTGGAGATGGGCGGGCAGCGGGTCGGAGATGCCCTCACCGAGCTGCTGCAAGTCATCGGCGAGCTCGAACTCAAGACCTAGCTGTTGACCAGGTCGGAGCCCACCCGATGCAGCGATGGCGCGAGCTCCACCGGTTCAGTCCTCGCTCGAATGGCTGGCTGACGGTCCCTGGATCGGCGGGATCGTGGCAAGTACCTCGCGCGTTCGCTGGATCGAGGCGATCCGCCCTTTCTTCGTATTGAGGTTCAGCGCCGCCTCGAGATCGCGAATCGCCTCGGCGGGCCTGTCACGCGCAAGGTGAATTCGCGCCGCAGTCTCCAGCGCATCTGCCTGTTGGACCACGAGCTCCGTCGGCATCACAAGTTCGACATTCTGCTCAGCCGCGGCTGCAGCCTCGTCCAGCCGACCGAGTCCCAGCAGCGCGAGCGCACGCGCTCGGAGCCAATCGGTCTTCGTGAAGGCGTCCCATTCGGCGCTAAGCGGCCGTGCGTCGATGAGCTCGAGACCGGCACCAGGATCTCCCTTCGCGGTCCGGATTTTCGACAGCACCACGATCGCGTTGGCGATCTGGACCGCCTTGAGCTCTTTGAGACGCTCGGCGGCTGCAGTGGCGTACCGCTCCGCTTCGTCGAGATCGCCGACCGCAGCGGCGGTTTCGGCCAGCCCCAGGGCAATGAGTTCGACGTCGACAACCTGTCCGAGTTCCTGCGCCACGCCTCTCGCCTCGGCTTGCGCCTGCCGCGCCTCGGCCGGTCGGCCGGCATACGAGTACAACCAGCCGAGCGTCTCGAGCAGGGGATAGCGAGCGTTCCTGCTCTCGCCGACATCATCGAGAGTCTTCGAGCACCAGTCGATCGCCTCGCTGACCGGCGTAGGTCCGTCAATTAGCATCCCGCTCATCACCGCGAGGGCACGACGAGCACGCGCTTCGTCGCCAGCAGCCCTTGCGTTGACGACCGAGGCCTCGCCCGCCTCTCGTGCCTCGACAAGCCGCCCCTCGCCGCCGAGCGTAAACGCAAGGGCGCCATACACGCGCGCGAGCGCCGCGGAATCCCCCGAGGGCCGTATCTCTTCGAGGGCCTCTTGGATAGTGGCCGTGGAATGTCTCACGTCGACCGGCCCGAGGAAGGCTTCGAACATCGCGCGAACCGCCCTCGCGACGGCTCCCAGAATCCGATCCCCACTGGTACGTGCCACTTCGTCGGCCCGTCGGAGGAGAGCGTCTCCGCCGGGGTGGTCTCCTGCGCGAATCAGGGCGTCGCCGGCGCTGAGGAGCAACCGTGGCGACGCTTCGCTGCCGGCAACTTCCATGGCCCGGCGCAGGACCGAGGTCGCCTGCGTGATGGACCCGGCGGCGAGCGCCCGCTCGCCGATCGCACCGAAGTGTTCGGCCGCACGCAGCCTCAGCGAATGCGCCTCGTCGTCGTCCGTCCCGAGACTGACTCGGTAGCGATATGACGCCTCCAGGTGGTGAGCGATGACCTCCTGGAACTGAGTGAGCTCATCGCCCGTGGTCTGCTCGATCCAGTCTGCGAGCCGAGCATGGAGATCCGCCCGGTCGCGTTTGGGCATCGCCTCGTAGGCCGCGTCGCGAATGAGGACGTGCCGGAAGGCGAAGGCGTCGCCGGCACCGATGTCGGCACGCGCCGGACGGATGAGCTCCCGTCGCACCAGCGTGAGGAGCTGAGCGGTCAGAGAAGCGCGGCCGTCGTCTGGGGCAATCTGGGCCAGTGCGGCTGTCTCGAAGACTCTGCCGATGACCGAACCGCGGGCCGCAATCTGGCGTGCGTCATCTGGCAAACGATCCAGCCGGGATGCGATGAGGGCGCGGATCGTCGGAGGCACCCCGACCTCCTGCTGCGCAGTCATCTCCCACGCATCATCGGACCGGCGCAACACACCATCGTCACGCAACATGGCCACCATCTCTTCGACAAAGAGCGGGTTCCCCTCGGACGCATCGCCGATGCGGGCGATGAACTCCTTCCCCAGGGCGTCGCCGCCCTCCTGCGCACGGCACAGGGCCTCGATATCGTCCGGGCCGAGCGATTCCAGACGCAGCAACTGCGTGTTTGAGCGCCCCGAGGCCCAGCTCGGACGCGCTTCGAGCAGATCGGGTCGAGCCGTGGCGATGATCAGGAACGGAACGTCGGCCACGAGGTCGACGACGTACTCGAGGAGGTCGAGGAATACCGGATCAGCCCAGTGCAGGTCCTCGAAGATCGCCACCAGGGGTGCCGTATCGGCCATGCGTTCGAGGATGCGGCGGGCTGCCCAGAACGCGTCGTCCTGACTTACGCTCACGCCCGCCACAGACATGAGCTGCGCCACGCCCTCGCCGATGGCCCGGGCTGACGGATCTCCCGCCGCCAGCGTGCCGAGCTTTTCGACGATCACCTCGGTCGAGTCGCCGTCGACGATGCCGGCGGCCGGGCGCAGCGCCTCGCGGATCGGCCATTGCGCGGTTCCGTCTCCGTAGGGCAGACAGCGGCCGCGAATGATGCGCGCCCCACTAGGAAGCCGAGCCGCCACCTCTCGGAGCAGCCGTGACTTTCCGACGCCCGCGTGCGCGAGGACCGTGACAAGCGCGACGGTCCTCGTGTCCGAGGCGCGGGCATAGGCGTCCAGCAGGACTTTCAACTCGGCCTCGCGTCCGACAAGGTCGCCCGCCCTGAAGTCTCTTGCATCTCCGACTTGACTTACGCGATCCACCCGGTACGCCCGAACGGGCTTCGCCTTCCCCTTCGCCTGGACAGCGTCCAGCGGGGTTGCGTCGATCGCCTCGTGCACGAGCCGATATGTGAGCTCCCCGATCACGATGCTGCCTGGCTCGGCCGCCTGTTCGAGCCTGGCCGCAGTGTTGACGGCGTCGCCGGTCACGAGGGTTTGGGTGCCAGGATCGCCGGCGATCACCTCTCCTGTGTTGATGCCCGTTCGCGTGAGCAGCTCCAACCCGTGCTGTCGCTGGAGCTCCTCGTTGAGACTCCGAAGATTGCGGCGCATCGCGTCGGCGGCGCGGACGGCGCGGATCGCGTCGTCTTCGTGCAACTGCGGGATCCCGAAGACCGCCATCACCGCGTCGCCAATGAACTTCTCCACCGTGCCGCCGTGGAACTCAATCGCCTGACGTGCCGCCGAGAAGTAGCGGCCCATGACCTCACGGACGGCCTCAGGATCGAGGCGCTCGCCGAGAGCCGTCGATCCGGCGACGTCGCTGAAGAGGATCGTGACGACCTTCCTAACCTCGCCGGCAGGTGCCCTTTCTGGAAGTGCGGCGCCGCACTCAAAGCAGAAACGTGCCCGCTCCGGGTTCCGAGCTCCGCAGGTCGAGCAGGCGGTCACCCCACAGAGTGTAGTCAGGCACCCGATCAAGGCAAGCGTAGCCGGGGCGAACCTTGGATCATGGTGCCGGTTGGCGCCCCGGCCCACCTGCTCATACCCCACAATCCACTGCTCGCCCCTGCTGATCTGCCGAAGGAGGGGACCGGGCACGATCTCGCGATCGCGGTGGCCATGCTGGCCGCGTCCAATCAGCTCGACGCCACGCGGCTGTCGGGTACGGCGCTCATCGGTGAGTTGGC
>Ga0183260_10001651_pt1 | contig 18524 bp, 17 predicted proteins | sample AntDrymUQ4972206_2_FD_129768 | JGI IMG/M metagenome (GOLD analysis project Ga0183260, IMG submission 129768) | Polar desert sand microbial communities from Dry Valleys, Antarctica - metaG UQ497 (22.06) (version 2) (version 2) | ecosystem: Environmental > Terrestrial > Soil > Desert | place...
ACGGCGCTGCTCGAGGCGCGCAGAGTCGGGGCGGGGGTCACGGGCAATACGACCGCGAAGCTCAGCTCGCTGCACGGATTGACCTATGCCGGCCTGCGCGGCGGGGTTGGCGACGACGCGGCACGAGCCTACGGGGAGGCAAACGAGGCCGGGATCGCACGCATCGCCGAGCTCTCGGCCGAGCTCGCCATCGACTGCGACCTGCGTCGCAAGCCGAACTTCACCTATGCGGAGTCCGATGGCGAGCGCGCCGAGGTCGAGGACGAGGTCGAGGCCGCGACCGCTCTCGGGCTTCCGGCGAGCTACACGCAGGAGACGGAGCTGCCGTTCGACGTGGCCGCTGCGGTGCGGTTCGAAGACCAGGCCGAGTTTCACCCCTTCCGTTACGTCGCCGGCCTCGTCGAGGCAGCGGAGCGCGGGGGCTGCCTCATATACGAGGGCACGCGCGCCGTCGGCGTCGGGAGCGACGGCGGAGGGGCGCGCGTCCGTACCACCCTCGGCCCCAGCGTCCGCGCCGAGCGCGTGGTCGTCGCCACCCACATCCCGTTTCTAGATCGTGGCCTGTTTTTCGCCCGCACCCATCCCGAGCGCTCCTACGCGATCAGCGTTCAGGCCGCTAACGCGGAGCTGGAAGGCATGTACATCAACGCCGGCTCACCGGCGCGCTCGCTGCGCTCGCACCCCGTCGAGGATGGTGAGCGGCTGATCGTCGCCGGCGACTCGCACCGCGTGGGGGAGGGCGACGAGGTCGAGCACTACCGAAACCTCGTGGACTTCGCGCGCACGCACTTCGGCGCCGGTGAGGTCATCCACCGCTGGTCGGCCCAGGACAACATGCCCGAGGACGGGCTTCCCTTCGTCGGCGGGCTTACCCCGTTCTCCGATCGCGTGCTCGTCGTGACGGGCCTGCGCAAGTGGGGACTCGCGATGGGGACCTCGGCGGCCGGGATGGTGGCCGACCAGGCGCTCGGCCGCGAGCCGGCGTCAAAGCAGCACTTCCGGCCAGAGCGCTTTCATCCGATGTCCGCGACCAAGGAGCTTGCCTCACAACTCGCGCACACGGGAAAGGGTGTGGTCGCCGACCGCGTGACGCGGCGAGAGTCGGCCGACGGCATCGAGCCGGGGGAGGGCCGCGTCGTCGGCGACGGGATCGGCCAGCGCGCCGTCTACCGCGACGATCAGGGGGCCGTCCACGAGCTGTCGGCCCGCTGCACCCACCTCGGCTGCATCGTCAAGTGGAATCGCGCCGAGGGAACCTGGGACTGCGCCTGCCACGGCTCACGCTTCGGCGCCCGGGGAGAGGTCATCCAGGGACCGGCCACGGCGCCGCTCGAGCGCCACGAGTAGTCGACGGCTACGGGATCTCGGCCTCGGGCTCTCCCGTCGGGCCGGGGATGTCCTCCGGCGGGACCGTGATGTCCTCCTCGGGTGGCACGGGCACGGAGGGGATCTGCGAGGTATCGGGCTCGTCAACGGTCACCTGGACGGGCAAGGCGAAGTCCTCGTTGTCGGTCAGCTCGATGAGCGCGCGCTGGCCACCGAAGAACAGGATCAATGCGACGAGAAAGGCCAGCACGAAGCTGCCGAACTCGGATGCGGTCATTTCGACACCCCTTTTCTAGCGATTTCGGGGCCACCCTATCCCGGAAGCCGCCGGGCCGGCCCGCCCGCGATCAGGCCGCGCTGGCCTCGCGCCGCCGTTTGGCCTCGCTGCGCAGCTGCTCGTGCTCGACCTGGCGCTTGAGCTGTTGCAGCGAGCGCCGCAGGTGTCGCGATAGAGCAGGCGCCGCGACCCGCTCGGCGAGCAGGCCCGCGACGCCGGCGCCGGCGACGCCGTAGGCGTAGCGCAGCTCGACCCGCGTGCGGCGGCTCGCCACCTCGCGCACGCGCCAGCGCCCGCGCTGGTCGACTCCGGTCACCGAGGTCCAGGCCATATCCGTACAGGGCCGCCATTCGACGAACTCGATCAGGCCGCCGACCTCTGCGGCACCGACGCGGATCAGCATCCGGTAGCGCGCCCCGAGGCCGCTGCGGCGATCGCCCGCGGGCTCCCAGCGCGTCACGCCGGACATGAAGTGCAGATAGTTGGTCGGTTCGGCGAGATAGTCCCAGACGAGCTGCTGGGACGCCGTGATCTCGATCGATTCGCCCAGCCTCATCTCGTCATGACCCGGTCGCCCTAACCGATCAGCGGATAGCGTCGCTCGGCGGCGAGCGAGTCGAGGCACTCCTGCATCACACGCGTGACGTGCTCGTAGACGACCTCGTGGTCGGGGTCCTCGCCGAACTGCTCGGTGATGTTGATCGGCGGCAGGACCTCGGTCGTGATCTTGGCCGGCAGCGGGACGTGGCCGAGGAAGTCGCCGATGTTGATCACCCAGGGAAGCGCGAGCGAGATCGGAAGGACCTTGAGCCGCAGCGTGCGGTCAAGTCCGAATACGCGCGCGATGCGATCTCCCCGGCTGAGGAAGAGCGAGGTCTCCTGACCACCGATCGAGACGACGGGGACGATCGGGACCCCGGCGTCGAGCGCCAGCCGGATGAAGCCCTTGCGACCCGCGAAGTCGACCCGGTCGCTCTCCCAGAAGGGACGATGGACCTCCCAGTCGCCGCCTGGATAGACGAGCAGGGCCGCTCCGGCCTCGAGCGCCTCCTTGGCGTGCTCGTGCGACGCGGCGACGGTCCCGTACTTGCGCAGGATCTGCCCCGCGGGCGACGCGAGCACGAGGTTGTGGGCGAGCTGGTAGAAGGGCCGCTCGACGCCGAAGTAGGTCGAGAAGGCGAGCGTAAAGACGATCGTGTCGGGGGTAAGGTTGCCGCCCGAGTGATTTCCGACCAGCAGCACGGGCCGGTCCTCGGGCACGTTTCCGAGATTTCGGACCTCGCCGCGAAACCACAGGCTCGCGAGCAGCCAGGTGAGCGGCAGGTTCTCGCGGATGTAGTCAGGGTCGCGGTCGTCGAAGTCGGCCGTCAGACGGTCGCGCAGCCCCTCGACGACCGGCCCGGCGACGCGTCCGGCGATCGCCTGCCCGGCGCGGGCAGCGCCGGCTCCGATGCCGGCGAGCGCACCGAGGACGCCCGGGCCGGAGACCGTGAACGGCCCCGGCGAGTCGTCGTGGTCGCCGGCGCCGTTTCCCCGAGCGCGTTCGGCCAGCGTGGAGGCGTCAGCCATGGCGGAAGTCTACGGCGGACGTGCTGTCGGGAGCTTCGGCTAGGCCGAGGACGCCAGCACGCCCGGCAGCCGCTTACGCCCACGGGCGCGGCTCATAGCCGGCTGCGCTGCGCCGGCGGCTTCGATGTGAGCGGCGATCAGGCCGTTGGTGCGCTCGGGCAGCTCGACCTGGGGCACGTGGCCGCACTCCGGCAGCGTCACCTGCTCTGCCTGCGGCAGGGCCTCGGAGACGTGACGGGAGAAGGCGGCCGGGACCAGCGTGTCGCTGTCACCCCAGACGAACAGCGCCGGCGGGACGAGCTCCGCGAGCCGCGTCCAGAACCCGCGCTCGCCGTAGGGGGCATCGAGGTAGATGTTGCGCAGCGCAGCGAAGAAGGCGATCCGCGCCGAGCGGGAGCGATAGGTCCGGCAGAACTCCTCGCAGGCGATGTCGGCGACCGCGGGATCGAGGCGCTCCGGCCGGGCGAACATCGACCAGAAGTTCTTTCGAACCTGATCGGGGCTCAGCGGGTGCGGGATCGCGGCGAGCTCGGGCCGCAGCAGGCGCACGAGCGGCACGAGCTCCCGGCGGCGGCGAAACGCCAGCGCGGGCGCAAGCAGGGAGAGGCTCGAGACCCGCTCGGGGGCGGAGAACGCGACCTCGAGCGCCACGCGGCCGCCCATCGAGTTGCCGACCAGGTGGGCCTGCTCGATGTCCATCGCATCGAGGAAGTCGACGATCGCGCGGGCGAAGAACGGCGCGTCGTAGCCTCCGCGCGCGGACTTCGACGACGAGCCGAAGCCGGGCAGGTCGAGCGCGTGGACGCTGTGCTGCGGGGTCAGCGTCGAGACGGTGTCGAAGAACGAGGTCTTGTTGCCGCCGAGCCCGTGGATGCATACGACCTGCTCGGTTCCACCGGACGCGCTGAGCGTCGAGAGCTTCGCCCCCTTGACGTCGACGTCGTGGACCCGCAGCAGGGGAGGCCGGCCACCGGGGAGTCGAAACAGGCCCTCGAAGCCGAGCGCTTGGTCGATGTCGCCGCGCGCGTAGAGCCGCCGGCCGGCGAAGGCGTCGAGGCCCGACAGCCGGCCCTCGCGCAGCGCGAGCCATGTCGCCGCGTCGGTACCGATGACGACATCGGGCTCGCGCGTCGGCGAGGTACGCACGACGCAGCGCTCGCTCGTCGCTCGCACCTCCCAGGTACGCCCGACGTCACCCAGCCTCACCTGGTAGGTGACGTCGTATCCGGGCTCTGCACCGAGGTATCGGTCGTGCAACGACGCAAATGCGTCCTCGACCCGCCGTACCCGCTGCCCCGCAAGCGTTCCTGCCATCGGCCGGGGAAGCCTAGCGGGCGGTTCGGCTCCGCCTTACCCCAAATGGGGGATATGTGCGCAAATAGCGGCCATGCGCGCGGTGCGGGGGGAGGGTCGCTTAGCATCGCGGCCGTGCGCGAGGTCCGAATTCACGACACGCTCAGCGGCGAGCTGCGCCCACTCGAGCCGCGAAACGGCCGCGAGGTCGGGATCTACGCCTGCGGCCCGACGACCTACGCCCGCGTCCACGTCGGCAATGCGCGGCCATATGTCGTCTTCTTGCTGCTCAAGCGCTTTCTCGAGCACGAGGGCTACGACGTCGACCTCGTCGTCAATATCACCGACATCAACGACAAGATCTACGCGGCGGCCCGTGAGGCGGGCCGGCCGTCGGACGAGCTGGCGCGCGAGATGGCCCAGGCCTACGTCGAGGACACCGACCGCATCGGGCTCGGGCGCCCCGACCACGAGCCGCGGGCGACCGAGACGATCGGCGAGATCGTCGCCCTGATCGAGACGCTGATCGAGGCCGGCCACGCCTACGAAGCGCAGGGCGACGTCTACTTCCGGGTTCGCAGCTATGAGCCCTACGGCCGGCTGTCGAATCGCCGCCCCGAGAACATGGATCAGGGCGAGGACGCGGGCAGCGAGGGCCTCAAGCAGGACGGGCTCGACTTTGCGCTGTGGAAGGCGCAGAAGCCTGGAGAGGACACGGCCTGGGACTCGCCCTGGGGGCGAGGCAGGCCGGGCTGGCACATCGAGTGCTCGGCGATGGCCGAGAAGCTGCTCGGCACGGACTTCGCACTGCACGGGGGCGGGTCCGACCTCGTCTTTCCCCACCACGAGAACGAGATCGCCCAGACCGAGGCCGCGCGCGGCGAGCCGCTGGCGCGCATTTGGATGCACAACGGCATGGTCCAAATGGCGAACGAGAAGATGTCGAAGTCGGAGGGCAACGTCTTTCAGCTCGCCGAGGCACTCAACCGCTATGGGCCACCGGCGGTCGTCGCCTACCTGGTCTCAGGTCACTACCGCCAGCCGATCGTCTTCGGTGACGAGGCCCTCGCCGAGGCCGCACGCCGCGCCGAGCGGATCCGAAACTACGCCCGCGAGGCGCCGGGCGGGGAGCCCGGCGAGCTCGTTACGACAGTGGGCGAGCGCTTTCTCGAGGCGCTGGCCGACGACTTCAACACCCCGCGGGCGCTGGCAGCACTGTTCGAGCTCGTCGCCGAGGGCAACCGGAGTGACGTCCCCGGCGCCCGCGGCGCGCTCGAGGAGATGCTGCCGCTGCTCGGTCTCGAGGCCCTGTTGGCCGCCGACGTCGTGGCGGGCCCCGAGGCGCAGCGCCTGCTCGCCGAGCGCGAGAGCGCGCGCGCCGAGCGCGACTTCGCCCGGGCCGACCGGATACGCGACGAGCTGGAGCGTCTCGGCTGGGAGGTGCGGGACACGGCCGCCGGGGCCAGCCTCATAAAGCGTGGCTGACCGAGCCGCGACCGAGTTCGTCTACGGGCGAAACGCGGTCGAGGAGGCCAGGCGCGGAAAGCGGCGGGTGCACCGCGTTCTGACCGCCGGTGAGGTCACGGCGGCCGAGCTCACCCGGCTTGCCGGATCGCCTGATCACCAGGGCGTCATCGCCGAAGTCGATCCCTACCCCTACGTCAGTCCCGAGGCGCTGCTTGAGCCTGCGAACCCTCTGCTCGTCGCCCTCGACCAGATTCAGGACCCGCACAATCTCGGCGCTGTGTGTCGCTCAGCCGAGGTGGCCGGCGCCTCGGGCGTCGTGATCTGCGAACGCCGGGCAGCCGCGGTTACGGCAGCGGTCTGCAAGGCCTCGGCGGGAGCCGTCGAGCACGTCGGGATAGCGAGGGTGCGCAACCTCGCCGACTGGCTCGCCGAGGCCAAGCGGGCCGGGGCCTGGATCTACGGCGCCGACGCCACCGCTCCGACGCGTTATGACCAGGTCGACCTCAGTGGCCCGGTCGTGCTCGTGATGGGAGGCGAGGGCAAGGGCATTAGGCCTCGTGTGGCGGCAGCGTGCGACGCCGCGGTCGCGATACCGAGCGCCGGCCGCGTCGGCTCGCTCAACGTCTCGGCCGCCGCGGCCGTGCTGCTGTTCGAGGCGGTTCGTCAGCGCAGGGCCGGCGGCGGATAACAGCTCGCGCGGACGACGACCTCCCGGCTGCACGGGATCTTGCAGGAGCGGCAAAATGCTGTCGCAGGTTGACAGAACCGCTGCAACGTGTACAGTTCCGCGCATAAGGGTGAACCCGAGGTTGAGGTCGAGGCCGTAGGTTCGCCCGTTGGCGGCGTCCAGGGGAGGTAAGTGGCGCCACTCACCCCAGTCAAATGGAGGTTGATGTGGCCGTTCCTACCCAAGAGTTCGCGACTCTGGCGCCCCCCGGCGGTTTGTCTCGTCGCCGGCCTGAGTCTCAACCTGAGCTAGAGGATGAATACCTTGTCGCGCTCGCCAAGCGTGGCCAGGCGGATGCGTACGAGCGCATCGTGCGGCGTTACCGGGGCTTCGTTCGCCTCAAGGCGTCGGCGTACTTCATGCTCGGCGGCGAGTCCGACGACCTGATCCAGGAGGGCCTGTTGGGCCTCTTCAAGGCGGTGCGCGACTTTCGCACCGATCGCGAGTCGAGCTTTCGCAATTTCGCCGAGCTCTGCATCACGCGCCAGATCATCACGTCGGTCAAGACGGCGAGTCGCAACAAGCACTCGCCGCTCAACCAGTACGTGTCGTTCGCTCAGTCGCCGGCCGCGGCGGGCGACTCCGAGACGACGCTCGAGGAGATCCTCCCGGGAGCGCCGATCAACGATCCCGCCAACCAGGTGATCGCGACCGAGGAGCTGTCGAGCCTCATCGACTGCCTGGCGAGCGTTCTGTCGGAGCTCGAGAGCCGCGTCCTGTCCCTGTACCTGGACGGGTACTCCTACGAGGTGGTCGCGGAACGCCTCGAGTGCGACACAAAGACGGTCGACAACGCGCTGCAGCGCGTCAAGCGCAAGGTCGGCACCCACCTCGCGTCGCGCGAGGTGAAGATCTAGCCGGTCAGCTCACAACGTCGCGCCCGCGAAATGACTAGGCCGGGGCGGGCAGCTCGTCGCCGGTCGGGTGGCAGACGGCCTCGGCCTCGGGCTCGTCGCTGACGCGCAGCGCGACCAGGCACATGTCGTCCTCGAGATGGCCGCCGGCATGCTCGAGCACCTCGTCTCGCACGCGCTCGATGACGCTGACCGGGTCCTCACCGCGCATGTCGGAGACGACGTCGGAGAGCCGCTGCTCTCCGAACAGCCCGTCGCCACCGGCGCCGTTGCTGCTGCGAGCCTCGATCACGCCGTCGGTGTAGAGCAGCAACCCCGCGCCGAGCGGGAGACTGGACGTCGCCGTCGCGCAGCCGGTGCTGTCCTCGATCCCGAGCGGGACGCCGTTGGTCTGGCGGTTGGGTAGTGGCGTACCGTCGTCGAGCAGAATCGGCGGCTCATGGCCGGCCACCGACCAGCGGATCGATCGGTCCTGGGGCCGAAAGACGATGCACGCCGCGGTCACGAACAGCGACGAGGACCCGGACTCCTCGATCAGGGAGTAGTTCGCGAGGTCTAGCATCTCGCCCGGGTCCTCTGTGAAGTCCGCCGAGCTGGCGAGCACGGTGCGAACGAACCAGGCACGCTTGGCGGCCTCGAGCCCGCGCCCCGCGACGTCCCCGATCGCGATCACGGTCGAGTCGTTGACTCCCTGCGTGACGAGGTAGAAGTCGCCCGCGACGCCGTCCTTCGCCGGCAGGTAGCAGGTGGCGAGCTGTAGACCCTGCTGCGGCTCTGGTCGCGGAGGGGAGAGGGTCTCCTGGATCGTGCGCAGCTCCGTCAGCTCGCGGTCGCGCCTGCGCACCTCGCGCTCGAGGCCGACGCGCTCCTCCGAGAGCCAGCCGATGAACCACCCGGCGACCCCGTAGACGGCGAGCCGGGCCACGGTCGCGGGCAGGATCGCCAGCCCGCCCACCTCCTCGGGACCGACGACGCGGCCCACCGCGTAGAGCGCCGCGGAGACCACGGCGACGCTGATCCCGCCCCACTGCCCGAACCAGAACCCGGCCATCGCGACCGGGATCAGGTAAAGCGGCCCCGGCTCCTCGATGTTGAGGCGCAGAAGCAAAATCGCCGTCAATGCAGCGACTATCGCCCCAACCCGCACCCACGGGTCGCTTTGCCAGCCCATGCGGCCAACTCTACCCGGCGCGGGGCGCCCGTCAGCGTGCGGACGGCCCGTCGATGCGGTTGCGGTAAACGCCCGCCGGCGTCAGCGCGCTAGCAGCTCTTCAGCTTGTCGCGTCCCGGCCCGCCCTGGCAGCGGTCCTTGCCGGAACCGCCGCGCAACAGGTCCTTGCTGCGGTTTCCGAACAGCTGGTCCGCGCCCGAGCCGCCCTTGACGTTATCGGCGCCGCCGCCTCCGATGACGATGTCGTCGCCGGACCCGGCGCTCGCCTTATCCCGCCCGCGGCCGAGGCAGATCACGTCATCGCCCTTGCCCGCCTTGACCCTGTCCTTGCCGCCCTTGGCGGCGATCACGTCGCTGCCCGCAGTGCCCTTGATCTTGTTGCGCTTGCCGTCGCCCTTGATCGTCGGCGCGCTCTTGCATGCGGCCTTCGCCGCTTCCTTGCCGATGCGGCAGTCCTTGTCGAGGTCGAGGCTCTTGCTCTCGGCGCGGTTGATCGCGAGCTGCTGGCTCGACAGCACGTTGCCGGCCGGGAACTCGCACGTCAGCATCCACTGCTCCGTCTGGGCTGCCTGAAACGGCTGCGGGCCCTCGAAGTTGACCGTCCCGTCGTAGGGCTCGACCGCGGCGAAGTTGACCACCCGGATCACGTACTGCTGGCCCGGCTGCAACAGTGGCTCTACGAACGTGGTCGACTCCGAGGTCGTGACGCCCTGCGCCGACTGACCGACCTTCTGCGTCTCGCCGACGGAGCTGCCGTCGCCGTTGGCGTCGACGAAGACCTTCATGTCCCAATCGTTCGTCGGTGTCGCCCACTTGATGCTCACCGTGGCCGCCGCGTTGTCGATTCCCGGGCCGGCCGGGACCGTGAAGGCATGGTCGTTCCAGCAGGTCGGGTCGTCGGTCTCGAAATCGGCGCACGGTTGCGCGCCGCCGGGCACTGGTGGGAAGGCGGCACCGCTGAACTGCTGCGCCGGGCTCGGATTGCCGTTCGGTGCCCGGCCCGTGCTCTGGGCGACCAGTGGGCGCGTGGAGGGATTGACGTGCCAATTGAAGCTTCCGGAGTCGGGCACCTCGAGCGTGGTCTCGAGATGGTCGGTGAGCGACTGCACCGCCCCCTCCTCGCCGTTGGCGTCGAGCACCGGCGAGGTCGGGGTCTCGAACGTCTTCTGCAGCCGCAGCGTCGCGAGCTCAGGCGCCTTGCCCGTGATCACGGAGTGCTTGCTCGCGTCGGCGGTGTTCTCCTGGGCGAGGAAGTAGGCGGCGCGATTGCCGCCTCCGCCGACCGCCTGGGCGAGCGAGCTCGAGCCGTCGTACTCGGCGACGACCTCCTGGTATGGAGGGTGGAAGTTGCCGACGCAGCCTTTGGGCGGAGTGCCGTTGCAGCCGATCTCGAACGTGAACCCGAGCCCGCCGGTGGCGTTGTATGACCAGTCCTCGGTCGTCCCCGAGGTGTCGTAGAGCTCGTAGCCCTTCTGGCTCACGTAGCCGTTCTGCGCCGCCATCGCGTCGGCGAGCGCCTTGAAGATCGGCTCGTCGATTGGATCCGGCTGGCTGGACACGCCCGGCGGGCGCAGGACCAGCGCCGAGAAAGTGTGGTTGGTGATCAGGGTCGTGACCTGGTTGCGCGAGACGAGCTCGCGGACGTTCTTGGTCTCGGGCTCGGAGAACGGGCCCGGGCCGCGGTAATCCGGCGCAGTCTGGACGGTGCTTGCGCCGGGCCCGCCCCAGAAGCCGCCGTAGTTGCGGTTCGGATCGACCCCGGGCTCGGCGAGACCCACCGAGGGCTGGACGCAGCTTCCCGCCTCGCTGTCGTCGACGAAGCGGCAGTTCTTGCGCCGGTACTCGAAGGGCGAGCTCGCGATGTTCGCCGTGTCGTTGCCGCCACGCCCGCCCCCGAAGCCGAGCGCCTGCCCGGCCTCGCGAGAGGTGTTGAAACCGTCGGGGTTGACGATCGGGACGATGATCGTGCGCGTCGATCCCACGAGCCTGGTGACCCGCGGGTCACCGGCCCGAAAGCCGTTGATCAGCTCGTACGCCCACTCCATGGCATGCTCACCGGATGGCCACTCGCGCGCGTGGTGGACGCCCATCTGGAGGAAGACAGGTTTACCGTCGAGGGCGTTGGGGTTCGTCGTGATCTCGATCCCCTCTACCGCCCTGCCCTCGTAGGTCCTGAATGGAAGCGTGATCGGCTTGACGAGGTCCGGATTGGCCGCCGCGAGCGCCTTCATCTCCTCGCCGTAGTCGAACAGCCTGCGGTAGGTGGTACGTCCACTCGGCAGCGCCGATGTCTCGATGTCGTCGGCGTACTGGGCATCGGCCTCGCGCTGGCGAGCGCTCTGCTTGGCGAGGTCGTTGACGACGACGTCGTACTCGAAGCCGGCGTCCTGCAGCGTCTCGAGATCGGAGCGCCCGTACGCGACCACCTGCGCAGAGCCCGCGCCGGCGTGCTCGGTGAGGTCGAGCCCGAGACCCTGGAGCCTGGTCATCGCATCGTCGCTTGGGACGACGACCTCGACCAGCCGCGCTGTCGCGTTCTCGTCCTGGTCGATCGCTGCGGTGTCGACGCGCAGCTCGGCTTCGCCGGTCTCGCCCGATCGGCGGCAGGCCTGGACGATCAGCTCCTGTCCCTCGCCGACGAATCCCTGGGCGACCTCGCCCGAGCCCTGGTAGGCGGACCCCGCGACGGTCTCGCCGGTCTGCGAGTCGAGCACGGCGAGATCCCAGTCGCCCCCCGTGGCGCTGAGTCGGGCGTCGACCATCCCGAACGCCGGCGCCGTGACCGCGACGGAGTCGACGCCGGCCGCTCCGGTGAGCTCGCGCGTCGTGCAGTCGCGATCCACCGACTCGGCGGCGGACAGCGACGTCGAGACGAGCGATTCGGCGGCCGCTGCGGGCGCGGTCAGCGCGAGGGCCGCAGCCACCGCGATGAGTGCTGCACCGCGGCGGCCGAAGCCGCCGTTTAGGACCGTCGTTGAATGCTGCTCGCTCACGTTGCCTTCCGTCTCTCGGACCCCGCACAGACCATAGACGGGGGCCGCGCTTCGACGCAACCCCCAAGCCGTAATCTGGGCATACGCTGAGTGACGGACTAGAGCTGCCCGGGTAGCTCAACTGGTTGAGCACCGCTCTTGTAAAGCGGAGGCTGCGGGTTCGAGTCCCGCCCCGGGCTTCCTCCGGTTTGCGACGATCGCTGGATGACGGCGATCCCTGTAATGGAGCCTCCCCGCGACTTCACCTGGCGCGACGGCGAGCGGATCATCGTCTTTCGGCGGTGGCCCAGTGCAGCAGGCCGATGCGGTCCTGCGCGAGCACGGGTGGGAGGAGTTCGACCTGCTCAGCATGCCGCGAGCGCTCGCCGAGGCGCCGCGGGCGATCGAGGCGGTCGGGTCGCCCACGGTGCGGAGTCGCTCTACACCCCGTTCTCGAACCCCGTCGCGACGATGGCAGCGCTACGTGGCGCCGAGTTGATCGCGACCGCGCTCGACCAGGACCGCGAAGGCCGCGAGGGCGCCGCCCTCGCGCTGGGGGCGATCCTGTGCGGCTATGCGATCGACTCGGCGCAGTTCTCGCTTCAGCACGTGATCTGCCAGACGCTCGTCCGCGTCTGCGGGCTCCCGCACGCCGAGACCAACGCCACGATCCTGCCGCACGCGATCGAGGCGATGAGCGCGCGCCCGCGCTCCCCATGCGATCGCCCACCTCGCCGCAGCGATCGGAGCCGAGCCCGAGCAGGCAGCTGCGCGGATCGCCGATCTCGGCGGCGGGCCGCGCGGCCTCGACGAGCTCGGGCTCGACGCGGCGTGTCTCGACGACGCCGTCGAGGCGATGCTCGGCCGCTCCGAGTTGGCGTGGGTGCCCGATCCGCCCGACCGTGCCGAACTTCGCGCCCTGGTCGAGAATGCGCGTTAAGGCTGCGTGGCGCCCCGTGGTGCGTCGCTGCGCCTAGGCGCACGCCTAGCTCCGCCAAGTAACGGGGAACTCGAGGCCGTGTAGGGATCTGTGTGACCGACGAGCGCCTGGCGCGCTACCACGCTTACACACGCGCGCACGGCGTCAACCCGCTGCTCTACGGGCTCGCGCGCCTCGTGGTGCAGTCGGCGTTGCTGATCTGGCTGCGCCTGTCGCGAACCGGCCGCGAGTACGCCAGGGTCAAGGGGGCGCTGCTCGTTGCCGCCAACCACCGCAGCTTCCTCGACCCGTTCGTCGTCGCGGTGACGCTGCCGTGGCGCCGACCGCTTCACTTCGTCGCCAAGGTCGAGCTGTTCGAGAAGCGCTGGCAGGGCTGGTTGCTGTCGCGCCTCGGCGCCTTTCCGATCCGCCGCGGCGAATCCGACGAGGACTCGTTGGCGACCGCGCGAGGGGTGCTCGAGCGTGGCGGTGCCGTGTGCATCTTTCCCGAGGGAACGCGAATTCGCTCCGGCTCGCTGGCGAGCCCGAAGCGGGGCGTCGGACGGCTCGCGCTGGAGACCGGCGCCTGTGTACTGCCCGTTGCGGTTCACGGGACCGATCAGGTGCGACGCGGTTGGCGCATACGCCCCCGAAAGGTCAAGCTGCGCGCCGGGCGCGCGATGACATTCCCCCGCACCGGTCATCCGTCTCCCGCGCTTGCCGAAACCGTCACTGCCCGGATCTGGCCCAACATCGAGCTGCAGTGGGAGTGGCTCGGCGGCCTGCCGCCGCTGCGCAAGGCCGCGGTGATCGGCGCCGGGAGCTGGGGCACCGCGATGGCCGTCCTCTTGGCGCGCGGCGGGCTCGACGTCCAGCTCGGCTGCCGTACCCGTGATCGCGCCAAGGAGCTGGCCGAGCGGCGCGAGAACGAGCGCTATCTGCCGGGTGTCGCGCTCCCCGAGCGCGTGTCCGTAAAGCGCACGGCCGACATCGAGCTCGCGGGGACCGACCTGATCTGCCTTGCGGTCCCGTCGTCGGGGCTGCCCGCAGTCGCCGCCTCGCTGGCCGACCGCATCGGGCAGCGCACGGCCGTGCTGCTGCTCACCAAGGGCTTGGTCGCGCCGCTGGGCGCGCTTCCGACTGACTACGTCTCCGACCGCGTTCGCGCCCGGGCCTTCGCCTCCCTGGGTGGTCCCGCGCTCGCGGGCGAAGCTGCCGTCGGCACGGCGGCGCTCGTGCTCGGCAGCGCCGACGCGGACCTGCGAGCACAGCTCGGCGACGTCTTCGATCGCGCCGGCCTGATCTGCGAGCGCACACCTGACGTCGTCGGCGTCGAGGTTGCGGGCGCGGCCAAGAACGCCGCCGCGCTCGCCGCCGCCGCCGCGGCGCCGCACGGGCTCAACGCGGCCGGGATCGCCGCGGCCGGGATCTGGCGCGAGTGCGTGGAGTGGGGCCTCGCCGGTGGGGCCGAGCTCGAGACCTTCACCGGCCTGGCCGGCGTCGGCGATCTCACCGCGACCGTGCTGGCGCCGAGCTCGCGCAATCGCCGCGCCGGTGAGCTGCTCGGCCAGGGGATACCGGCGGACCAGATCCCGGCCCAGATCGGCCAGGCATCCGAGGCGCTCGACTCCGTTCCGCTGCTCGCCGAGACGGCGGCGGCGACCGTCGCGGACGTCTCCGGCCTCGAGAGCCTTGCGGCTCTGATCGAGGGGCGAATCGACGCCGGCGAGTGGGTCGGCGGGTTGCGTCGTGCGGAGGGTTCGCGCCGCGCGGCGTAGGCAGGGATTGCATTGATGGACTGGGCACTAGGCTTGTCGGGTGAGCGCCACAGAGCCCAAGGACGGCGCGGTCGCGCCGCCTTCCGACCCGGCGCCGCCCACCGATCCGCAGGGGCCGCCCGTCGACCTGCCGGCGACTTCCGCCGACCCTCCCGCGCCCCCCGCGGATCCGGCCGTCAAGGCCGAGCTGGACCGCGCGTTCTCGGACCTCTACCGCGCCCATCTGCGCGACGTCTACTCCTACTCCTATTACCGGGTGGGGAACCATCACGACGCCGAGGACCTCACCGAGCAGACCTTCCTGCAGGCCTATCGCCACTTCGAACGCGCCCGGCGCGAGTCCGACGGCCGGCCGCTGCGTCCATGGCTGATCCGCATCGCCCACAACCTGGCGTCCAACTATCACCGCGACCGCGCCCGGCGACCGACCTCGGCGCTCGACAACGCCGATCCGATCTCGCACCCGCACGGAACCGAGCAGGTCGTCGAAGGTCGCGAGGAGCTGCGCGAGGTCTTGCAGGGCCTGACTCACCTGCCGGACGATCGTCGCGAGGCGCTGATCATGCGCTTTGCGCTGGGGATGTCCAACCGCGAGATCGCGCGAGCGCTCGGCCGCACCGACGGGGCGACAAAGGTCCTGATCCACAGGGCGATCAAGCAGCTCGAGGAAAAGCTCGAGGCCGACGCAACGGGAGCCGGCGCCGATGACTGAAGCCGCCCGCCCCGGCCCCGATCTGGAGGCTCTGCTGTCAGGTGCCCTGCGGCCGATCGACCCGCCGGAGAAGCTCAGCGGCCGCGTCGAGGAAACGCTCTCCAGGGTCACCGAGGCGGCCGCCACCGAGCTTTCGGAGTGGGCCGACGAGCTCAGCGATTCGGAGCTCGCGTCGCTGCGCGATCCGCGCAACTGGGTGCGGCCCGTGGCCGCCGCGGCCGCGGGCGGGGTGGCGGGAACTGCGCTCGTCGTTCTCGAGATGCGCCGCCGGCGCCGCACGCCCGGGGGCCTGCGCTCAGTCGCCGACGACCTGCGCTCGCTGCTCGACTAAGGGCCGCGACGCCGAGGCGCCCACCTTGCGGCGGGCGCCTCGAACGACTCGACGACGCCGGCGCTCTCGCGCGCCGCTCGGAGCTAGGCGGCGGGAGCCGGCCGGCGTACCTCAGGCTCCGCCTTCGGAGTCGCGGCTCCGGCCGCGAGCCCGAGGACGCCGAGCGCGAGGTGAAACACGTTTTCCTGCGTGTCCACCGGCAGGAACTCGAGGATCACGCCGAAGCCGTCGTCGATAACGATGAAGCCCCAGACCGCCACGACGAGGTACACGAGGCCGAAGCCGAGGGCGTAGAGGCGAGAGCGGGCGATCGAGCTCATGGCCGCAAGCCCGAGCAGCCCGGTCGCGATGTGAATGACGTTTGCCCAGCCATTGACCGCGAGGATCCCGAACTGCTCGTCCGCTACGAGCTCGTCACCGACATCGAAGCTGGCCTCGTAGAAGAAGCCGACGAGGCCGGCGATCAGCGTCGCTACACCGACGAGTCCGGCGTAAAGTCTGGCGGGGCTTGAGGTATCCATGTTCTTTCTCCTCTGAGAGTCGACGATTGAAACTATTCCCGCCCTTTCGGACGGCGCCCGGGCGTGGCGGCGGTGATCCGCACTGCCCGTTCGGGCGTAGGTTGGGGCACTGATGTCCTGCACTGCGCGGACGCGACCGGATCGGATCAGCCCGCACTGCCACCACGGATGACTCCCCAGCCAAACACTCCCCCCCGACCCCGATGGCAATGAAGCCCGTGGCGCTGCAACGCCTCGGCGACGAGGATCTGATGCCGCTCGTCGCCCGCAAGGACCCTGCCGCCTTTGAGGTCTTCTACGACCGGCACGGCGGCGCCGCCTACTCGCTGGCTCACCGCATCGTCGGCAACCCGGCAATGGCGGAGGACGTGACCCAGGAGGTGTTCCTGTCGATCTGGCGCAGCGAAGCGGGCTTCGACCGCACGCGCGGCAGCGTGCGGTCCTGGGCCCTCGGCATCGTCCGCAACCGTGCAATCGACGCTCTGCGACGCGAGTCCAACCGCGCCCCGCGGCTCGACTTCGACGACGACGCCGTGCTCGAGCGCCGGCCCGCGCAGCAGCGCACCGAGGAGGAGGCCCTGCGCCGCGAGACCGCCCGCAACCTGCGCGGCGCGCTCGAGGAGCTGCCCAACGAGCAGTCGAAGGTCATCGAGCTCGCCTATTACGGCGGCTTCACCCACTCGGAGATCGCCAGGATGCTGAACATGCCGCTCGGTACGGTCAAGGGCAGGATGCGACTCGGCCTCGAGAAGATCCGCGCCCATCTCGCCGAGGGACTGGGCGAAGGCCTCGTCGAGGAGCTGGCGTGAGCGCCAGCGAGCACACCCGCTGGGAGGACGACCTCCCGGCCTATGCGCTCGACGCGCTGGACGCCGACGAGGCTCGTGCGGTCGAGAGCCACCTGGCCGGCTGCGAGCGCTGCCGCGCCGACCTGCGCTGGCTCGAGCCGGCGGTCGACGTCCTCGCCGAGTCCGTCGCCCAGGTGAGCCCGCCGCCGCGCCTGCGCAAGGAGCTGCTCGAGATCACCAATCACGAGGCTCGCACCGCCGCGGGCGCGGAGCCCGAGCGCGGCTGGCGCAACTGGGCGCTGCGGCCGGTCACGGCGCTGGCCGCGACGGTACTCGTCGCCGCGGGAATCGCGGGCTACGCCCTGCGCGGCGGCGACGACGGCGCCGAAGGACCGGCCCCGGTCGCCTTCGAAATGGCGCCGCAGGCCAAGGGAGCGACCGCGGTTCTGGACCGCCACGGCGATTCGGGCACCCTGCGCGTGACGAACATGCCCCGAGTCGAGGGGAGCGAGATCTACCAGGTCTGGATCCAGCACGGCGATCGCGTCAAGCCGTCGTCGGCCTTTCGTCCCGACGTCACCGGGTCCGTCGAGGCCGAGATTCCGTCGAACCTTTACGGCGCCGACGCGGTGATGGTGACGCTCGAGCCCGAGCGCGGCCGCACCAAGCCATCCCTCCCGGCCGTGTTCGAGAGCGACCTCGACTAGAGATGGGCGACTTGCCCGACCCCGAACGCCGCGCGGCTCCGGCCCCGACCTTCTAACTTCCCGCCGATGGCGGAGACCTGTTACCGGCATCCCGATCGGGAGACCAACGTCGCCTGCTCGCGTTGCGCGCGGCCGATCTGCCCTGACTGCATGACGCCCTCGCCCGTCGGCATGCGCTGTCCCGAGTGCGCCGGCGAGCGCTCGAAGTCGACGACGGTTCGCTTCGGCGCCCGCGACACGCCGTACGCCACCTACGCGCTGCTGGCCCTCAGCGTGATCGCGTTCGTCGCCGAGATCGGCGGCGGGGGTGGGGCCGCCTCACTCGAGGGCGGGGGCGAGCTGGTCAGCGACGGAGGGCTGTTCGGGCCGGCGGTCGCCGACGGTCAGTGGTATCGCGTCGTGACCAGCGGCTTCCTGCACGCCGGCCCGCTGCACCTGTTTCTCAACATGTTCGTGCTCTACATCCTCGGCGGTCTGCTGGAGCCCGCGCTCGGGCCGGCGCGTCTCGTCGGGATCTACTTCGTGGGCCTGCTCGGCGGCTCGGTCGGGGCGCTGTTGCTGACCCCCGACGAGCTGACCGTCGGCGCCTCGGGAGCGATCTATGGGCTGCTCGCCGCGGCGTTCCTGATCGCCCGCGACCGCGGCATCGAGCAGCTGTCGTCTCAGATCGGGATCTGGATCGTGATCAACCTCGTGTTCACGTTTTCGATTCCTGGGATCAGCATCGGCGGCCACCTCGGTGGGCTCGCGGGGGGCGCGGCGGCCGCGGCGCTGGTGCTCGTCGTCGAGCGACGCGGTGGCAGCCAATCCCGGGCCATCGAGCTGATGGCGATGGCGGGCCTGGCGATCGTTGCATTCGTCATCGCGCTCGCGGTCGCGTGACGCCTGCCGGGATTCAGGCGTTCTCGACGCGGCGCTTGAGGTCGTCAACGGAGCGGCGCATGACGCCGTTGTTGAGTCTCCGCGCGATCAAGCCCGGCATCGGCACTCCGGCGTCGACCCCGAGGCGATAGGTCGCGAGCGTCGTCTCACCCTGAGGCTCGAACGTGAACTCGCCCTCGACGTGCTCGATGCCGTCGCCCTCGACGAAGTCCCACCACACCCGATGGGGG
>Ga0183260_10001652_pt1 | contig 18522 bp, 18 predicted proteins | sample AntDrymUQ4972206_2_FD_129768 | JGI IMG/M metagenome (GOLD analysis project Ga0183260, IMG submission 129768) | Polar desert sand microbial communities from Dry Valleys, Antarctica - metaG UQ497 (22.06) (version 2) (version 2) | ecosystem: Environmental > Terrestrial > Soil > Desert | place...
CGAGCGCGTAGTCGGTCGCGCCCTGGGCGATCCCTAGCGCCTGCGCCGCCACTCCCGGCCGAGAGCGGTCGAGGATCCGCATCGCGATCTTGAAGCCCTCGCCTTCCGCGCCGAGCAGGTTTGCAGCGGGAATGCGGACCTCAGCGAAGGCGAGCTCGCCGGTCGTGGAGCCGGAGATGCCCATCTTCGGCTCGAGGCGCGCGACCGCAAAGCCGGGCGTGTCGGCTTCGACGAGGAACGCGGAGATGCCCGAATGGCCTGCGTCCGGGTCGGTCTTCGCGAAGACCGTGTAGAGGTTTGCGACACCCGCGTTCGTGATGAAGCGCTTGCCGCCGTTGAGGACGTACTCGTCGCCTTCGCGGAGGGCAGTCGTCCGCATCGCAGCCGAGTCGGAGCCGGAGTCGGCTTCGGTCAGCGCGTAGGCGGGCAGCCATTCGCCGGACGCGAGCCGCGGCAAATATGCCTCCTTCTGCGCCTGCGAGCCGGCGAGCTTTAGCCCGAGCGAGCCGAGCTCCTGCACCGCGAGCAGGAGGCCGCTTGTCGCGCAGACCTTCGAGACCTCCTCGATCGCGACGAGCGCGAGCAACGTCCCGGTGCCGGAGCCGCCCCACTCCTCGTCGTAGAGGAGGCCGAAGAGCTCGTGCTCGCGGAAGAGCTCGACGATGTCCCACGGGAACTCGTGCGACTCGTCGATCTCAGCCGCGCGCGGCGCGACACGCTCCCGCGCGAGCGTACGGACCAGCTCGCGGATCTCACGCTGCTCCTCGGTCAGGACGTCCCAGGCCACGCGGCCCGGATTGTAGTGCAGGGGCTCCCGAAGGTCTCCAGCGGCGAGTTGCAGCCGTGCACGAGGCGCGGTCGATCACGACCGCACCGTCGATCACGACGTGCGGGTGAACCTCTCGAGTCGCGCCGCAGCCTTACGCCTGACCGCGGAGCGCAAGAGCGGCGTCCAACCCAGCGCGAGGCCGACCGGCCCGAGCGCTTGACGAGCCCAGCGGTGGAAGCTGAACTGGTCGCGGTGCTCGACGATCAGCCCGTCCTCGAACCGAAAAGGTCGCGTGGATGTCGTTGACGACTGGCCGACCTGTCTCCGTGAAGGCGTAGTGAGCCCTCCAGCGAGCCGACCCGTCCGTTTCCCCGGCCTCGTGCTCGAGCAGTTCGACGCGCACCTCCCCTGGTCCCGACGTGAGCATGCGCCACATCGCTCCCGCCCGGCCGCCGCGCAGATCGGGAAAACCGGGTCGGAGAACTGGACGTCAGGCGCGTAGCAGGGCGGACATCGCGTCGCCGTCGCCCTCGTCGAACGCCCGGTAGAACCGCTCGATCACTGCGCATGAGCGTCAGAGCCCATGGCGACACACTACGCCCGCGGCGGCTGCTCCGTCCCCTCGACGTTGACGTCCGGGAGCCAGTGCAGCCACGAAGGGAGGTACCAGTTACGCCGGCCGAGCAGCTTCATGGTCGCCGGTACGAGCACCGAGCGAACGATCGTCGCGTCGATCAGGAGCGCGACGGCGACCCCGAAGCCCATCTGCTGGAACATGATCAGGTCGCCCATCGCGAAGCCCCAGAAGACGGCGATGATGATCAGCGCCGCCCCAGTGATCAGCCGCGCGGTCGAGCCGACGCCGAAGGCAACCGCCGCGTCGTTGTCACCGGTCTGGCTGTAGCGCTCGCGGATGCGGCTGAGCAAGAAGACCTGGTAGTCCATCGAGAGCCCGAAGAGAACGGCGAACAGGAAGAGCGGCACCCACGCCTCGACGGCGTCCGCCTGCTCGAATCCGAGCAACTCGTTTCCCACTCCTTCGACGAAGACGAGCACGAGCAGTCCGTAGGCAGCGCCGACCGAGAGCAGGTTCATGACGATCGCCTTTGCTGCGACGACGATCGAGCGGAAGGCGATCGTGAGCAGGATGAACGAGAGGCCGAGCACGAATCCGAAGACGAGCGGTAGCCAGCTGTCCATCGTGTCGTGATAGTCGATCTCCTCCGCCGTGGCGCCGCCGACGGCCACCTCCGCGTTGACCCCGGCGAACGCGTTCGGGACGACGTCGGCGCGTAGATCGCGGACGGCGTCTGTCGCCTGCTCGCCGATCGAATCCCCACCGAGCGGCAGCGTAATCCGCGCGACGCTGCGAGCCTCGTTGGTCTCGACCGCCGGCTCGCCGAAGATCGGTCGGCGACCCGCCTCGGCTTCGAGCCGTTCGATCGCCGTCCGCACTTCGGGCGTAGTGACATCGCCGGCGACCGCGACCTCGACCGGGTCGACGCCGCTGGTTGGAAATTCTTCGTTCAAGAGCAGGAAGCCCTGTTTCGATTCGAACCGATCCGGCAGCGTGCTCGGACCCGCCGACCCGACATCGAGCGTGAGCGCGGGAAGGGCCAGGGCGACGAGCAGCCCGGCCGCGAGCGCGAGGCTCAGCACAGGCCGCTTCATCACCGAGCGCACGATCCTCGACCAGAAGGGGCTCTCCGACTGGCCGACGGCCGCACGCCCGAAGTACGGGATCCTGAGGGCGTTGACCCGGTCGCCGAGAAGGCTCAGCACGGCCGGCAAGAGCGTGAGCGCGGCGACGATCGAGACCACTGCGACGAGGATCGCTCCGGCGGCCAGGCTGCGCAGGATCGTGCTCGGGACGAGCAGCATCCCCGTCATCGCGAGGATGAACGCGACGCCGCTGAACAGGACGGCACGGCTCGCGGTCGACGCAGCGGCCGCGATCGCATCGAGCTTCTCCCGGCCCTCCGCGCGCTCCTCACGGAAGCGCGAGAGGATGAACAGCGAGTAGTCGATCCCAAGTGCGAGCCCCATGGCGGTGAGCATGTTGATCGTGAAGACCGAAAGCGGGAACGCCTGTCCCACGAGTGCGGTCAGGGCAAGCGCGACGGCGATCGAGACGATCGCGATCGCGAGGGGAACCAGACCGGCGACGACGGCACCGAAGACGAGCAGGAGGATGACGAGGGCGGCCGGCCCGCCGAAGAAGAGCTCGCCCGTACGAAGGTCGTCCTGCGAGAGCTGCCCGAAGTCAGCGTCCGACGTCCACTCGCCCGTCATCGCCGCGGTGATCCCGGGCTCGTCGTCCAGCGCCTGCACCACGGCGACGAGCGGCTTGACCGTCTCCTCGTCCGCGTCGGGGCCGAGGCCGACGAGCACCTCTGTCGCGTCGCGGTCGGCGGAGACGAGACCGTCGTTGTCGCTGTCGTAGAAGCTGACGACGTTCGTCGCACCCGCCTGGCGAAGCTCGTCCGCGAGCCGCAGCACGCTCTGCTCGAACGCGGCATCGTCCACGGAGCCCTGCTCCGAGCGGACGACGATGACCTCGGTGACGTCCTGCTCGGACGGCGCCGGAGGAAATCCCTCCGTGAGCAGTTGCTCAGCCCGCTTCGACTCGGTCTCGCTCGTGATCGCGATGTCCCCTTCGAGCGCACTCGCGAGCAGAGTTCCGATCGTGCCGAGGGCGGCGACGAGCACGACGATCCAGACGGCAAGGACACGCCACGGACGCCGGCTGCTCGCCCGGGCCACTCTCTCAGTCATCGATTGCACGTTCGCGACCATAGACTATTTCGGATCGTCTGTAAAGAAACTATCTCGGATCGTCCGAAACTAGCTACATTTGGTCCGATGGCTGCTCCGATCGGTCTCACGCCTGTCTCGTACGTCGTGCTCGGCTTGGTCGGTCGCGCGAACAGCGCGACCCCGTACGACCTGAAGCGGTGGGTCGGCGAGTCGATCGGCAATTTCTGGCCCTTCCCGCACTCACAGCTCTACTCCGAGCCGGCGCGGCTCGCCGAAGCCGGGCTCCTCGCTACTCGCCAGGAGGAAGGTGGCAGGCGGCGACGCACGTACTCGCTCACGGATGCCGGGCGGGATGCGCTGCGCAACTGGCTTCGAGAGCCGACCGTCGACCTCACCCAGATTCGTGACCTCGCGCTGCTGAAACTCTTCTTCGGCCGGTTCCTGTCTCCCGAAGAGGTTGCCGCCCAGGCACGCGTGCAGGAGGCCGCCCACCGCGCACGGCTCGCCGCCTTCGCGGCGATCGATGCCCACCTCGCCGGCCACGAGCCCGACCAGGTCGCCCATCCGCGCGCGACACTGCGGATGGGCCTGCTCTCCGAGGATGCGTTCGTGCGCTTCTGGAGCGAGATCGCCGAGCGGCCGCCCAGCGCCAGCCCGCCCGAACCGCCGTGAAAGGGCCGCCGCCGCTTCAGCCGGTCGGCGGCGGCTGCTCGATCTCGATCAGATAGCCGTCGGGATCCTGGGCGAAGCACCGCAAACCGCCCCACGGAGGCTGTGCGGGCGGGGTCAGGAAGGCCAAGCCGCGCGCGCTCAACACTGCGTACTCGGCTTCCGCGTCGTCGACCTCGAAGACGAGGTTGATCGGCATCCGACCAGGGCTGGCCGGAGGAGTCAGCGTGACGCCGGGCCGGTCGTCGGTCGGCGGCGACTCCTCGACCAGGAAGAGCTGGAGATCGCCGCGGCGCAGGAGGGGAATCTCCGGATACTCGAGCTGCTCGAAGCCGAGGACGTCGCGATAGAAGGCGACCGACCGCTCGGCGTCGCGAACCGCCAGCATGACGGCCGCGCGAATCAATCCGTCTCCCGCTTTGTCGGCGGCGGGGCCCATCAGCGCTCAGAGCGACGGTGCCTGCCTGCCATTGGCGACAGCGTAGCCTCTCGTACCCTGAAACCACGTGATCGATCAGTGCAGCGAGCACACCCCCCACTTGTCGCGGAGGGCCCGCTCGAGGATCGCTACCACTCCACGACCGGGCGCACCTCGATCGCGCCGCCCTGGCGGGCCGCCGGGATTCGCGAGGCCAGCTCGATCGCAGCGTCGAGGTCTTCGGCCTCGAACAGTAGGTAGCCGCCGACCGCCTCCTTGGTCTCGACGAACGGGCCGTCGGTGGCCAGCGTCTCGCCGTCCTGCACCCGCACCGTGGTTGCCGTCCCGGGGGGCTGCAGCTGGAGGCCGGGGCTGACGCCGGGGGTCTCGTTGATCGCCTTCCATTCGCCGTAGATGTCCCTCTGCTCCTCCTCCGGGAGGCTCTGGAACTCGCCTATCGCGGGGCCCTGATCAGCATCATGTACTTCATCGCTTCCTCCTTCTCGGAATGGTCGCCGATAAGACGAACGGGGGCAACGAAAATCGGCAGCTCCGCGCCGAAGACCGGACCACAGCTCCAATCTCGCCGCCCAAGCAGCATGCGCCGGCAGAGGTTCGGCGCAGTGCCACAAGCCCTTCGTGAACTGCCCTGCGACGCGCGGGCAACGGCGCGCCGCCGTAAGGTGCGAGCCCCAGGCATCTAGGGCGGCAGGATCCGCCCGCGCACCTCGCTTAGCAGGCCACCTCGAAGCACCACCTCATCCTCATCCTCGAGGAACGTCCGCTCTCGTCCGTCGTCGAGCCGGAGCGGCTCCTGCCCGTTTCGGGTCAGCTCGATCAGACTGCCCTCGCTGCGCCGCTCGGCGCCGGAGATCGTCCCGGAGGCCATCAGGTCGCCGGTGCGGACACTCGCGCCGTTCGAGGTCGCGTGCGCGAGCTGCTGCGGCATCGTCCAGTAGAGGCCGCGCGCGTTCCCGCGGGAGATCACGGTGCTGTTCAGCTCCACTTCGAGCGGCAGGTCGAAGGCCCAGTCGCCAGCGACGCGCAGGTGCGGCAGCGGCTCGGGCTCCTGGGCGGGCGCGGCGACGCGGCGATCCTCGAGCAGCGCGAGCGGTGTCACCCACGCCGAGATCGAGGTGGCGAAGCTCTTGCCGAGGAAGGGGCCGAGCGGGACGTACTCCCACGCCTGAATGTCGCGGGCGCTCCAGTCGTTGACGAGCACGACGCCGAAAGCGTGCTCACGAAAGGCGGACGTCGGCAGCGACTCGCCGAGCGTACTCGGGACGCCGACGACGAAACCCACTTCGAGCTCGATGTCGAGCCGCTTCGACAAGCCGAAGACGGGCGTGTCCGCGTCGGGCGCCTTCGCCTGCCCTCGCGGTCGCCGAACCGGCGTGCCGCTGACGACGACCGTGCCGGCGCGGCCGTGATAGCCGACGGGCAGGTGGCGCCAGTTCGGGAGCAGCGGCTCGGAGTCGGGGCGGAACATGCGGCCGAGGTTCGTGGCGTGCTCGAGCGAGGAGTAGAAGTCGACGTAGTCCGCGACCGTGAACGGGAGTACAGGCTCGCACTCCTCCGCCGGGAGGGAGCGATCGCCGGCCACCGCCGCAGCCACCGCTTCCTCGGTCGCGCTCTCCCAGGCCGAGCGGCCTTGCGGCAGCAGCTGGTCGAGCGAGCCCTCGCCGAGGTCGACGACCGCATCGCCGGAGCGAAAGCCCAGTCGCTGAGCCCCGCCACCCCGCGTGAACGTGCCGAAGCCCTGCGTCACACGACCGAAGCCCTGCGTCACACGACCTGGTGTCACAGGATCCCGAGCTCCTGCAGGTCGGCCACCGGCTCGAAGAAGGAGCAGCTCCCGACCGCGACGAGCTGCTCGCGCCGGACGCGCTCGAGCTCATCCGCTCCGGCCTCGTGGCCGCGCCAGCGGAGACCAGCCGCGGAGAGCTCCACGTCCTCCTCGAGCGCCGCGGCGTCCGCGAACGCGCACGCGGCGAGCACGTTCAGGAAGCCGTGCCAGCCCGAGCCCGCGAGCGGGTGGTGGAGCCCCGCGGTCGCCTTGAACGGCACTCGCTTCGCGCGACATGTCTCCAGGAAGCGGCCGAGCTCCGCGGCCGAGGGAATCTCCGCGCCACCGCAGCGCACCTTCGCGCGCAGCCCGCGCTCGGCGAGCGTCGCCACGCGCGCGTCAAGGTCGTCGTCCAACGTCAGCTCGACGTACGCCTCACCGGCGAGCCCGTCGAGCCCGGTGTCCCAGCGCGTCTCCACCGCCTCGGCGCGTACGTCGCCCGGGTATGGGCCGTCGAGCAGGACAGAGAGCGCGCGATCCTCGCCCGCGAGCTCGTCCAGCCGCGACGAGGGCCAGACGAGCCGCGCGAGCATCCACGCGTGCTCGTCGGCGCGAGCGCGGCGATCCTCATCGAGCGCCTCCGGCATCGGGAGGCTCGCCGGCGGGAAGGTCGGCGCGTGGTCGATCAGGGCCGAGAGCGCCGCGCGGCGTGCGTCGATCACGCGCGCACCTTATCGCTAGGCTCCGCGCGTGATTCTCGAGAACGGGGTGATCCGGACGCTCGATCCGTCGCTGCCCTCGAGTCGCGCGCTCGCGATCGCGGGGGCATACGTCGCGGGCGGGGTGGGCGTGCACGAGACGGCGCTGGCGAGCCCGGATGTCGTCAACCTCGGCGGCCGTTGCGTCCTACCGGGCTTCACCGATTCCCACGTCCACTTTCCGACCTGGTCGCTCGCGCAGCGTCAGGTAAAGCTCGACGGCTGCGCCTCGCTCGAGGAGGCGCTCGCTCGCGTTTCCGACGCCGAGGCCGCCTCGGGCCGCTGGCTGCGCGGCTATGGCTGGCGCGACGGCGACTGGGATCCGCTCGTGGAGCCGACGAAGGAGGTGCTCGACGCCGTCACCGGCGAGACGCCGACGATCATGATCTCGAAGGACTACCACTCGGCCTGGCTCAATTCGGCCGCGCTCGCGGCGGCGGGCGGCGATCTCGAGGTCGCGGGCGGGGTGGTCGAACGGGACGAGCGCGGCGAGCCGACCGGCATCCTCCGCGAGGAGTCCGCGTGGCGCTTCCGCGACCGCTACGTGCTCACGACCGAGGACGAGTGGGTCGAGGCGACGCGCGCCGGACTCAAGCTTGCGAACTCGCGCGGGGTCTCTGCGATTCACGACAAGGACGGCTGGCTCGGCGCCCCCGGGATCTTCCAGCGGCTACGCGAGGAGGGCAACCTCTCGTTGCGCGTGTGGGGCTCGATTCCGCATCATCTGCTCGACGACGCCGCCGCGCTCTCCCTCCGCTCCGGCTTCGGCGACGAGCTCCTCCGGATCGGCTACCTGAAATGCTTCATGGACGGCACGCTCGGCTCGCAGACGGCGCTGCTGACCGATGGCTCCGGCGTCGAGATCACGAGCCGCGAGGAGCTGGCGGAGATCATCCGTCGCGGCGCGGAGCGTAGCTGGCCGGTCAGCGTGCACGCGATCGGCGACCAAGCGAACCGGAACGCGCTCGACGCCTTCGAGGCGACTCGCGACGCCTGGGCGCCGAAGGGCCTGCGCCAGCGGATCGAGCACGCGCAGTGCCTGGCACCCGGGGATCTCCCGCGCTTCGCCGCGATCGGCGTGGCCTGCTCGGTCCAGTTTTCGCACGCACCCTCGGACCGTGACCTCGCCGATCGCTTGTGGCCCGATCGGCTCGACGGCACCTACGCGTTCCGGTCGCTGCTCGAGTCGGGCGCGGTCGTCACGAACGGCTCGGATGCGCCGGTCGAGGAGCTCGAACCGCTTGCCGGGATCGCCGCCGGCGTGCTGCGGTCGATCGACGAGCGCCCTGCTTGGCGACCGGAGGAGACGCTGACGGTCGAACAAGCGCTGCACGCCACGTGCGTCGCCCCTGCCTGGCTCTCGGGCGACGAGCGCCGCCGAGGGAAGCTGCTTCCCGGCTACCTCGCCGACCTGGTCGTGCTCGACCGCGATCCGGTCACGTGCACGGCAGAGGAGCTGCGCGAGCTCGAGGTCGTCGCGACGATGGTCGGCGGCCGCTGGGTGCACAACCCACCGCCCTGGGATTGATCGAGAGCTAGGCGGACCGTTCAGCCCAGACGCGGGCGAGCTCGACGATCGTCGCCGCCGCGGCGGCCATGTCCTGCACGCTCGCCCACTCGCGCCGGGAGTGGTACTCGGAGCCGCCGGTGAACAGGTTGGGCGTCGGCAGCCCGCGCTGCGAGAGGCGGGCGCCGTCGGTGCCGCCACGGATGATCGTGTGCACGGGCTCGATTCCGACGCGGCGCACAGCCTCCTCCGCCGCCTCGATCACCTCGGGGTGGCGGGAGATCACCTCGTACATGTTCCGGTACTGCTCCTCCTCGAGGACGTCGACGGAGGCCCGCGGCTCCCGCTCCCTGATCTCCGCGGCGAGCCGGCGCAGGAACTCGACGTGCTCCGCCATCTTTTCCGCATCGTGATCGCGGACGATCAGCTCGACCGTGGCCTCTTCGGCCCCGCCGCTGATGTTCGTGGGGTGCACGAAGCCCTCGCGCTCCTCGGTCGTCTCCGGGGAGCGCGCGTCGCGGGGCAGCACCGCGACGAAGTCGGCGGCGAGCTTGATTGCGTTCACCAGCTGACCCTTTGCGGTGCCGGGGTGCGTCGACCGGCCGCGGATCGTGACGACCACCTTCGCCGCGTTGAACGTCTCGGCATCGATTTCGCCGGGCGCCGCGCCGTCGAGCGTGTACGCGAACTTGGCGCCGAAGCGCTCGAGGTCGAGGTGCTCGGCTCCGCCCGCAACCTCTTCGTCAACCGTGAAGCAGACGCGGATGGGCGCGTGCGGCGGCCCTTCGGTGGTCCGCTTGAGGTGTGCGACCGCGGCCACGATCTCGGCGACGCCAGCCTTGTCATCGGCTCCGAGCAGGGTCGTGCCGTCCGTCGTGACGAGATCGTGGCCGACCTTCCCCTTGAGCAGGGGCAGCTCCTCCGGGTCGAGCACTACGCTCGGATCGCCGGCGAGCTCGATCTGGCCGCCGTCGTAGCCGCGGTGGACCTGGGGGTCGACGCCTGTTCCCGTCACGTCCGGCGACGTGTCGACGTGCGCGATCAACCCGATCGCGGGCGCGGAGTCCGCGCCGTCAAGCGAACCGTAGACGTAGCCGTGCTCGTCGAGCCGGACGTCGTCGAGCCCGATCTCCTCCAACTCGTCACGCAGCAGCCGCGCGAGGTCGAGCTGCTTCTCGGTTGAGGGGGACGTCGTCACGTCGGCGGCGGACTGCGTGTCGATGCGGACGTAGCGCAGGAAGCGCTCGAGCACGTCCTCGGCGAGCTCCGCCGCGAGCGGCGACGCGAATTCGGCTTTAGGCGAGGTGGCCAAGGCGAGTGTAGAGCTCCAGGATGGTGTCGATCCCACGCGGGAAGAACTCGACGAGCATCCGCTCGTTCGGAGAGTGGACGTTGCTCTCGGGGAGCGCGAAGCCGGTCAGGATCGTCGGGATCCCCTTGTCGGCGAGCGCGGGCATGATCGGCAGCGTGCCGCCCGACCGAGTGAGGATCGGGCGGATCCCGAAGGCACTCTCGAAGGCGTCCTGCGCAATCTTGATCACCGGCGCGTCGGCGGCAACGAGGCCCGGCCGGGTCGAGCCTTCCAGCTCCTCGACCTCGATCGTGGCGCCCTCGGGCGCCGCCTCGTGCAGCAAGCGCTCGACCTCGGGCGCGACAGCTTCCGGATCCTGGCCCGGAGCGAGACGGACGGTGAAGTTGGCCTGCGCCTCGCTGATCACCGTCGTGTTCTTCAGGCCGGGCTTGCCCCCGAGGATCCCATTGACCTCGACGGATGTCTCGGCAGTCGTCCGGAGGTAGAACTCGTCGGCCGCCTTCGGGTCGTACGGGATCGCGCCGGCCTCCCGCAGTACGTCAACCCCGGCCGGCTGCTGCCCCCAGCCTGCGCGCTCCTCGTCGGTAACGGGGACGATGCCGATCCGCAGCGCGTCGGGGACGCGGCCCTCGCGAGGGAGGATTCCGGTGAGCGTGTCGTTCAGCGCGTGGATCGCGTTCATAGCCGCGTTGCCATACATCCCGGAATGCAGGTCGCGCGCGCCGGTGCGGACGCGGAGGTTGAACGCGGCGAGTCCTCGGGTCGCGATCGAGATCGCCGGCAGCTCGCGGTTTTCCATTCCCCCGTCGAAGATCACGCACGCGTCGGCGCCGCGCTCGTCCTGCTCGAGGAACTGCACGATCGACTGGCCACCGACCTCCTCTTCGCCGTCGGAGACGACGCGGATGTTGATCGGGAGCTTTTGGTCGGCCGCGAGCAGGCCTGCGGCGTGCAGCAGCATCCAGAGCTGCCCCTTGTCGTCGGCGATGCCGCGCGCGTAGATCCATTCGTCCCGGATGGTCGGCTCGAACGGGTCCGATTCCCAGAGCTCGAGCGGCGCCGGAGGTTGCACGTCGAAGTGGCCATAGCAGAGGATCGTCGGCGCGTTCGCGGCGTCCGAGGACGCGCGGATCTCACCGACGACGAGCGGCCGCTTCCCGTACGGGACGAGCTCGGCCTCGCCGCCGCCTCGGCGGATCTTGTCGGCGACCCACTCGGCGGCGTGCTCCACGTCCGCCTGGTGCGCCGGGTCGGCGCTCACCGACGGAATGTGCAAGAGCTCGGAGAGCTCGTCGAGCCAGTCCTGGCGGAGTTCGGTCACGGCGGCGAGTCTAGTCAGACCCGTTCGCGCGGCGGCGAGCTAGGCGACGTCGCGGAGCTGCGCGGCGAGCGCGAGGGCGCGAAGCTTCTTCAGGCCCTGGTTCTCGATCTGCCGGATTCGCTCCCGCGTGACGTTGAACGTGCGGCCGACCTCGTCGAGGGTCCGCGGCTGCTCGCCGTCCAGGCCGTAGCGCAGCTCGAGCACGCGCCGCTCGCGTTGCGAGAGCGACTTGAGGATCGAGCGCAGCGCCTCGTTCCGCAGCGTCTCCTCCGCGAGCTCGTCGGGCAGCGGCGCCGTCGGGTCGGTGAGGAAGTTCCCGAACTCGGACTCGTCCTCGTCGCCGACCGGCTTCTCCAGCGAGATCGGCGTCTGGGCGCTGCGCCGGATCTGCTCGATCTCCTCTGGGTGCAAGTCGAGCTCGAGACCGATCTCCGCGGCGTTCGGCTCGCGGCCGAGCTTGGCCCGGAGCGTGCGCTCGGTGCGGACGATCTTGTTCAGCTTCTCCACGACGTGCACCGGCATCCGGATCGTGCGCGCCTTATCGGCGAGCGCCCGCGCGACGGCCTGGCGGATCCACCAGGTCGCGTAGGTCGAGAACTTGAAGCCCTTGCGGTAGTCGAACTTCTCGGCCGCCCGCACGAGCCCGATCGTCCCTTCCTGGATCAGGTCGAGGAAGGGCAGCCCCTGGTTGCGGTAGCGCTTCGCGATCGAGACCACGAGGCGCAGGTTTGCCTCGACCATGGCCTGCTTCGCTGCGTGCTCTCCGCGTTCAATTCGCTTCGCCAGCTCGACCTCTTGCGCCGCAGTGAGCAGCGGCACCTTGCCGATGTCCTTCAGGAAGAGCTGCAGCGTGTCGGTCGAGACCTCCCGCGCCTCGGCGACCTCCGGCTCCGGCTCGTCCCGCTCGACGACGTCGATCTGCAGCCCGTCGAGCGCCGAGTAGAACTCATCGATCTGTACGGCGTCGAGGTCCAGCTCGTCGAGCGCGCTCGCGATGTCCTCCGCGAGGAGCTTCCCTGCCTGCCGCCCGGTCTCAAGCAGCGTTTTTGCCTCGACCGTGGTCAGGACATCAAATGCCTGTGGCCGAAACGTGCTGGTGTTTCCCCCTGCGCTCACTTCGGCTCCCCCTCCGATTGCGCTCACCGTAGTCGCGATTCGGCTGAATCGCAACCGTCTCCCGACAAAAGCTGGGCAAGCGTGCCAGAGCTCGCCGATTGCCGCATAGGCCGTTAGGCCCATCCTTCCGCTCAGCCGGTCCCCACTTGCGCGAGCTCGTCGAGGTACCGTCCAGCCTCGCGTGCGATCCGGCTCCCGGGCTCGCTCTTCCGAGCCAGCAGCAGCTGCCGTTTCGCCTCCTGCACGTCGCTCTGCCAGAGCAGCAGCACACCCAGGTGGAAGCGCACCGTCGCTGCCTGCGGGAATCGGCGCGTCAGCGGCCCAAGCCGCGAGAACGCGGCTGTCGGGTCGCTCTTCTCGTAACGGCCGACCGCGTCAGCGACGAGCGCGTCGACGCCGTCGGGGTCCAGCCGTAACGCCTGGGCGAAGGCGCGGCGAGCCGAGACAGGACGGCCGAGCCGCTGGAGCGCCACCCCGTAGGTGATTCGTCCGTGCGCGGTCCGGTCGGCGCGAAGCACTTCGAGCTGCTCCGCCGGCCGCTCGCCCTCGATCCGGAACGGGAAGCTCGGCACAACGACGGGCATCCCCGGCGCGAGCTCAGGATGGATCAAATCGTCCGCCCGCACCGCGTAGGGCGTGTCGGGCTCGACGTCGCGGGCCTCCCGCCACGCGCTCGGCGCCCCGTCCGTGCCCGCCCAAAAGCGTGCGAGTCCGACGTGCAGCTGCACGAGGGCGCTGCGCGGGAAGAGCGCGCCGAGCTGCTCGATCCTGTTCGCGCTCGCCGGCCACGCCGTGAACGCAGCGCCCAGCTTCGACTCGAGCGAGTCGAAACGGCCGAAGATCCTGCGCGCCTCGCCTCGCCGGCCCGCCTCGTAGAGCGCGGCTGCGCGCCGGAGCTCACGCGCCTCGGCGTCGTCGCGAACGCCCAGCGAGAGCTCGAGCGGCGGGAAACCCTCGCGGGGCTGTGGCTGGACCGCGCTCACCGCTCCGGAGTCGCGCTCGTCCGCCGAGAGCACCGCCACGGTCGCGACCACGAGCGCCGCGAGCAGGGCGATCGAGGCAACGCTGACAACCGTCCGGGATCGGGGCGACACGCGGCGAGGGTAGCGGGATTACCCGCGCTGCCCCTATCGTTTACGAAAGAGATGGCTACCTACAGAGAGCTGCTGGCCCAGGTCAAGTCCGAGATCGACGAGGTCGGCGCCCCCGAGGCGCTGGAACGCCACGGTGCGGCGCTCTTCGTCGACGTGCGCGAGCGCGAGGAGTGGGAGGAAGGGACGGTGCCCGACGCGCTCCACGTCCCCCGGGGCCAGCTCGAGTCCCGGATCGAAGGCCTTGTCCCCGACCGCTCGACGGAGATCGTCCTCTACTGCGCCGGCGGCTCTCGCTCGGCCTTCGCCGCGAAGGCGCTCGGCGAGCTCGGCTACGAGCACGTTTTCTCGCTCACCGGCGGGTTCACCGACTGGAAGCGGAACGGCTTCCAGGTCGAGACACCGCGTGCGCTGACGCCGGACCAGCGACGGCGCTACTCCCGCCACCTGCTGATCCCGGAAGTCGGCGAGGCGGGCCAGGAGCGGCTGCTCGCGTCCCGTGCGCTCCTGGTCGGGGCCGGCGGGCTGGGCTCGCCCGCGTCGCTCTACCTCGCCGCAGCGGGCGTCGGCACGCTCGGGATCGTCGACGCGGACGTCGTCGACGACTCTAACCTGCAGCGCCAGATCGTCCACTCGACCGACTCGCTGGGCGAGCCCAAGGTGCTCTCCGCCAAGCGGACGATCGAGGCGCTCAACCCGGATGTCACCGTCAAGACCTACGAGGAGAGGCTGACCTCCGAGAACGTCGAGCGGATTCTCGCCGACGGCTGGGACGTGATCGTCGACGGCGCCGACAACTTCCCCACGCGGTACCTCGTCAACGACGCCTCGGTCTGGCACGGGATCCCGGTCGTCCACGGCTCGATCTACCGCTTCGAGGGTCAGGTGACTGTCTTCAACCCCGGCAACGGGCCCTGCTACCGCTGTCTCTTCCCCACGCCGCCGCCGCCGGAGCTTGCCCCGAGCTGCGCCGAGGGCGGCGTGCTCGGCGTCCTCCCCGGGATCGTGGGCTCGCTGCAGGCGAACGAGGCGCTGAAGCTGCTGCTCGGTATCGGCGAGACGCTGCAGGGCCGGCTGCTCCTGCTGGACGCGCTCGGGACGACGGTGGACGAGGTCGCCGTCCAGCGCGACCCTTCCTGCCCGGTCTGCGGTGAGCAGCCGACGATTACGGAGTACGTGGACTACGTCGAGTTCTGACAAGGCGTTCAGAGATGACGGTGCGCCCGTGACGAAGGTGAGAATTCCCCCGACGCTGCGCAACGAGGTCGGCGGCGAGCGCGAGGTGCTGGGCGAGGGAGAGACGGTGCGCGAGGTGCTCGAAGACGTCGCCGGTCGCTACCCCGCGCTCGAGGCACAGCTGTTCGAGGGAGGCGCCCTGGCGCCGTTCGTGAACGTGTATCTCGGCGGCGAGGACGTCCGCACGCTCGACGGCCTCGAGACCCGCGTCAATGGGGCCTCGGTCATCCTGCTGCCGGCGATGGCCGGTGGCTGCTAACACGGTCGCCCCGAGCCTCCTCGACCTCGTCGGGAACACCCCACTCGTCGAGCTCTCGCGCTTCGCGCCCGGATCGGTGCGCGTCTACGCGAAGCTCGAGGGCCAGAACCCGACCGGCTCGATCAAGGACCGGGTCGCGAAGGTGATGATCGAGGCTGCGGAGGCCTCCGGCGAGCTAGAGCCCGGCCGGCGGCTGCTCGAGCCGACGAGTGGCAACACCGGCATTTCGCTCGCGCTCGTCGCGAAGCTGAAGGGCTACGAGCTGACGTGCGTGCTGCCCGCGAATGCGACCGCCGAGCGGCGCCGCCTCTTGCACGTCTACGGCGCCGAGATCGTCGAGTCGCCGGGTGTCGAAGGCTCGAACGGCGCCGTCCGGCTGGCGCTCGAGCTCGCGGAACGGGATCCGTCCTTCTTCATGCCGTTCCAGTACGCGAACGAGGCGAACCCGCGCGCCCACCACGAGGGCACAGGCGCCGAGATCGCCGAGGCGCTCGACCGCGTCGACGTGCTTGTCGCCGGCCTCGGGACGGGCGGCACGCTGATGGGTGCGGGCGCGCGGCTGCGCGAGTCCTTCCCGGACGTCGTCGTCGCCGCCGCAGAGCCGCTGCCGGGCGAGGCCGTGATGGGGCTGCGCTCGCTCGCCGACGGCTACGTGCCACCGATCCTCGACGTCTCGAAGCTCGACCGGAAGCTCCTCGTCTCGAACGAGGAGTCGGTGAGGGGCCTGCGCGAGCTGCTCGACACCGAGGGGATCTTCGGAGGCGTCTCCGCCGGCGCGGTGGCGCACGTCGCGCGCAAGCTCGCAGGCGAGCTGGAGGAGGGAGTCGTCGTCTGCATCCTCGCCGACGGCGGCTGGAAGTACCTGTCCGCCGACTTCTGGGACGCCGAAGACGTAGCCGAGTCGATGGAGCGAACGGTTTGGTGGTAGCCGCCTGGTGGTGATCCCGGCGGAGGTTCGCTCAGAACTGCGCGCGCATGCCGAGGCGGAGGCGCCGAACGAGGCCTGTGGGCTCGTCGTCGTCAAGGACGGAGTGGCCGAGCGGTACGTGCGTGGGCGAAATGCGGCCGCCTCCCCGTACAGGTTCGAGCTCGAGGTGCGGGCCGAGACGTGGTTCCTCGAGGACGAGGGCTACGAGCTGGCCGTCTTCCACTCTCATCTCTCCTCGCCACCCCACCCGTCGCGCACCGACGTCGAGAACATCGGCCTCTGGCAGGGCAAGCCGTATCTGATCCTGTCGCTCGGCTCCGACACACTCGCCGGCTGGACGATCCAGGACGGCCGGATCGAGCCGCTCGCCGTGACGGACCGCGCACCTGCGGCGTAGAAGGGACATGCGAGCCGCGATCCTCGTCGCCGTTCTCGTGCTTGGCGGCTGCGGAGGTGCCGAGAGCGAGCCTTCGGAGCCGGTGCCGTCGGCGGGCCAGCCGATCCCCGGTGGGGGTCTCGCGGTACGGGACGCGATCGACTCCGAGCTCGACGGCCTGCTCATGGTCCGCGGCTACCTGATCGAGCGGGGCGGCGAGCTCCGGCTCTGCGAGGCGATTCTCGAGTCCTCGCCGCCGCAGTGCGGCGAGCCGTCGCTCCGGGTCGAAGGCGCCGCGCAGGCCGCTTCGGAGGAGTACGTCTCGCTGCTCGGCGAGGTCGACGACGAGAAGATCGTCGTCTCGACCACCGAACAGGGCTAAAGCGGAGCCGGACGGTCGTAGTCGATCTCGCCTTCCTTGTTGAGCTGCCTCGTGACGACTTCCTGACAAGATCGCGCTGGATGGAGCTACAGCAGCTCGCACCCGGACTCTGGCGCTGGACGGCGCGGCACCCGGACGCCGAGGAGGATCCGAAGCCCGGCAGCCCGGCCGACTGGCCAGCCGAGGTCGGTTCTGTCGCGTACGCGATCGGCGACGCGCTTGTCCTGATCGACCCGCTCGTGCCGGACGACCTCTGGCCGCAGCTGGACGAGCTCGCGCTCGGCCGGCGCGTGCTCGTGCTGACGACGATCGGCTGGCACCGGCGCAGCCGCGACGAGGTCGTGCGTCGCTACAACGCGTCAACCTCGAGGGCGCGCAAGAACCTGCCGAGCGGCGTGATCCCGATCCCCCTCCGCGGCGCGGGCGAGACAATGGTCTGGCTCCCGGACGTCCGCACGCTCGTGCCCGGCGACCGCCTGCTCGGCGACGGCGAGGGCGGCGTCCGCGTCTGCCCCGACTCGTGGCTCCGCTACCTGAAGCGCAGCATCGAGGGACCGCAGCTCCGCGTGCTGCTGGCGCCGCTGCTCGACCTCCCGATGGAGCGCATCCTCACCTCGCACGGCGAGCCCGTGCTCGAGCGCGGCCGCGACGCGCTGGCCCGCGCCCTCGCCTGATGCAGGTGGAGAAGCTCGCGAGGGGGCTTTGGCGCTGGTCGGCGGAGCGCGCCGGCGGCGAGGTCTGGTGTGTCTACTACGAGACGCCGGCAGCGACCGTACTCATCGATCCTGTGGTGCCGGACGAGCCGGAACGCTTCTTCCGCGCACTCGACCGCGACGTGGAGCGACGAGGCGTTCCGGTTACGATCATCTGCACCAGCGCCGAGAGCGAGACCGCCGCGGGCGAGCTCGCCCAGAGGTACGGCGCGGCCGTCCTCAGAACTGATCCGGTCGACAGCAGGCCGGGCCTGCGAACGCAACAGTAAGCTCCGCCGCGTGGAAGCACAGGTATTGACGGCGGAGGCGGTCGTCTTCCTGACGGAGCTCGAGCGCCGTTTCGGACCTCGCCGAAAGGAGCTGCTCGCGGCGCGCCAGGAGCGCGCGCAGCGGCTTCGGGACGGTGAGCTCCCCGACTTCCTGCCGGAGACGAAGGACGTGCGCGAGGGCGACTGGCGCGTTGAGCCCGTGCCGGAGCAGCTGCAAAACCGCCGCGTCGAGATCACCGGGCCGGTCGACCGAAAGATGGTGATCAACGCGCTCAACTCGGGCGCGAAGATGTTCATGGCCGACTTCGAGGACTCGAACTCGCCGACCTGGCAGAACTGCATCGAGGGCCAGGTCAACCTCACGGACGCGCTCGAGCGGACGATCTCGCTCACAGTGCCTCTGGAAACCGGCGGCGAGAAGCAGTATTCGCTGAACGAAGAGACGGCGACACTGCTCGTCCGCCCGCGCGGCTGGCACCTAACGGAGCGGCACTTCGAGGTCGACGGCGCGCCGATCTCCGCCAGTCTCTTCGACTTCGGTCTCTACTTCTTCCGCAATCACGCGCTGGGTGGCACGTGGTTCTACCTGCCGAAGCTCGAGTCGCACTTGGAGGCGCGGCTCTGGAACGATGTCTTCATCTGGGCGCAGGACGAGCTCGGCGTGCCGCAGGGGACGATCAAGGCCACGGTCCTGATCGAGACGATTCTCGCGGCGTTCGAGATGAACGAGATCCTCTACGAGCTGCGCGAGCACTCGGCCGGCCTGAACGCAGGCCGCTGGGACTACATCTTCAGTGTGATCAAGAAGCTCGGCCACCGGCCCGAGTTCGTCCTGCCCGACCGCTCGGCGGTGAC